>JAABUL010000354.1_pt1 | contig 98490 bp, 160 predicted proteins | sample 5559151 | NCBI WGS metagenome assembly JAABUL01 (sample SAMN10711876, study PRJNA513368) | rock metagenome | isolation source: Antarctica rocks | place: Antarctica: Victoria Land, Pudding Butte sud | reverse complement strand
GCGCCCGGCCCCATTGTCACCTCCCCTGCAGCAATGAATAAGCTGTCGAAGTCCGCTCCGCTGAGAGCAGTGCTGCTTACCCGCTCCATAGTGACCTAATGTCCAGCCGACTGTTTTACAGGGGCTTCTAAGGGCTTTCACCTGTCTGAAAACATTGCCTGCCAGATCCGCAGAGCAGTGATATCCGTCACTGCAAGCCCAGAAGAGCCCCATGATACCGTTGTGCGCTGCAGCCTGCTGCCGGTTGACACAGCTGTCCCTGGCTTCACGCCAGATTGTCTGATGTCGTGTGATGGTGGAGAGTGCCGCAAGAACATAGCATCTATGGCACATACCGGCGTACTCAATGATGAAGGTGCCCTGGGGGATGGGCTCCTTGCTGTGCACGCCCCAGCCGCGGTCCTTCGTCAGGAACATCTGCACCCGCAGGAGGGGACACTAGCGATACGTTGCTGAAGCAAGGATGCCCGCCACAGCGACTTGGTGCCTCAGACACTTCAAGCACTTGCACGAGGCCAGGTGGTGGCATACCGATTTTCACAGAGGATTCTCACAGAGGTGTGGCTCTGCAAGCGCAAGTGCGTGTGCCAAAAGCAGTGAAGAATTGAGTCGCGTAGTCAATGGCAACAGTGGGATGGCGTGAAGCGCACCTCCATGGGCGGCGGGCGCAGCGCGTGGAAGGGGCGGTTGCTGCACACCGCGCCGCAGGGGCAGGACTTGGGGTCGCAGTGGATGAAGGAGTGCCGGTTGAGGCAGTCCTCCGTGCACCCCTCTCTCGCCGCCTGCAGTCGCAGGGAAGCCGTGTCATTCACACTAGGGCCCTGGCAATATGCCAACTACTGTGCCCAGTCGTTACCATATACTTGCAGCCGTTGGCCGGCCAGGTGCAGCGCGCTGCCCAGACATGAAACAAAGCGGGGCATGGCAGGTGGTGCCTGGCAAGACGTGCCGGAAGCTGCAGCCTGGGCCTTGGTGTGGCATGTCTCACTCGCGGAGGTACATCATCCCCGCCGGGCGGCGGCGCCCGCAGCAGACCCTATTTGCACTTTTCCTGTTTGACCCTATTGAAAAAATTACACACCTGTGGCGGCGCGCCGTCGACGGCGGGCGGCGGCGCGCCGTCGACGGCGGGCGGCGGCGCCCGCGGCGGCGCGCAGCAGCAGACCTCGATGTCGTCCTTGGGCAGGCGCTTGGGGCGCTGGCCCGCGGCGGACGCCGTCCACACGTTGCGCTTGACTTGCTCGTACACCGGCGGCCGGTCGCGCAGGATGCCCGACGGCAGCTGGAACTCCGCCGGCTCACCGTCTGGCACTCGGGGCTTCCCCTGCAGCATGAACGGTCTTGTTTGAGCGCACGTTTGGAGCCGTTGTTGGCTTGTTTGGTAGTCTTAATGCCATGCATATAGCATGCAGCGCCCGGCCCATTGCCAGCGTGCCGCCTTGCGCTGAGATTTGGGCCGCGAGATGGAGAGGACAGGATGGGCAGCCCCGGCGGCGGCGCCTACCCCATTGCATCAATGAACGGGCGACGTCCTCCAACCGGCTGGCCAGTCGGCCTGCCAACGAGCTCGATCCGCAAATTCTATGACTTCGATTTGCAAACCATATGAATCTCAACCACAAACCCGTTTGTCACCTGCGGTCTAACGGGGTCAGTGTCCAGCGCGGCGGACAGGTCGCGCTCCATGGCGGGGTGGTCCATCATAGCGACTTGAACTACAGTTAGCGGCGGTGGCGGTATCAGGGGTATCACTACCTGCGGCCAGGCGGGGCCGGTGTCCAGGGCGGCAGACAGGGCGCGCTCCACGGCGGGGTGGTCCATGACGCCTGGCAGCGCCAGCAGGCCACGCAGCTCGGCACCGCTCAGCCGCTCCACCGGCAGCCCATACTCCCCAAACGCCGGCGCCAGCGCCGCAAACATCCTGCCAACACATCGGAAGCATCGGCAACGATGAGCTACGTGACACAAACGCAGTTTGCAGACTAGCCGGCTGTCCAGCGTGCGGAGCACGCTTACTCTTCAACAAAAGCAAGTCAGCCGGCGTCGGGTCCGCCCCTGCATCCTTGAAGCTCTCTGGTGAGCACCGCCCGCTACCACCCACATTGCAGACAACAAGCAGACTTGATCAGACATGCAGACTCAAGACACATTCGAAAAGCGACGCACCTCTGCAGCTGCGGCCCGGACAGCTCCTCCAGCCGCGCCAGGTCAGGCTGCGCGCTCTCTTTCGGCGGCGGCGACGACGACGCTGCGGGCGCGGACCTTGGGCGCTTTGCCGCCAGCCTGCTTCCATGAATGAAGAGGTTGAGACTTGCGATAGCACCTCGCGGCACTTCTCTCCGGTGGTGCAGATGAAAACTTTAGGCAATCGATCTGGGCGCAGGGCATGAGAGATAAGCCGAAACCTTTTTCACAAAGTCAGCAGCTAGTGTGGTGTTCTGTGTAGGACCATCAACCACTCACCTAGACTCCCCAGGCCCCTCGGGCGTCACCTCACCACTGCGCTTTTGGCTCAGCACGGCAAGCAGCCTCTGCACACACCACAATTGCAGTTGAGATGAGGCTGAGCAATTAGCGATCCTTGCGCCGACATGGGCTCCCGTCAGGTGTATCTTACGCCACATGTATGCGCTGTCATACCAGAAGCTCTTAGTAGGCACCTGGCTGCTGCTGTTGTAAGATAGAAACCCAACCGGATCACACTATCCGGGAGGGCAAGAGAAGAAGCGCAACCTGAGCATGCTCGGCGGCCGCGGCCAGTGCCGGCGCCCCGCCGTCGCGCTGCGCGGCCCGCTGCGCCAGCTGCGCCAGCGGCACCTCTGCTTCTGCCTTCCCGATCGCCTTCCCGGACGCGCCCGCCTTCTTCGGCTGCGCCGCCTTCTTTGGCGTCTGCGCCGCCTGCGGCGACGGCGGCGCCTTGGTCCACCAGCCCTTTGGCGCCTTGCGCTTCTCCGTGGGGTGCAGGAAAGCGTGCACCTGCAGAGATTGTGTGGGGCAAGCTAGACCATTCCAGCAGGAGAGGCAAAGGCAAAACCCAGTTGCAGGACCTGCTCAAATTATATGTGCACAGACAGCAGCGTGACAGAAGGCTGCTTGCTCCCAGCTCCATTGTGCAGGAAAGTGAATGCATGCGGATGCGCCCGGGGTCTGCCTGAAGTGAACCCTGTAGAAATCCTAGAGGCAGGGCACATCTACAGGAACAGGAACACTAATGCAGCAAGGCGCCTCCCGCATCCTGACCTGCTCGATGCCGTCGGCCAGCAGTGCGGGCTTGGTGCGGCCGGAGTGGCCCGTGGCGCAGCCGGCGGCCCACGAGAGCGTATCCTTGGGCTGCAGCCACGCGATCTCCAGCGTGCCGAAGAACATGAGCGGCAGAATTGCGTCCTTGCTGTGCCGCACGTCCGCCAGCCGCTTGGTCGCCTCCCGGTCCGACATCACCTGGGCCTGCGGGTCGTGGCGCCGCCCCGTGTGTCAGTCCAATATGAGATACACATGGCATCCGCATCGTTTCTTTGCTCGGGGCGCCAGTGGGCTGCCTCCGAGTCTGACAACAATGGTTCAAACAATGGAGACTACCGCGTTTGTAGCTTGAAATCATCTTGGCTTCATCAAAGTGGGGACGAAGACAGATTCAACACACATTGCAGAAATGGAAGAAGGTTCCTACTGGCCAGAATGGGAAGCCCTTGACGCGCCCCCAGATGACCTTCGCCTGCGCCGCCGCCGCGACGACGGCCTTCGAGTCGACGCCGTCACCGTCTTTGCTGTCTGCCTCCGGTGCATTTGCCGCCGGCGTCTTTGCGGCTGGTGCCTTTGCGGTTGGCGCTGCGTCTGAGGGTGCTGCAGCGATGGCGGCGATGGCTTGCGGTGCTGCGGCGCTCTCCACAGCTGGCTTGGATGCCCCAGCCGTGGCAAGAGCCGCTGCATCTGCTGCCGGCGCTGCTGCGGCTGGGGCAGGAGCCGCAACAGCCGCCGCCGGGGGTTTTGTGATTGCAGCCGCGACTGGCGCCGGCGCAGCTGGCGCAGCTGGCTCAGCAGCCGGCGCGGGCTCGCTGTTGGCGGGCACCGCAGGCGGCTCAGGCGTAGCACACCCGGGACGTGTGGACGCGGGCTCTGTCGGCGGTGCAGCGGCCTCCGCAGGCGGCGGTGCAGCTTGCCAGGCGCTGCCGCCTGTCGGGGCTGCAGGTGTGCTGGCGGGGCGCTGGCGCTTGGGGCTGGGCGCCTGTTGCGCCTGTGGCGGCGGTCGCAGCGCTGCTGCTGCTGCTGCGGCGGTGCCGGCGGGAGCAGTGTACCCAGCTGCCAGTGCGCCGAGCTGAACGGCGCTGCCGCCAGCATAATCAGCAGTCTGTGAGCCGAGCTGCATGCCGCTGCCTCCGATGGCCGCTGGCAGCACAAAGCCTGCCTGCTGGCCGTCGCCGTTTTCATGCTGGCGGAGCTGCGAGAGCCGCCTCGGCGGCGCGAGGCTCGAGCGCTCGCGTAGTGACGGGGCGCCGGCCGCCTGGGACGCGGCTTTCTGTTGCGTCGGCGGAGGCTTCCAATCGCCCTCGTCTTCATCGCGGTTCGCGCCCCGCCTCCCAGCGCCGCGGCCGCGGCCGCCGCGGCCGCCACGGCCGCCACCTCCGCCGGAGCCCTGGCCGAGATCCCGGCCGCGCCGCGCCGCCTCCTTGATCTGCAGCGGCGGCTGTAGCGGCGGCGTCGGCAGTTGCGGCGAGGGGGCCGCCGCCAGCGGATGCGCAAACGCGGCTGCCAGTGATTCCAGGTCTGGCGAAGCCGCTGCATACTGTGATGCCATGTGCCGCCGCGGCCGCTGCGGGCGGGACATCTGGGCATCGAGGTGCTCCAGTGCTGGCTGCCACTGGTGAAGTCGCTGTGAGTGCGGTATGCCGGCAGCGGGCAGCGCTGACGAGCCCGGCGCGAGCCAGTCCCTTGGGAAGGCATACGCTTGCGCCTGCGGCTGAACTGGGGGCGGGCTGAACAGCCCTCCGTTCTGAAAATGATGCAACTGCCGTGCGTGAGGATGCAGCGAGCTCCCGTTGCCACCGCCGCTGGCGGCGAGGCCCGCGGCTGCGGCTGCGGGTCGCACGGCTGCAGCTGCAGCGGCCGCCTCGTCCTGCACGACGCCGTACAGGTGCGGATTGGGCGGCTCTGGCAGCGGGGCCGAGTTGATGCGCGGACCTACATAGGCCGCCGATGCGCCGCCCAGCATGCTGCCGCCGCCATCTGCAAAGTGGGGTTGCTGCGGCAGCAGGCCGCTCTGTGTGCTGTTCATGGCTGACCACAGCTGGCCGCTGTGGCCATTTGCCACGTGCGCGGTGCCAGCGTTTGCATAGGCCATGCCGCCCTGTTGACCCCCAGTCGACTGCGCCTCCCGCATACGGAGTTCCTCAGGCATTATGTGGTCTGCGGCACCGTAGGGCGCCGTCATCGCGCCTGCAGATGCCATGTTGAAATTCATGACGGCGGCAAAACAATGTGGTGGTGGCATGTTGTAGCGCACGTGTGCCACTCCGAGGGAGCCTCTGCCAGTGGCATCGATCGTACGAACGGTGATTGCGCACTGAAGTACTTGAGGCAGACGCACCCTCTGCTGCCTTTGAGCAGCCAGGGCCCTTCACATGATTATTCTAGCTGCAGCCTGAGCATCTGCAACGGGACGACAAGCGATCGGGGAGGCCATGGTGCTGTCATGGTCATTCAAGGCCAGTTTGCAGGCAGGAAAACGCACATACAGCCCAGGCTTGCACAAAGTTGCTTGAACAGCATGGGCCACACGGATAGCAGGATGCCATCACACTCACCAAACTGATTTGCCCACCAGGAAAGAGTACCAGAACGGTTTCAGTGTGAGTCCACAAGGACCACGTTCCTCGCTCGGGCGCACAATCTTCAGCATAAAGTGTCGGAGTGCCAGAGTGTGTGCATCAAGTGTGTCACTGGATCACGGCGCTGGCGCCTGCGATCTGTGCATTGATCACCATTTTAATCTGCTGTACTGCATGCCAACAGTGCAGCGGCGATCTGGTGCTGGTCCAGGAACTCAAATGTCGAGGGCCAATTAGTACCAGATTGGACTACCAGGTATCTGCTGGGAACGAGGGTTTGGCGGAGTCTTCGAGCTTGGTGAAGACTCACACGAGATGTGGATAGCGATCTGATTTCGAGCTTGAGCCGTGCTCGACCGCACTGCTAGCGCTCTGTTGTCCGCGCGCTACACACTCAGTCCATCCCGTCTGCAGCCGCAAGTATGGCCGCCGCCATGCTCACCAAGCAGTTCATGGGCCAGACCCTGAAGGGCTCCGTGGCACCGCTGCAGCCGACGCAGGCGCCGCGCGCCGCCCCAGTGCAGGCCTTCTTCAAGAAGGCGGAGAAGTCCGCCAAGCGCGCAGTTGCGCCCGCCAAGGGCAACGTCACGCAGGTCAGCCGCTCATCGGCGCCGGATCATGCACTAGCTGAGAACGCGATCCGACACTGGCAACAGCCCATTCTCGCTCGATGCCGTGATCGTCAGGAGGCGGTGGTCTGAACATGCACACATGTACTCTCGTTTCATCATGCATCGGGCGGCCGTCCCTGTTTCTGCGGCCTGCGTGAGGCCATGCGACGCTTGCATCGCAGGTGGTGAAGCAGGGGAAGGGTCTGTTCAACAAGGCCGCCAAGGAGGTCAAGAAGGCTGAGCCGAAGGGCAAGGGCCTGTTCAACAAGGCCGCCAAGGAGGTCAAGAAGGTTGAGCCCAAGGGCAAGGGCCTATTCAGCAAGGCTGCGAAGGAGGTCAAGAAGGCTGAGCCGCAGCAGGCGAAGCAGCTCAAGCGCGGTCAGACCCCCAAGCCCCCGGCGAAGCCTCTGCAGCAGGCGAAGAAGGCCGTGACGCAGGTGGGTGCTCTTGTTGTTAGTTGCACACGTTTGAACCGCCAGAAGGTCTTGCTGCAGTCGACCCCTGTGCTATGCGGCGGCACCTGACTGCGCATGCTGCGCCAGTGCTGCAGCGCGAGTGCTGCAAAAGGTGCATCACGTGTTAATGGAATTGGCAAGTATGCACTCGAAGGGTGATGATTGCACGGGGCGTATGTCTACTGGATCTGAGAAGAAACAGCATAATCCACAGGCGCATGCGCCCTCCCGCAATCATCCGGCAGTCCCGACGCCGCGCACGCTGCGACGATCACGCCTAGGTTGCATCGCCAGCAGGGGTGTCCACAATCAGGCTGGCATGCCGCAGGTGAAGAAGGCGGCGCCGAAGCAGATCCAGAGGAAGGCGTCGCCGCCCAAGCGGGCGACCACCCCGCGCCCCATCCGCCAGGTGGCCAACGCCATCAGCCCCGGCAAGGGCCTGGACCAGTGGTATGGTGAGTCGCCGGCTCGCGCCGTTGACAGGAATGTCTTCCAACGCGGGAGGTGTGAATCAGTATCTGCGGCGGCGCCGTCAGTGGCAAGCAATGCGCAGCAGGGGCAGATCGCGCCCGCAGATCACGGCAGCGCCCATGGATCTCAGAGCGGATGTCCAAGTTGTCATGATCCGACTGCAGGCCCATCGCGCGCGCTGTACCTGCCCCGCGGCCTGCTGGACCCGCAGGATATTCCCTCCTACCTGAACGGCTCCCTGGCCGGCGAGTGAGTCGCCTCCGAGCGATTCTGCTGCACACACGTTCACCGCAGGGTCCTCTCGCACATTGCATGGTGATCTGCTGTCGCTCTCAATTCTATCACACAGCACAGGCTGCATAAATTCTGGGAAACTATTTCTCATACGTGCCTCCGCTGTGCATTTCATGCTGAGAGACGCGGCTGTCTCTGCAGCTACGGCTACGACCCCCTGGGTCTGGGCTCTGACCCCGCCACCGTGGAGAAGTACCGCGCATACGAACTGATCCACGCCCGGTGGGCCATGCTCGCTGCGGCCGGTATCGTCATCCCAGAGGGCCTGCAGGTGCGGCCGTGATTTTGAGATTGCGTCACTTACTGGTTGGTGTTGAAGCCTTCAAGTCTGTCGACCTGGATTTTCAGACAAACACTCTGCAGAGTTGGAGGTCCCTCTGCAGAGTTCCAGCAGACAGTGCTTCCCACCATCGGGCGCCAGCTGCGTCTCGAAGACGCAGTTGTGTGCCCCTCAGCATCGCCAATACTTCACATCTATTCGCACCACAAATCTATGTGCTGCGTCACAGGCCAACGGCGCCAGCATCAAGGGCGGCACCTGGTTCGAGACCGGCGCGGAGATGCTCGGCGGCGGCACCCTAAACTACTTCGCTGTGCCGTTCGGCATTGTCAACAACCCGCTGCCGCTGGTCGCCGTCACCGTCATCGAGATTGCGCTCATCGGCGCCGTGGAGAACTACAGGTGACCGCTGATGACTGCCACCTTGTTTGCTACTCACTTCCACTGCTGCAGGCATCAGGTCCGTTGTAGGTGCGGCCAGCATGTTCATGTCACGAGATCGCACTCATGGCAGACAATGCAACGAGATCCCGCCCCTGAGCTGCTGCAGACGGAAATCTGCACTGTGTCCTCGCTCAGCCGCCCACCTCACCCCGCTGTGATTGACGCACCCCGCAGGCGGACGCAGAGCGGCCCGCCAGGCTACTCCCCGGGCAAGGGCGGCGGCAAGTTCGACTCGGACGTGTTCAATGGCCTGGACACGCTGTACCCGGGCGGCCCCTTCGACCCGCTGGCGCTGGCCGACGACCCCGAGACTCTGCAGGAGCTCAAGGTCAAGGAGATCAAGAACGGCCGCCTGGCCATGATCTCCATTTTGGTGCGTCTCCATGTGCAGATTCCGAGAATGTGGTCACATGGTGACATTCCAACTCAATAGGAAGATCCTTGTCTGCGTTTTGCCGCCGCTCTGCGCCAACCTGCCTTCTGAAGTGCCGCAAAACATGTTCCATCGGTCACATCGCAGTAACGTGCCGCTGCTGCCTGTGCTGCAGGGCTTCGCCTTCCAGGGCTACGTCACTGGCGAGGGCCCGTACGCCAGTGAGTACCTGATCCTTAATGTCTGGCCAATTGGCAGTACGGCTTGCCTCCAGATTGCTTCAGCAAGGTTCATGTACTTGTATTGGCTTGCACATGCCGGTCGGTTGCCGCTACATGTTGTCAGCACCTGTCATTCACTGACGGCATCCATCGTTCCTCTGCAGACTGGGCCAAGCACGTCTCTGACCCTTTCGGCTACAACCTTCTGACAATCTTGGTGAGGGTTCCACCCCCATCGCTGCATCTGCAGCTGTTTGGCGATCTGTGCCGCACTTCCAGCATGTGCAGCGATACCCGTGCCAACTTCTCCTTTCCCTACCATCTGCCTGCGCGCTCACTCGCCTCCAATCTATCCTCGCAGGGTGCTGAGGACCGCCTGCCCACCCTCTAAGTGTGTGGAGCGGCAGACCTTTGCTGTGCCATGCTGGCGAATGGCGGGCTCAGGGATGGCGGCAGGGCAGGCCCGGCAGCAATCAGCCAGCAGTGGAGTCGCCAGAGAGGGCTGGCTTTTGTCAGCCGTGGCATGTTGACAATTTTGGTCGCAGCTGGATCATCTTGTAGGAGGGCTTCCGAGCAGACATAATCAAGTACCTAGAAACTCTTGTTGAGTTGGGTTTGGCCGCGCAGCGCAGCGGCACGTTGGCGTTGCAATTGGCAATTGATGATGAGTTATCACATTGGCAATGTAACGGGCAATGCTGGATCAACAGCTGGCCAGTGCATGAACAGCAAACACCTAGAGCGGGCAGGCATCCCACAGGAAACTTGCCTTCAGATAGAGACAAGAGTTGATTCATGCATCACACCGGCAAGATTGCCTTCGTGCATGCGGTGAGTCTTCACGCTCTGCGACGACGCGGGCGGATACAATTCATTCGTAAGCACATGACGTCGTGCTCGCACTTTGGACCTTGCCGCAATTTGCAGTTCGCATCATGCTGTTGCCATCCGTGTAGATTCCTTCCGTGGTCACAATTCACATCGCTCATCACAGCTGCACGTGGAGCACACGCTGCCCGTTTGTTTCAATACGACCGAACTGCGTTGCCAGCCTGTATCGGATATCCGAGTACGCCGTCTTCTGCAGCTTCAGCCATTAAACTTGCAGTACGTTGGATCCGAATCCTCTGCTGTGCCCTGAGCACGCAATTCCGAAACGCTGCTCCCGCTTGACGGGCCTCCTCAAGTTAGGAGTTCAGGTAGACTTTACTGCACGTTTGCCTTCCGCGGTGTGCAACAGCGCAAGGAATTTCTCAGCCTTTCAACTCCTAGCAGTGTCTTCAGCGGTACAGTGGTTGTTCTCGATTTTGTGGGCCGGACAGTTTGAGGGTGACATCCTTGTGCGGCGCGGCAGCCTTGGCGGGCGTGTCCCTGCTGACGGCGGACTTCCCAGTCGCTGGAGGCCTGGAATTTGTCTCTGAAGCTTCAAATTAGACGAAGCACCGCATATCCCAGCCACGGTCTCCATACTCAGCGAAGCTCCGGCGCCACTCAGCCGCGGTCTAAGCTGAGCGAGCGGTTTTGTGGCGGCGATCGCCATGGCATCTTTCAAGAAGATGCTCAGCCACCAGAAGTCTGCAAAGGAGGATCTGGGACGTCCTTACCGCTTCCTGCACACCATGTGAGTGCACCTGTGCCATGCTGTGCTGGGACAACAGTACCGCCGCTGTGCCGGTACTGTGAAAAGGTTATGCCAGTGTAGCATCCTGAGTTGAGTGCTGTATTGTGCGCAGGTGCTGTCCCTGCATCGACAGGCAAGGGACCGGCATGCCTGAAGTAAGGCGCACATCGTGTGTGTCTCGGCGGCGCTCGTGTGACGCATGCAGCTGTGGCACTGTAGCGTGTGCCCGCACAGCGCTCATGTATCGCACGCAGTCAGGCAATGGCATGAGACGCTAGCCATGATGCCGTGCAAGTAACGATGCAATTTGTGCCGTCTGCAGCTACGACCTCTACTGTGACTCCGATTACAACTGGTGAGTACAACATGCACTCACAGCACCCGCTTGGGGTTGCACCTGCCGCGTCGCCATGCGCATGCGCTGCAAGCTTGTAACACCCGACTTGTCCGCCGAGCTTCACGTCATGGAACTTACTCGCAGGGACCAGTGGCAGCGCCTCAAATCATGGAATCGGCATGTGCCCTCGGCGCTCACCTGGTGCGTGGGAGGAAGCGTCATGCACTGTTCTTCACACATGACATCTGGCCCGGCGATGCAACCCCAGCATGGATGCACCGCATGGTCACCGCTACTGGAGGCTTGACCCCACCTTCCTGCCGATCTCCTTGCAGCATCCAGGTGCTCAACTGGTATTGGCCACCGGTGCTGATGGTGAGTTACTGCACCATCTACGTCCACATTCCAACTTCTCTATTTCTTTTCGAGTCGTGTGGGTTCCCAAACCAGGAGCACGCCACAGTCCGGGCCCCAAGCATCCTCTCAGCCGGAAGCTTGCATGTGGCAGGTGGTGGGCATCTCGTGTTTGCTGGGCGCGTACGTTGAGAAGGCGGAACCGGCGGGGCGCCCAACCTCTCCAAGCGGGACTACACGGTGCGTTGTTTCCCTTTGTGAACTGGATACAGATCCCTGCGGCTGCAAGGCGAAGCCAGGGTCTGAACCCTTGCCGGCGCTACCAGCCTGCGGCGTGCACTCGACATGACAAGGCTGAGCTTTCAGCAATCGCTTTCGAATGCTGGCGAACTGCTGCTCCCATGCCGCAGGTGCCCTTCACGCTGACGTCCTTCGCGCTGTCGTTGCTGCTGGTCTTCCGGACCAACAACTCCTACGACAGATGTGCGGCGCTCGTGCAGTCGTGGCCTGGCCCTTGCGTTTGGGTGCTGCGGATGTGCATAAGAGCAGCGTTAACAGCAGCTGTGCCTTCGCCCTGCGAGGCTGCTGCTTCTCACCTATTTTTGCATCAATCATGGCGTGAACCCATTCTCCCCGTCGATGCTTTTGTGGAAGGTTGCCGTCCCCTGCAGGGTGGGAAGCGCGCAAGATCCTGGGTGGCTTGCTCGGGGTGACGCGTGACATCGTCCGAATAGTAAGTCCTAATAGTGAGCACCTGCTTGACATGGCTTTGGGATCTGGATCAGCCTTTGGCCTACTTTGCCCAACGGCTTGGCTGTTGGGCACAGGCCTGCATGAGCCACTGCTGGTGCAGCATGTTCCTGCAAAGCAAATGTTTATTAAATCTGTGCCTGTCCGCAGTGCATGACGATTTCCCGTCCTGCTCGTAGGTGCGGCATGCATGCGAATTTTGGGCTTGGCCTCGTTTGCATCTCCCAGCGTTGTTCAGATGCCAGTGCTGTCACCTTCTCATCTTCTCCTTCCAGCTATGGTGGCACGGTGGACGATCGCGATGCCGTACGTGCTGCATCACCATGTGACGGAGTTCAAGGGTGTGCCGCGGCCACTACAGGTGCAGTGCCCTTCAGTGCTATGCTTTTCATTGCGGCTCTTGGAATCTCGGGTTCATTGCGGTGCTCTTGCGTGTCGCCCTGTTCATTGCGCGACTGACTGGTGGTTGCAAGGATCCCTTGAAGGCCTGCACAGCCCCGCGCACAGCGGCGGGTCCAAGCAGCTGTGCGTGACGGTACTAGTAGGCCGGGCAGCCAATAATAGTCCGAGAGCAGGCTGCGGCGCGGCGCCGAAGCCGGGACGCTTTGGCCCACCGGCTACGGCCCGCAGAGCGTGCCCCAGGTGCGCAACGAAACGGTTCCGCGCTGCCTGTTGCAGGCGCGGCCACGTGGTTGCAGCTGCCACATGTGGGCACCCCACACCTGGGTCCTGGGTTCAGCAACATGTCAGTCGACCATAGGCTCGCCTGCAGACACGTATGAGTTCAAGCCAGCTGTCTGTCCTCATCGCTGCGCTCGTGCTGCTCGCAGCACATCACCATCATACCCGATGACGAGGTCCAATTGGACAAGGATGCGGAGGATGCTGAGGCCGGGCAGGGAGCGTCAAGCAGCATGCCGAAGTCAGTGTACATGATGGAGCCGACCACAGGTGATGCTTGTTGCGACTCTTGTCAATCGGAGAACACTGTCTGGGACAGATGACACTGCTTTGGTTAACATACCGCACGACCTGGCCCTGTTACCTCATTGTGTGCGGCCTTGCCTGAGAGCGTGCAGCCGATAGGATGCCCGCTCGTTCAGGTTTCGGGGTGGAGCCAAGAGCTATGCCGTCTTGCCAACTCTGCAGGCCGGCTGATGATGAATGGCAGCTTCAGCGCCGCAGCGGCCGGCCGCATGAAGCCCGGCAGCTTCACTGGCGGCCTCGACGGCGCCAGCTTCACTGGCGCCATGGGCCCGCCGCGCATGGCCAACAGCTTCACTAGCTTTGGGGCGCGGGGGCGGGCCGCCACCGCGGCGCCGGAAAGCTGTCCATCGGTGCCTTTCAGCATCCCATCGGACATCCCGGAGGGCCGGGAGGCGGCGCCGGACGCCATGGCCATCGACATGGCGCAGCTGAAGGAGGGCGCTCGCGAAAAATGGGTCCGGCGGCAGGGATGGCAGCAAGGAACAGTGACAAGGCGCCGAGCAAGCGGTTGGCGGTCGTTGCCCAGCTCATTAGGGGCAACTATCGCCAGTGCTGGGCGCATTGGATGGTTCTTGGGCGCCTCGCGCTACAAGCGAGTAGCTACACGACATAGCAATCGATACGAAATGTGACAGTAGGGCTAGCAGACCCTGATCATCGAAACCTGCACACTGATGTGCTTTGTCTGCAGCATGCGCCAGCGCTGCCGTTGACCGCCACGCATGCGCACTGCTCTTTGTCGGACGGTGCAGGGTGGCCTGCACCTCGTGCTGGTCTTCCAGCAGCTTTGACCAAGGTTTGACTCCCTGCTCCTGTGCAAATCGCTCCTGTGCAGGTCCATTACGATCTCTGTCTTCAAGGCCAGCATGCAGTGGATTCTGCAGCAGAAATGCAGCCAGACCGCATGACTGCATCGCTTGCCCTGCCCTCAACTCGTGCCTCTACTCAGTTCTTAGGCGTCTCATCAGTTGGGGCCCTGACTGTCTCGGCCAAAAAGCTGTCGGTGATTCTTACGGCAGTAACATTCGGGGCCATTGCAGCAACCGCCTTGCCTGCACTCGACCGAAGCTCGTACACAGTTGCTTCACTAAAGAAACTTTTTACATTGGCCTAGAAGCATGGTTCTGCAGCTCGTCTGAAACGTGTCCTGTGTGCGGCTCCTGCGCCACTGCACGCCAGGGTGCAGTCCTTCATCTGAGCACCCAGGCGTCGACAGACCATCGCAAACCAATCGCACATGTGATAACATCTGTCAGGTGAGACGCTCCCGGATCCAATGCCGGTTTTCGAAGCCATCTGATTGTGGTTGGCAGCCGGCGGCGTTCGCATGATGTCATTGCGACTAGCACTTCGAAAGCTGGGACAGCAGCTTGAGCTTCCATCAACCTACAATGGTGTCATTAAATCTCGCAGATAGCAGCTCGCTGTCAGGATGACATTGTTTGGACGCCTGCTGGGGCGGCAGCGGACGGCGAAGGAAGAGCTCGGGAAGGTTTGTCCCATCAAAGCTCTCTGTCAGTGACGGAGTTCCAGTCGACTGCAGCTGTTCTGTCAGCAACAGCAAGCTCGTCCAGAAAGTTTGAGTGACTCAGGCACGCTATGTCTGCGCGACTACATGTGCTGGCATCATCGGCTGTGAAGCTGGCGCACTGATGGGCTGGCTGTGTCTGCAGTCCTACCACTTTCCGCACACGTCGTGCCTGCCTTGCATCGACGCCTACGACCTATTTTGCGACCAGTCAGCTGACTGGTGCGCTTGGGTTCGTGCATGGTGCAGAACATCCCGCCACACGGGGTTCCCTTATGCCGAAATGCCTGCACGGTCTGGCTGCCTGTGACATTGATAACGAAAACCTCACATAACACTGCAGGGAAAGGTGGCAGCGCCACAAAAGCTGGTCCCGCCACATCCCCACGCCGCTGACATGGTATGACGCTCCCTTTCTTCCCGTGCACATGGGGTTTTTGCCATTCGCCGAGCTGCCCCATCATTGGCCACTAAAGTGCAGATACACTGAGCGAGCCAAACTTGTACTGGCTTCTTTGTGCTTGACATGCAGCATCCAGGTGGCAGCTTGGTATTGGCCTCCGGTGCTGATGGTGAGTGGTGATGTTCAGATGTCATATTGATGGACAAAACTCACACAACACAGACAACGCGTAGAGGACACAACGGACTTCACAGGGTACACATATGTCAGATGCGTGGCCAGCGATTCGCTTGTGCTGTGTGCTAGGTGGTGGGCATTGCCTGCCTGTTGGGGTTGTACGTTAAGAAGGCCGAGCCGCGGGGTGCGCCCGACATCTCCCATCGCGACCTCACGGTGAGAGTTGACATTGCGAAGACAACACCTCGATTTCCACCGCCGCCGGCAGCAGTCACAGGGCTCATGCAGACTGTACTGACTGCCATCAAGAGTTTCCACGCCTGGCACTGTCTGTGAGCTTGCACATCGTGTGCATGTCTTGGTAAGGCAGTGACGCGCACCCGGGGGGACCACCGGCCGCGCAAAGCTCGCGGTGGTCGCCAAATGGTGGTTGGACCTTGCATCGCAGGCGCCCTTCACGCTGACGTCCTTTGCTCTGGCGCTGCTGCTCGTGTTCAGAACCAACAACACCTACGACAGGTGGTGGGAGGTGGGTGCTCCGAAAACTCTCTCTCTGTTCACATGGCGTTTCCTGTTCAACTAGAGTGCTTTGATGACAGGTCCCCTTGGACACACTTGCAACAGTATACTTGCAACAATATACCTGCCCGATCCCGGTGCGCAGGCACGCAAGATTCTTGGCGGGATGCTTGGCGTCACTCGCGACATAGTCCGCCTGGCAAGTCTGCCTCCCGGGGTGTCGAACGGGCAGGGCAGATCACTCGGTGTCAGCGACCCACAATTTCGTGCTCTGAACATTGCGCGTCATACCTCCGCGGCCACGTGGGCATTGAGGGACAACGTCTCTCTGACTTGTTGCTGCTGTGGGGCCTGCTGTCGAGCTCTTTGCTGAACTTCAATGCTGGTTATGATGCAGGCGATGTCGGTGTCGCGCCCAAACTGCCAGCACCTCGTAGGTACGCCTGAGAATGCACGCATGCACGGCAGTTTCACATCCTCATCTCTGCGCCATCAAACTGACATGACTCATCTCTGCGCCATGCTTTACAGCCATGGTGGCTCGGTGGACGATCGCGATGCCGTATGTGCTGCACCACCACGTGACGGAATTCAAGGAGGTGGCTGAGCCGCTGCACGTGCGTAAATCTAGGGTTTAGGTTGTGATCGCCTGCAGGGCTGCAGCGCGGCCGCCGCCTCATCTTGTCACTGTCGGTCATCACACCCTGCAGCTCGTCGTTTTGGCTGACACGCACACCACCTCCTTCCTGAGAAGTGGTTGCACCACACCTGCCGACTGCCAATGCATCTGGTGCCCGGTGGCGCATAGCTAGCGCCCGAGAGCGCGCACTGACCCCAGCAAGCTGCTGGCTGCAGCGCATCCTCCTGGTCCGAGAATTAGAGTACCTCAAGCGGGCGAAGCACCGTCCCACTGCCGTCATGCAGGTACGTCCCAGCATTCTGTTCTGCACTCTGGTTGCATGTGCTCACAAGAACATTCACGTGTGTAGCATCCCTGCACGCGTTACTGCTGAGGGCAACTTTCAAGTTCCAACAATGCTGGCGCCGTGTCAGAGACTAGCACACAGCGTCAGCGTCCTAGGTACTTTAGCAACTCCTCTGCTGCATTGGCACCGACATGTCTTTGCGCTGCAGGCCATCTCCGGTTTGGCAAATGGCGGCAAATAGCGCTGGCATCCGCCGACATCAATTTTGCGGCCATCAGAATGCGGACCAGACTGGTGCAGTATTTGTATTTTCCGAGCATTTTCCACATTGTTTCTGGCGCAGGCCATCTCTGATGCGGCGCTGGCGCTGGCGACGGCAGACATCAAGTACTACGCCATCAGCCAGCGCATCAGCACATATGCAGATTATGTCGCCGCTGCGGAGCGCCTCCTGAAGCAGCCCATTCCCCGCGCCTACACGCGGTGGGTTCTGTTGCCCGACGCCAATCTGAACCTTGTGGATAACGCAGCGCCTGCTGCGGCTGCTGCGGGCAGCGTCTGCTGCGGCTGCTGCGGCAGCTCACCCCCCGCGCATACACGCGTAGGGGTCGGCCGCCGGCCGCTGCCAGCCGTCTGCACCTCGTGGAACCTGACCTTGTGAATCGCATTGGTCGCAGGATCACCTTGACTGTGCCGAGCTGCAGTCTGTATTCCGCCAGTGAGGCTGGCGTATGTACACTGCTCACACGCTGCGCGCATGCTCACGTGACGCGATGCGATGGTGAATCATGGCCTGCGCCGCAGGCACACCTCGCGCTTCATCATCACGTACATAATCTTCCTGCCCTTCGCCTTTTGGCGCACCTGCCAGTGGCTGACGCCCTTCGTGTCCGGCGTCGTCACCTTTCTGCTCATCGGCATCGAGAACATCGGTGAGTAATCATCACTGGCATGGTTTCATCTGTGTTCTTGTGTGCAGATGTCGTTTTGCCGCAAGATCCTCCTGCAAGCTAGCTGCAGCTGCATTGGTTGCAACCTGTCGGTAGCTGCTACATATCGTCGAACTGCGTCTCAACCTGGCGCACTCGACGCCCTCTCGTGATTCCAATTTGTGGTTTGACGCAGGCATTCAGATCGAGCAGCCCTTCTCGGTGCTGCCGCTGGGCAACTTCTCCCGCATCATCGAGGAGAACGTCCTGGAGCAGCTGCAGGTGCCTCCTCGATCTCCCTAGAGCACAGCTCGGCCCTCACGCGCGCCTTTCACACGCGCCTTTCACACGCGCCTTTCACACGGGCCTTTCAAACGCGCCTTTCACAAGCGCCTTTCACACGCGCCTTTCACACGCGCCCTGCATCTGGAGAAGCGACCCTCTGCGAGTCGTGGCTATCTGGTCTGGTCACAGCCGTGCCTGCCCGCGCGCAGCCGTCAGCCACTGGGAGGCTATGATTGCTAATATACATGAAACGCTCGCCGGAAACATAACACATTCCCTCAAAGATATAAATCTACAACCGGACTCGGCATGACTGCGCGCAGATGCGCGAGGAGAGCGAGTCGCTGGTGGCGGAGGCCGAGGCGGAGGCCCTGGAGCGACTGGCGAGGGAGGGTGCAGAAGCAGGGGGCGGCGGCGGTAAGCCGCAGCAGCGGAGAGCCGACGCCGGCAACCTGTGGCCCACTGGCAGCGGCCCGCAGGACGTTCCCCAGGTGAGATGTCCCACTCATTTGCAGTGGAATGTTGTGTCTTCGCACCTGGCAATAGGCTGGGCGCAGGGGTGCGAGATCTGGCTGTTTCCTCCCACTGCCGGCTGGCAGGCAGCGTGGTGTGGGTTAGGGCCGAATTGGCGCCCCACATCTCGTCCGTTCACCCTCGAAGTCGCCACGAGCTCTCAAGATAGGGCGCCGCAATCTGAGGCTGTGTGCCTCGCCTGCAGCACATGTTGATCAGCCCGGAGGACCGCGTTCATGTGGCGACCCCCGGCGACGGACGAAGTTTCGAGGGAGCGCACTGCGGCGACAGCAACAGGGAAGTCTACGTGATGGAGCCGACCACAGGTGCGTCAGAAATGTTGTTGTCACGGGCCTCAAACGCCTGGAAATTGAGGGTGGCTGCATGCATCGAGAACAAGCACAAACATGCATGGTGTTTCGATGGGTCGCACATCGCTTCCCCTTTCGCAGCTGCGCTGCATCATGTGCATGTACCTCGCAGGGTGGGTCTCACAGGCTTTCAGACCAAGTGAGTGAGCTTTTGTGGACTGCAGGCCGATATATGGTGAATGGCAGCTCCAGTGGCACACCGCAGCGGCGAGCATCCAGTGGCAGCCCCGGCGCGGGTGACACCGGCCGGCCAGGCGCACTGCCGCGGCGGCCCGAGCAGCAGCGCATGCCGCATTGCTCCGCCGCGTCGCAGAAGAACGGCGAGGCGCGACAGGCATCGCCCACACACGTGCGGTATGATGGCAGCTCGGACGAAGAGGTGCGACAGGCAGCAGGCATTGACGTCGCCAGCCGCCAACAGGCAGCCACGCAGAATGGCGACAGCAAGCATCGGTGAACTACAGCAGCTTTTCGTCCAGCGTAATCAAACCGCAATGCGGCACAGCCATACCAGGAGTGGTTTACACCAGCGGAAGTCGGGCTAAAGATGGGAGTGGCCTACCCGGCCGCGATGTACTGCCACCAAATTCTTTGAGCTGAATTGTCATGAGATTGACAGGCCACTCGACGTTCATCTGAGTAGGATGTATAGGTAGACGCATCTGGATGCGCAGCTTCTTGAGGAACGACAGTTTTTACATTTACAGGACAGCGTGACAAAACAGTTCGGTGTGCCTGACTGAGAAACGGCTGCAACTTGACTAAGCATGCAGCACCGGGCAAACGACTCCATGCCAGGAAACGGACACACAAGATTCGACAGCCTCCTAGAACGAGAACTGCAGCACACGATCACCCAAAATTCAACTCAAAGAACGAATGCAAACCATGTTCTGTTCACACCCTAGAATACAATGTACAATCGCAGCTGAGATATGCGCACCGGTGGCCATCTCCTGAATCAGCTCCTGCCTACACCCTTCTACGTGTTCCGCTGTCCTACAACGTATCTCCTGGTAACGTACACTACATCGTTCCACACTGTGCGCCTCGATCGCTGGCATTCGCTCTAACCTAGCACACGACTTTTAGCTCCAGATCCTTGCCTGTTATACACTGCTCCAGATCCTTGCCCTGGCGGCGGCCGCGGCATGCAGCTCAGACCACGGGAATGTTATTGGTGCCCTGCCGCTGCCGCGCGCCCAACAGGCCGCTCGCCGCCGCGACGTTGGACAGGATCTGCCCCTGCAGCTCGCTGGCCGAGTTGCCGCCGCGGCGGATGCGCATGGCCACCTGCAGCACAGTTTTCTGAGGTTTTTCTGAGTTCTATATAGGAGCTGTGAAGGAGGCGTCACATAGATTGCTGCCAGGCGGCGTATGAGCTTCTGCGGCCTCGACTGACCATCGGCGAATGTGTACGATTGCACCGCTGACCATTGCCCAACTTCCATTGCACAGCCCCGCACTGCTTCCTGACATTCTGGTAGTTCACAGATGCAGCATTTCTCACCGCAGAGGGCCCCATGATGGGCGGGCGGCCTGCGGCGGCCGCCGCGGCCGCCGCCGCCGACAGCTTGCAGAGCACAGAGTCGCCGGGCTGCAGGGTGTCTCGCAGCAGAGCGTCCGCGAGGGCGTCTTCCAGTGTGCCCGCTACCGCTCGCCGCAGCGGCCGCGCCCCGTACTCCTGAGGCAGCAAACGTGAAGATTGTCCGTTGTCTGGGTTTCGAGTGTCCAGCCTTCGTGTCGCACAGCCAACGGGCAAGCCGCCACTCGCAGGGGGCCTGCGCATGCGGAGGTGGGGATGACTGGCCGATGGGGTCCCAAAAAGCGTGTGGCTTGCCTTCCAGGCGGCTGCGCAGACTCGGCGCATGAGCCCAGGCAGCATCTTCAGGTTCAGCCAGAAGCTGCAAGATGTGTTGGAGATGTGTAGCTGCAATGGCAGGGCCTTGTGTGATACAGGGGTGTAATCGTAAAGGTTGTCAAGCGGTGGCAGGCAGACCTGGTCGTAGCCAGCGGCGCAGATGTGGTCCAGCAGGCTGGGCGCCACAGTCAGCCGGATGTTGCGCTCCCCTTCCAGCAGTCGCGCCGCCGTTTCCGCCACCAGCAGCCCCGCAACGGCGCACACCGCAGGACGGTCCAGCGAGCGGAAGACAAGCACCTCGTCCAGCCGATTGAGCAGCTCGGGCCGGAAGTATGCCTGCAAAACAGGGTTCAGGGTTTGGATGCCTGGTCGGGGTAGCTCGATGCAGGGTTGCTGCTGGAGATGCTTGCAAGGTTTGGCAAGCGCTGCGCAGCCCAGTCCAGGTGCCAGTTGTCGGCGATGCCGGCGTGTGAACAATTGCAGCACATCGCCGCCTGGACACTGATGCGCAAATGCAGCGCCACAAAACTGCCCCAATGCACGCCTGCTCATGACTGACGACTGACGCGGACACTGCCGCCGCTGCTCCTTCCTGATGCACACATACGCACGACTAATGTGGACACTGCTGGCGCTGCTCACCTTGAGCTCGTCGGTGACGAGGTCGCGGATGACGCCGTAGGCCGCGTCCTCCGCGGCCTCGCCGGCGGCAGGCAGCTGGAAGCCGACGCGGCCGCCGGAGCCGCCGGTGATGGCGGCCGAGCCCACATTGCTGGTCATGACGACCAGCGAATGCCGGAAGGACACGACGCGGCCCTGCATCGTTGGGTATCAGCATTGTTGGGCAGTGTTTGGTGCAGAAAATCTCGGCGAACTTTAGGCTCAGTTCAGGCATCTGACGGCACATTGTCCGAGGAGGCTCGCATGTCCAAGGCGACTCACCAGGACTGGCGCTGATATGCTGCGCAATCTGCAGCAAGGCGACCTCTCGGGTCCTGCAACAATGTCGACTGCAGCCCGAACCTGTTCCCACCTGGCTGTCGGTGAGGCGGCCGTCCTCCAGGATCTGCAGCAGCACGTTGAGCACATCGGGGTGCGCCTTCTCGACTTCGTCAAACAACACCAGCCCCGTCGGCCGCCGCCGCACCGCCTCCGTCAGACCGCCGCCCTCGCCGAAACCGACGAAGCCTGCAGATAGGTGGACGGGAACAACCCGAGTTGGTTCAGAGGTCCGCTGAGAAAGGAGGTGCAAGCGCGTCTAGACCATGCGTCGGCTTGCAGCTTACACTGTTTCAGGCCACAGTCAAGCTCCCACAGTAACACACAAGATTAAGAGTGCAATGGGAACTCCACACACGATCCAACTGGCAAGGGGGGCAAGGCTGGCGCACCGGGCGGCGAGCCGAGGAGCTTGCTGACGGAGTGAGGCTCCATCATCTCCGACATGTCCACCCGCGTGATGGCCTCCGCGCTGCCGCAAATCTGCTCCGCCAGCACCTGCTGGGCGGGCGTGTCGATGTCAGCAAGGTGAGCGTCCGTGCATTCTCCATCCTCGCAGGATGGAACACCTATAGTCGTCGGTTCGCTGGGCTCAGCCTGACGTTGCCGCAGCTCCGCCACCTTCTGCTATTCAAGGTCAATCGGATCAAGATGTCTGATGGGCCGGAGTGTATGGAGACGCTCCCTGAAAACCAGTTCTTAGAAACAAAACTTCGAGAACACTGGCAGAGCATCTGATCCTGCACCTTGGCGAGGTGCGTCTTGCCGACGCCTGTGGGGCCGCAAAACAGGAGCGCGGCGACGGGGCGACGGCCGTCGCGCAGCCCGGCGCCCGCCCGCTGCAGCGCCCGCGCCGCCGCCGACACCGCCTCCGCCTGCCCAACCACGCGCCCCTGCATGCAGGAGTCGTTTCAGATCAGCTGATGTCTTGCCGCGCAGTTGGGCATGCTGTCACATGAAGCAGATGTGACCACCACAACAGGCGAGCCAGACATGAGGTTGTCGCAGCAACGGAGCATGCCGTTGAGGAATACAGGAGCCGAGAAGCCTCTCAGGATGCTAGTTTTAAAGCACTCAGCGCACCGCCAGCGTGTCGGGGAGGCGCTGCAGGCGCGCAGAGTCGGAGGCGGACAGCTGCTCCACGGGGATGCGCGTCCAGGCGGCCACCACCGCCGCAACGTCCGCCGCCGTGACCTGGGATACAGATTGCAGCAGTTGCTCACAGCCGACGGTGCTCAATGACAAAGGCAATGACAAAGCCTGTCCTTGACCTTATCCACGCTGACTAACATGAAAGCGCCCAGGTCGGGAACAGCCTTCGATCTCTCCTGCTGGATCTCAACTGCTGGATCTCTAACTGCTAAATCGAAGGATTTGCCGCTGCCAGTCAGGGTACAGACTTGATCATTGAAAGCAGGTGAAGCAGCTGCGCACCCGGGGCAGGCGGGGACCGGCATCGACGGCGGCCGTCAGAGCCTCCACCAGCTCCACCTGCCGCGACCGCAGCAGCGCCGCCTCCTCAAAGCGCCCATCCTGCAGTCGATGGGCTCGTTGGGAAGTTAGGACAATCGCTGTTCCGGAGCACACCTGTGCAGCGCCTACCCATAGTATGTGTTGCCATGATCGCAGAACGAGGTGCAAAGCACTGTCAAGTGACAGATGTACTCGCAAAGTAGACATGCCGGATGGGCGGTCTGTGTCTGCCGACGAAATACCTGACGGCTTCTTGTTTGTGCAGCAGCCAACAGGAGTGCCACAGTCGACAGAGGCCGTTTGTGCCTGCTTGACAGCATGTGTGAAGACGCAGCACCTGCTCTGCCTTTGGCCTTGGCTGCCAGCACGTCCTGAAACGCGGCCCAGTCCGATGGAAGAGGGTTTGAGGTTTCTGAGAATCCGCACCTGCGCCGCCACCGCCTTGGCGACCAGCATGTCCTGCAGCTCGGCCTAGCAATATCTGAGTTAAGGTTCAAGGTTCCATGTTCAGGAACCGCGCCTGCGCCGCCACCGCCTTGGCGGCCAGTGCAGCTAGGCTCAATGTTTTGATGGATGGGCTTTGGGGACTCCAATGGAACGTACCTGCGCCGCCTCCGCCTTGGCGGCTAGCACATCCTGCAGCTCTGCCCAAGGGCCGGCGCCGCCGGGCCGACCGCTGGAATCAACCGCGCCGCGTGCCAGGTACGCTGCTATGCGTGCCCTCGATCCCGCCTCGTCCAGCACGTCAATCGCCTGCAGCAAGAGCGGTTCATTGAGCATGGGAGAAGATTCCAGCAGTGGGCTTTAGCACCGGCACGGCTGCGCATGGAGAAAATCGATAGATAGCGAGCGACTCCACGTAAGACCAGAGAGGGGCGAGCAAACACTCCGAGCCGACCAAACAGAAGAAAGCAGGGCAGGACTGAATTGGACCCACCTTGTCGGGCAGCTGGCGGTCGGCGATGTAGCGGGACGACAGCGCCACAGCTGCGTCCAGCGCCGCGGGCTCGTACACGCACCTGTGGTGCAGCATGTCGGTGTCACGAGTATCCGGGTCGTCATCAGTCACCTGAACATATCCAGGGCAGCTGACGGTCTGCAAAGCCGCTGCAGTTCTGGTCATGTTGCTGTCCTATCACATTGTCAGCTCTTGCACGCAGTGCCACAGCACGCACTTGTGGTGGCGCTCATACGCCTCCCGAAGCCCCTCCAGCATCTGGCGCGCCTCCGCCGGGCTCGGCGCGTCCAGGTGCACCGGCTGGAAGCGGCGGGAGAGCGCCCCGTCCGCCTCGAAGTACTTGCGATAGTCGTCTGCCAGCGATCACAACCAGCACTCAATTTGCGAGAACGGAACGTCTTGCAAGACATCAACCAATCAGCACCGCGCTCCGCCTCCAGGTAGTTTTGATCTAGTTTTGATCGTCTGCGGCGGGAAAGAGGCAGCTAATTTTAGGTATGGCATTTGGCTCTGCGATCTTAACGGTGACGGACACTCAGCAGCTGCGTGCGTGTAACGAGGTTGTACTAGTGCACTGGAAACCGATCAGAACGTTCCTGACGCAAGATCCATCACTTGCGTCAGCTGACGCTTGCAACGATTCGCAGTGCAAAGTCAACGCCTGACGGTGCGCGAGACGAGACAACATGGTCCACAGCCCGTTCGACCCCATCTATATCCACTCTATTTGGCTGTGCAGCAGACGTTACGTGAGGCTGTGCGGTCCACGAAACCGGAGCTCACCCAGGGTGGTGGCGGCGATGCAGCGCAGCGACCCCCTCGCGAGCGGCGGCTTGAGCAGGTTGGCGATGTCCATGCCGGCACCGGTGCCGCACGCCGTCTGCCCCCCGCCCACCAGCGTGTGCACCTCGTCGATCCTGTGCCACCCATACGATACTGGCAATTGGACTTTTCTTTGCTTGGTTGGACTTGGCGCGGTGCCATGGTAGCTGCGCTGTGGAGTCTCGAAATGGAGGTTCAACCTGGACCTGCACAGTTTCCGGCTGCCCGGCAGACTGTGCAGGATACCTGAGCGACCAGTTCAGGCCTTGGCTGGGTTGTAGGGATTGCAGGGATTGACGACAGCATGCAGAATGCTGCAGATTTGGACGACAACACACAGGAAGGGAAGGGACAGGTGTGGACAGTCATATTGGCGTAGTCTAAATCCAAGTCTCGGTGGTTGATTCCTAGTGGAAAAGCGCACATGAAGATGACGTCGCTGGCGGCGGCTGCGTCGGCAAGCAGCCCCGAGACGCGCAGCTCCAGCTCGCCGCGCTCCTTGGCGCCCGCTATCAGTAGCCCCACGTCCAGTGCCATGACTCGCTGGCCCACCTGCATCGGGGTCGCAGGTGTTAGGTTTGAGTGATCCCCGATGGAATTCGTCTGTGACAGTCAGGTGCATGGCAGGACATTCTGTCCTGACGCATCTGTTTTGGATCGACTTGGATCGAGCAGAACATCAGTAACGTTGGGGGCAACAGCCGTGAACGTCAGGCAGCATGCTGGCAACTTTTCTTTGCAAGAACACTTGATGACATCAGAGCCGAGGCGCAAACGCACCAGTGACGGCGGGGATAGATCTGTCGGGCAGCGCTCCGGCAAAGATGTCCCACATAAGCGATGTTTCGTGCACTTCACATGAATCATGGCGCCCAACGGACAGACGCACCAGGAAGGGCGGAAGCGGGGAGCCATCGGGAAGCGCGCCGGCGACGATGGCGGAGGCGATGCCCTCCGCGACGGCGGTCTTACCAACGCCTGGCTCCCCCAGCAGCACCGGGTTGCTCTTGGTCTTGCGCCCCAAAATTTGCACCACCCGCTGCACCTCCACGTCCCGCCCGATCACCTGTGGCAGTTTAGGAGGAAAGTCCAGAGTTTCAGTACATCTGAGGCGAAAATCGGCCATCACACCGACCTGATGAGGGTTATTCATAGATTACCATGCGCATCTTGTAGCGAGCAGCGGTGCATTGAAGTGGCTAGCAGGACACGCAGCATGGAGCACTGCCCTGTCTGCTCAAACCGCTCCGAAGTGTGCGTATGGTGGCAGCTGTGGGGCAGTTGGAACACATGTAGCAGCCGGCGCACCGGGTCCAAGCGGCCGGCTCGCGCCTCTGCGCACAAGTCTCGGCAGAACTGCGCCAGCACCTTGCCGTCGCCCTTGCCGCCCTTGCCGCGCTTCGGGGTGGCCGCCTTGGCAGGCGCCTGCTGCGACAGCAATCAGGCAGCTCCGTGTCAGCAGCAGCAGCCTTGCCAAGGAGCAGCAGTGTGTCAGCCAAACCGTTGACACCCTGAGACAGCACTGTGACATAGTATTTTCTGAACACTGAATCGCAACAACAAAAGCAACATGCGCCAGCTGTATTCCAGGAGCAAGCGCACCGCTGGGCTCGCCACCACGGCTTTGGGCGTCTTTGTGGGCTGCGGAGCTCCCTCGCCAGTCGCCTCCTGGTCCCGCCGCAGCTTCTGCAGCGCCATCGCCTTGACCACCTCGCTGTCAATGCCCAGCCTGAAGCAGCACGGTTCGGAGCCTGTGAGCGGAGCTCGCATGCTGTGTCGAGGCATGCCCAGGTTTGAGGACGGGCCACCCCAGGCATGCAGTCATCCTGGACTGCTGTTGCTGCGGCGCTGGCGAGTATGGTTGCGCCAGCAGGGACATGTGAGTGGGGGCACGTAGTATGCTGTATGTTGTACAGTCTACATCCTGCGCCGAGTGTCGGAGCAGGACACACTTGTAGTGGCCAAGGCGCGGCACCGCAGAGCGGCGCAGCTTCGGCACATCGTACCTTGCCAGCACGCGCAGGGCGCCGCAGTCGCCGATGGACAGCACAGCGATTGCCAGGTGCTCAGGCCCCACAAACTCCATGCGCAGCCGCGCCGCCTCCTGCATTGCTAATTTCTGCATAAGTGGTCCCAGCGCATGGAAGTGACACATGGGTCCTCCAGAAGGTAAACATCTGAACCTGCACAGTAATTCCACATCCTCAAGATTCAAGCCAGACAACAAACTTGATGATGCAGAGCTGACGTTAGGCACCTGCACTGCTGCCTCAAACGCCCGCTTTGCGGTGTGGCTGAATGCGAGCTCGGGCGTGCGCGGCCCTCGGCCGCTCTTCCGCTTTCGGCCGCACACCCAGGCACTGGCCGCATGCGCCGCCTCGGGCGTGATGTTCAGCCCCAGGTAGCCGTTTTCTTGCGGCTGCGGCGGATGCCCCCGCCGCGCTGCCGCCACGGTGTTCTCCATGATCAGCCCCAGGACAACGTGCTCCGTGCCCACCTGTTCGATAGCAAGCACGCCATTTTGCGGTGCTGGACCATGTGAAGCACAATTGAAGGCTCTCTGCATACTTTTGAGACATGTGTGGGGCGCTGCAAGAACACTGCAATGACTTCACGGTGGTGAAGGGATCGCCCACCATTGCATCCATCAAGCGCATGCAAAAGCCCACCTCTGTGGCTTCAAATGCCTTGGCCTCCAGCTGTGCCAGCATCACCGTCTTGATGGCGCGCTCCGTGAACTGCGCGAGCATTTTCAAGCCTTCAATATTTGCAGGGCACCGTCCGAGAAGCTCGACACACGCTGACTGGACAAATGGACAAAGTGCGGGCGATGCGCCGAAAAAGGCCAGGTGAGGTGTCATCACGAGCATGACTCGTGTATGAACGAACGGACGGAGTCACAAACCTTCTCAAATACTGCTCTTGTGATGGGCTTGGTAATTCTTGGACGTTCGGTCCGTGCATCAGCCACCAGCTGCCGCCTCCCGCCGCCGTGAAAGACGGAAGCTTTGCTGCCGTGTACGCATTTGCCATGCACAGAAGGAGCAACTCTCTCGACCAAGCCTGCACATGCTTTTGTGATGACAACCCTTTGCCGGAAGCTGAACAGCGGCAGCCCGTGTGGCGTTTGCGACACGCCAGCGCGTTGCCCTGACAATCGGGTGCGATGCGCCGACTGCATGGTGGACGCGTGCAGTGGCGGGCCGGCGAAAACGCAATGTGAACTTCTCGGAGATCGCGCGCTTTCGAATGTTGCAGGGGTCAAAGGAATTTCAGCGGATGGCATGTGTGCTTTTGACCTGCTCTGGCCAGGTGATTGAAGGCTCGTGGTGCAGGATGACGCTCTGGAAGCAACTGAACAGCAACAGATTACAGCGCTCAGTACAGCATAGCGGCATTGGCATCAAAGGACAAACACCACACTCAAGAACGCTTCGCAAAGACGGTTGTTGCGAGCGGTTCCAAACAAAACCACATCAGCTCTAGCTACTACCCGACCGTCGCAGATAAACGAGGTTCAGCTCACAGGGGCACAAGTCGACCAAACCGCGCACGGGCATGCCAGGCACCAATGGCCCAGTTGGGCGCTGTACACGCTGGGCGCTGTACACGCTCGCCACTCTGAAAACTTGTGCATCTCGCTCTCTGCTGTCGCGCTGCCGTCGAGAATCGCGCCATCTACACACTGTTGTTCTGAGCCGTACCACTGCCTCTGATGCGCAGTGCACGGTCATCAACACGGTCATCATCATCCTGACATGCAAGCATGCCGGAGGGAACAGATCCCCAGGGCATCCCGCATGCCATGTAGTATATATTGTCAAACTCCCCGAAAACGAACACCTCCATGTTCGACAGCAGTGATCCGCCATGCTAAATTGCCTGGTCTGCACTACCCGTGCAGTCCCAGTGCAGCTTGTCAGGACCTCGAGCCCCACGTCACACGGCCAGACGGCCAGGCTTGGCGGTGAGGCGCACGCTCTCGGGCAGCCCCGCCAGAAAGTCGGGCAGGTGCTCGAGGGAGCGGTCCTTGACGACGACAGTGGCGTCCAGCGCCTTGGCTTCGCGCAGCGCCTGCATCGACGCCGCCGCCATGTGCATCTCATCGCACGCCTCCAGCCGCCTGCAATTCAGCGATGAAGCCTGGTCGATTGCTGGGACAATCCAGGTTTGCTGGCATAGTTTATTGGGTCTGCAATACAAGTGGCACAGTCCATCCACAAGCTGAGCATGTTGACAGTCACAAAAGGAAGTGCGCTTGCCTGCTTGCTTGCCTGCTTGCAAGTCAAAAAAGGAAAGAGCGCTTTAGAAATGCTCACATGACGCGCAGGCGGGCGAGGCCGGAGCCGAAGGGGAAGTCGCCAGTGCAGTCCTCCAGCGTCAGGCGCTGCAGCGCCGGCGGCGCCGGCTGCGGCGGCGGCGTGAAGCCCGACGGCGGCGAAGCCTCGCGCCCCAGGTACAGCGTCGCCAGCGTCATGGACTTGAGCGCCGCCAGCGCGTCAAAGCCCGACGGCAGCACCACCTGTGCACAAAGAGTGGCAATCACAGACCAGGTTTGTGCGGCAGCAGCTGCAGTGATCTGTTCTTATAACCGCAGCCGGTCTGGAGAGGGAAAGAACAAAAGGGCTTTTGAGCAGGAAAAAAAAGGAAAGGCACCTTTGGGCGGCGCCAGTCGCCAGCCAGGCGCAGCTGCTCCAGCTTGGTGAGGCGCGTGATGCACAGCGGCAGCATGTTGGCGCCCGACGCATGGGTGCCCGGCGACGACGGCTGCGCCTCCTCCTCCTCCTCCTCCTCGCCTGTCGAATACAAGCACGTGTGTTCAGTAAGACCGACCCATTGCAATTCATCAGATGCTGACCATCCCCACAGCGAACTGCAGAGGGTGCATCGCCAGTTTTTGAAGGGAGCATGATCATATGACCAATCCTTGAAAAACCAGCTACAGGAGCAGCAAAACCTGCCCACGACAACTCATTGGAAGTCAGGACTGCCAGCATTGCACACCGTCGGCGGGCGGCAGCGGCGGCGCGAAGCTGGCAAGGTCCAGGTCCAACACCCGCAGGTTGACGAGCGCGCCGAGCAGCATGCCCGGCAGGTCGGGCCGCAGCATCGTGAAGGGACACGCCTGCAGTTTGAGCGTCAGCTCCGCCAGCTGCGTCAGCGGCGACAGGCCCTCCGCGAGCGCCGTGGACACGGCATTGGACGGCGCTGAGGGCCCGGTGAGCTTCAGGCGCTCCAGGGTGGTCAGGTGCTTGAGGCCCGCTAGGTCCGCCTGCGGCTTGGCCCCCGGGAGCACGCGCTCCAAGTTGAGGTCCAGGGTTTTGAGGCCGCCGGCCAGCGCAGGCCACAGCGGCGCAATGGCGCCGGCGGGCGCCGCGTGCCGCGGCGTCAGCGTCAGCTCCCGCACCGCCACGCGGCGCGACAGCAGCCAGCGGCGGGCCTGCGCCCAGCGCAGGCGGCTGCCGGCGGCAGCGGCGTGCGCGTCGGCATCGATCGTGATCGCGCGCCACAGGTGGCTCGGCCCGCGACAGGCAGCCGCCCAGGGCTTGCACACCAGCGGCAGCACGCGGCGTCTGTGAGGCGAATGGAGAACTCGTCAGCATGGTTGAACAGCGAGCATCGGGGCGCCGATTGGCCGCCTGATTAAGATTGTTGCCGCCATGCGCCCCCCATGCGCCAGCCACAGGCGACAAGTGGTGTGTGGCCACCTTTCGTGCTGCCCTGAGGCAGCAAGGCCTACGATCTGGGCTGCGACCCACCCTGAAATCCTTGTGCAAGAAGAATGCGCCGGTCTGTCAGAGTCAGACAGATCAGGAAGGCAGATGTTGTCGTGGTGAGCAGCACCCTTTGTCCTCCCAACAACCCGAACAACCCGTGACGCGTTGGGGCGAACCCGGCACGGCCCAGCTGACATCCCGCAAGCAGGCACAAAGGCCACTGTGGCAACCCAGAAACACGCTGGCGCCCCTCAAACGCCCCAGCAGACGCGTGCTGGAACACTTGCTAAACTATCTTTGGGCTCTTATCGCTTTGTTTGTGAACCCGCCCAGCCGCCGTCTTGGCGCCCTCGCGCCGCAGGGCAGCTGTTCAAGATGTATACTTGGCGACTTCGCTAACGTGTGCCCGCTGCAGCTGCACGATTTGCCCGGTACAGCCGCTGACGGGGACACAGAGGCAAAAGTGGTCTCGACCAAGGCGCTCACCTGTAGTTCACATCGTCCAGAAAGCCGAAGATCTGGGTCAGCACGTCGCTAGGCAGTGTTCTGGCGTTCATGACGCCTCGCGCGCGGAACTGCTGTCACAAAACAATCGCACACTCTCTGCTCTCAAGGATCTTAACTCCGCCCGCCAGTTTTGCAGCCCCTGGCGGGCACCTATACACCCATCGTGTGGGCTGCAGCACTCTGCTCGTGGCAGGGAGGCAAGACAGCTTGGAACGGCGGGAGAGTTGAAAGTTGGAAGTGTCGACGCCGTCTGCGCCTGGAGTGAATAAAGCGACGGGATTCCCAATCCTAGTTGCTGACAGACAAGTCCGACACTTCGCGGCTGCAGCTCATTCGCGACCAGAATCCGGACTTGTTCCGGGACAGTCAATCCATGCGTGAGTTCGTCAACCAGGTTGTGATGGACCTCATCGTTGCTTGTTTCGACAGTTTCGTTCAGACAGATTAGCATTGAGGGGTTCCCACCCCGGAGCTGGCACCCTTTTAGCCCGTTCAGAGCTTGCGACACGGTGTAACATTTATATCTCTCTCGCTAAGACCACAGGCTTCCCATCCCTCGCGAGGCCACAAACCTTGCATCCCCACTGAAGTCGAGAACGGAGTTGCAGGCCACAATACTGCGTGGCTCTGCGCTTCTGTCCCCTTACAATTTCCACAGTCAGTTCAGCATGCTGAGGAGGCGAAAGATGCAGAGGGTAGCGGCGCAGCTCTGGGTCGGGCGATCGGCGACAGGGCAGCAGGCTGTCCCGGCGCCGGTGCCGACGCGGCTGAAGTCTTGCGCCGACTTTGGCATCGGCGGGAGCGGCATACTGCGTGAGCTGCAGTGGCGACTTGCGAGGGGGCTGCCTGCGTTCCAGTGATCGGCACAAGGGTTGCCTGCGTTCCAGTGATCGGCACAAAGGTAGTGTTCACGAATCTGGCTGGATCGAGGCCTTTTGCCATGCATGCTTGGGTCCAGGTGTGGACTTGCGCTATCAGAAGACATGTCATGTACCGGCAGCGGGGTCGCTGGGGTACTCCCCTCGGGGATGGAGGGATGTAGCTGTGCTGTGAGGCGCCTGCTCTTCTTCGGTCGGCCTTCACCGGCGCATGGCGGCTGCCCATAAGCTGTTCGCTTCGGCGCATTCAGGCGCCCAGCGGCGTCCGCCACGGCGTCTGCAAGTTTCCTGCTGGGCGTGCGGTAACGACCACTCCTCCTGCGGCACCTTCGCGCTGTGCTTGCCGGTTCCTCGGATGGCCCGGCATGTGCGTCTCCTGCATCTGTGGATGGGAATACTTCACTCTGCAGCTTCGCGCGTTTGGCGGTGGCAGTCGGCGGAGGCTCCAATACGCAGCTCCTGTGAGCAGCGGGACACCCAGCTCATCATCGGACGAGACTTCTGCACCATCACGGACGAGACTTCTGCACCATCAGCTACCCTGGCTGGCCGGCCGGCAGACCTCTTCGGTCTGCACTCGTTCTGCATCCCCTTGAGTACTGCCCCTCATTGCTCGCTGTGCAGACTCCTTCGCCAGAGTCCATGGCGTCTCTTCCGCAGTGTCACTGTCTTCCTGCCTTTCATTCGTTTCGTCATGCAGCTGTGTTTGCGCTGCAAGAGTGAGCCGGATACGGCGACCCATGTTGCTGAGAGCACAAGTGTGGCAGGGCGTGCAGGGGCACTGTCATCGTGTTCGCGGCGACGCTTGGGCGCCGGGCGCGCTCCGCTGCCGCTCTAATCTGCGCTGGGGCCTCAACGCGCTGGAGCCGTGTCCAGCGTCAGCCGCGGGGCCGCCACCACTACCGCCATCAATGCCGCCAGTGGCGCCGCCGGTGCCTTCCAACTTCGCCGGGCTCGTCAGGCATGGCCGGCGAATTTCCAGAATGCAGGATGTCCTGCGAATGCTGTGGATGGACAGCTCCTTCAGCAGCGACTGTCTCGCTGACTCCCGTAGGCCCAGGATCTCCAAGATCCGATCATTGTCCTTGCGCATAATGCGCCGCCAATGATGAAACGGTGCACATGCACAGCACCCCACTTGCCGGCAGTGCGTAGCATGTTGGCCAGATCCTCATCCTGCTGCAGGGCTCCACCATATCATGCACCCGCAGGTCATAAGTGTACTTGACCTCGAGCAGGTGACAGGTGACCTTGCTGTATTTCGGTCCGCTCCCACGGGTGGGTTTGCGGTTTCACTGGCGCCGTGTGACGCCATTCCCCTGGCAGTCTTGGAAGACAAAGTCATCTGAGACAACCATAATAGCCATGAGAGAGGCAGAACGTATGGCAGGCTTGTAACTGGTGTGTCCTAGGGCAGCGATGATTTTACCATGCATTCCCCGTGCCGCGGCATGCGGAGAGATATCCCATGCGACCGGCGCCGATCTGTGTGCAAGAGTCGTGGCACAGGCCCTATGTAGATAATGTCTACCTGTCCTGCCACTGAAGCTGCACATGCTGTGGGTGCGCCGGGTGCAGCGCATGCCGAGCTGTGCCGCATGACCCCCGCAGCAGCACCGACGGGCCGTCTGTAATGCAGGGCCTCACATTATTGCCAAATCGAGCTTTTCTCACTTCACGATCTCGGATGGGCTTCGTGCAAGCAGATCTGCACGACCTGGAAACGTTTCACGAACATGGAGCAGTGCGGGTGCGGCAGACTACTGTGCCGCGCTGGTGCAGCGCGCCAGCCATTTCAACTCGTTGAGAACTGCTCGGTGGACAGCAGCGCAGACTCGATCTGCGGCTGCAGGGCGTTGCAATCGATGGCGTAAGGCCGCGGCAGCTTCGCGGGTGGGTGCGACGTCACAGCTGGAGATGATGCATTACCTCACATTGGACACGCCAAACATCTGCCCGCTGTCCGCGCGACAGCGTTGGCGACGAGCTGTCCACCTGCAACAAAAACGGAGCAGATTCCAGTAGCAGGTCACAATCCTCTTCACAGCCACTCACACTCTACAGCTCTATCTATCGTCTCAGCTGCACTCGTCGTCCACAGCAACCGTAGTTGTGTCCAGCCCTCGCAGCACCGCAGCAGCCAGCATGATGGCCCATGTCATGTCCTCTGCCGCAACGCCAGCAGTCTCCCAGGTTGCAGCCGGCCGACGAAGCGCCACTACAGCGGCCAGCTCGGGATGGGTGCGGCCTCACCGCTACTCAGCAGCACGACAGCCGTTCGGGCAGCGGCGACGCGGCCCCTCGCAGGTCCAGGCGTTCAGGCAGGGGCCATGCGGTCCTCAGTTTGGCATGGGTATGGGTCCCGGCGGTGGGTTTTCGGTGTCCGAGGCTGACATCAAGCAGCTGCAAAACATGTTCCAGGTGAGAACTGGTCGGCTAAATTGGCATTGTTTTCTTATGATGCCTTCTCACAGATGACGTTATCGGTTGCAGCCTCGATGTTTCCCGCTTCGCCACTCCCAAACACTGCTGCACCTGTCCGTGCTGTGCGTGTCATGCTGTGCTCCAGCATGGACTTGCTTCGCATCATGTGTTGAGCATCTGAACACCCAGGACCGTCGAAGCAGCTCTGAGTCATCCTGAGACGTGTAACTCCACAATCGCAGGATTTCGGCAAGATGATGGGGGGTCCTGCCGGCAACAGTGGCAGCGGCAACAAGGCCGCCCCTGACGCCGCCGCAGGCGCAATGTACGTGCCTGTCGACGTCGCTGAGGAGGCCGACGCGTACACCTTCACCGCCGACCTGCCTGGCGTGTCGCGGGCGGACACCAAGGCACGCTGCCGTCCTTTCGATCGCTGCAAAAGTGTCATCTGCGCTGTCTGTTTGGGCAGAAACCTGAATGGGTGCGGGCGCGCGCGTCTCGTCCCCTTGACGCAGAGCTGCACATCATGCATCGTGTGTGTAGTGTCATATGCCGAGACTCAGGATGCAACAGGATGCTGACATTACATCTATTTGTCGGCAACAGGTCCAGGCCAACAAGGAGCAGCGCACGCTGACGGTCAGCGGCCGCCGCGCTGCGCCGCAGCTGTCCGATGAGCAGAAGCAGCGCCGCAGCCGCACCGAGCGCCGCTTTGGCACCTTCCAGCGCGTCTTCAAGGTGAGGTCATCGCTGTTTTCTGTTGCCTGGTCTGCCTGTAAACCCTTCACTTTGGCCTTTCCAGTCCCCCGTCTGAGTGCGCCCCGCCGCCGTGTTGCGTCATCATCAGAGCCACAGCTGCTTTTGCCACCCTCCTGCGCAACAGCTACCAAATCTAAAGCATAGCCGCAGCTCTCACAGCACTGATTTCGACACGTGCTAGGAACTGACACGGATGCTGTAATGCTGCTGCAGCTGCCGGAGGACGCCGACGCCGGCGGCATCACCGCGCGCTTCAAGGACGGCGTGCTGAGCGTGCGCGTCAAGCGCACCAAGCCCGCGGAGCCGCAGGTCAATGACGTGCCCATCGACGACTGGTTCTCCGGCAGTACGCAGGCATGATGGCCTGATGGCTCTAGCTGAAGATCGCTCAGCAAGACGCACTTGGGGAGTCAGAATGAAGAGCTTCAGGCGGTAGTCTGCAGGAGTGTAGCATACATTGTTGTGTATCCGAATCCAAACATCGTAGGCGAACAGGAAATTCTGATTGGAAGAATCGAACCGACAAGCACTTATGTTGAATCTTTCGTTTGTGACAGCTCTTTGTGGCTGACTCATCGTCTTGGCACTTGAGCATTACGCTGCAACTTGTAACTGGTCTGTTCGCTGCTTCATTGATTCTGAGTGCCGAAAGTGATGCGGTTCTGTCATACAGCACTTCTACCTTCACGCCACTTCATGCACTGCAGCGGCGGAAATGTTGTTGGGTCAATGCCATCATGCATAGCGACCGCCCAGACGGTGGATGATCGGAGGGTCTTCCTGCCCATGGTGCGGCAGTCTTCACGCCACAGCGACTCTATCAGCCTGTAGATGTCCGTCTCATCTTTTGCCAGGTAGCCGCCGATAGCGTCCACGATGTAGCCATTGCGGGAGGATGCGGCAATGTCAAACGGCTCCGCCAGCTCACGAAAGTTGTTGGCACGGATGAGCCACCGCCGATTCAGCCAGAGTCTGCGACACAGGATGAGCGGCAAGCTGAAGCGGCTTTGGCACATCTGCGGCAAGGTTAAGACTGACGATAAGGTGGGGAACCTCATGCGTAAGCCAGCAGAGTGAGAAAGAAATGTGGCGGGCGTGCGTGTGTGTTGCACATACATTGTCTGTCAAGCTGCAAAGCGAGCGGCCTACATACAGCGCTGGCAGGTGTGTAGTGCACACCAACCTGCCGTCTTTGCCACCGTGTGCAGAGTTCTCTGGCAACTCATTGTTCCGTGCTGCCTGGAAAAATCCCTCCCAAAATCCTTTCTGCCTGCATGTGCCCAGCGAACATCAGAGCAGCACCAGACAGCGCTATTTCCGAGCAGGCGTTCCTGGCTTGCCCGAGCATATCCGGCCCTTGCAGCAGGAGGTAAACTACCTGTACTTGGCGCCTTGAAGCCTCACGTATGCGTCCTGCCGTAGCTGCTCGACTTGCTGCTGTGCAAGCAAGCTGTGCACGTCCTGCCTAGTGCCTGAGGATTGCTGACCTCGCACTTAGAACTGCAGCGCCGTCCTGCAGCAGAATGCAGAATATAGTCTGTCAGACTATGTTCCACGCGTCACTGAAGGTGCTCAAAGCCAGGTTGGCAACGGCACCGCCGCATTATCTCACCACAGTCCGCCGCCCGCATGTTGCGCCTTGAATGCTTGAAGCTGCGAACAAGCTGTGTGGACGCCCTCATGATCGAATCTTTCCAGCAAGCGTCCCAGGCATGCGGCCTTGTCTTTGCGCTGCGCAGCCTCTTGTTCCTGTCTGTACTTGATCTGCCGCTGCTCTGCTGTAAGGTTGTCCTGAACACGGCAGAGCCGGGAGTGGTGCAGCGCCCAGACGGGCACGAGAACGGATGCAAAGGTGAGCGGTGCTCCGACGATCCCGATCGCTAGTGCCACGTGGTCTACCATGCTGTTTGGGCGCCTGCACCTCGACTCTATTCAGATCACTTGCACTGATCGACCTGCAAATGTCAGTGCGGAGGCTGCTTTAGTCGATCGCATGTGATGCAAAAGTTCCCGGGGTAAGGTGACGTGCAAAATGCGAGATTGTAGCCTCAAGAGCACGAGGCAGACATGAGCATGCTGTCGTACAGACCTCTATCTCGTGATCGAGCTGCTGACACAGCATCGAAGACAGGGCGGCTCGTGCCTTGCGCAATGCCGAAGTTGAGACATGCGACGCAGGAAAATGTCTCGCAACCATGGATCGATTCGCTGTCGTGAGCGGTCAGAAGCGAATCGGCAACAGGATGACTAGCGGCGCATGCGCTGACGTCAATACAGCGAGGACAAACCACGAACAAAACACCGAACCAATACGCCAGGCTGCACTAGTGAGAGAAAGTATCTCAGGGCACGCACATGGTCGAAAGCCAGGGCACGCACGTGACGACTACTGCACACGCAGGCATACCTGTCTCCAACCGAGGAGTCGTCCCCAGTCTCTTGCATCACCGACGCTACATGCTGCAGAACGGCTGAAGCAGCATCAAGGACCGTGCCTCAAGCCGGCAGCACGGCCAGGGCGGCGTCCAGCTGCGCCCGCGAGGTGGCGAGCTCCGCCGCCGTCTTGCGCCGCTCAAAGTATGCAGCGCAGTCGATGCTGTCGCACACGATGCCGCCGGCGCCAGTGACCGCCGGCCGGCCGCCGCCGCCGCCGCAGTGCAGGCACACCTGCAGCGATATGGCAGAAGACTCAGTGTGCAAAGCTCAAAGATCAAATGACGATAAGCACAACATATCGACATTCTCAGGTGACCTTGACCACTTCAGCTGCCTGCCTGACATGTGCCAACGATGCATTTTCAAGGCACACAGAGGCACAGTTTCCTTTTTTTTGGGTTCTTTTTCACCCAGCCAGACAGAGAGTCCGAACCTCCAGCACCCTCGTTGTTGCGTGTTCCTTCACCCGCCCCACCTGCACCAGCTGGGCGTAGGCGGCGTCGAGGGCGCCTGCGCGGGCGTGCAGCACCGCGACCGCCAGCTGCGGCTGCTTCAGGCAGGCGGGGCACAGCGGCTGCACCGCCCGCGTCAGCGCGTCGCATACCTGCGGCCAGCAGATTGTGCACGGTTCAGCTCTTATTACAGCTCAGACTCTGATGTCTAACACCTCAGGTAATCAGATTGCCTCCGGTTTCTGGAGGCGCACATGAGCAGCTCCCAACCCCGATTGAGAAGAAGTGAAGACACCATGCTTTGGCAGGCTGTGAATGTGACAAAATAGGTTGCAATTCAGAGCTTGAGGGTCAGAAGAGCAATCCCACACCGCACAGTGGCTGGACAGATAGTAGCGGTCGATGGTGCCGGCGGCCCGGCGCGATGGCGGCGGCAGCGGCCGCTTCTGCGGCGGCCGCCGCTGCGGCTTTGGCATTGTGGCAAACCTGCAGTCCAGCAGGAAAATGTAGGATCCGAAGCACCACAGCATACACAGCCTTAAAACGCGAGCGAGCGAGCGAGCGGCACATGCATAGTGTGCACCACCAGAATCCTAATGGCATTCAAACAGCCTTTGCAGAAGGGACCGCTGCAGGTTGCAGCTCTGCCAGACCAGTCTGTTCACATCTTTTCACAATGCCAATGAAGAACTCGCTGGCCGATTGAGGCACACAAAGCAAGAGTTTGACAAAAACCGCACCAGGCGATAACGTCGGCGCCAACGAGCTGCGGGCCGCAGGACAATGGTGCGTCAGCAGCGCTACGGAGGCTGCCCTGCCCAGCAAACGCAGCGGTCAGGAGACTTTCGAAGGCGCACCAGGCGGCGACGTCGGCGCCGACGAGCTGCAGGACGCGGGAGATGGCGGGGTTGATCTGCTTGGTGATGTAATAGGCGGCGTTGAGGCGCAGCCGCCCGCCCGCCTCCAACAGCAGCCGCGGCGCTACCACCACGTCCATCAGCCGCGAGCCTGTGGCGCAGGAAAGTCTCTGAAGGACCGTAGTGTCTTTACAGTTTCGCCAAAACGATCTCGCGCTGTTCATCGACTGTCGTGCGGCTCAATCCTGTTTTTTTGACCCAGCACGCCCGGCGCCGCCACCACGACCATCAGGCGACGAGCCTGCGGAGCACAGTGGCGCAGCGCCAGCAGGCTGACCCCAAACAATCAAAATTCACTTTTGCTCCCAGTTGTCAGGATCACAGCCTGGCCTGTGACCTTGTGGAGGCAGCCACCGGGCACGCAGACACCTAAGCGGGCCGAGAAAAGGTTTGACTGCAGCAACAAAGTTGTGCGCACTTGGGGCGCCGCAAACGACGACGTAGGGCACGCGCTCGCCGAAGGCGGGCTCCGCGCGGGGGTCGTCCTGCGCCGCGCGCGCCGCCACGCACGCTGCCGGCGGCGCATTGATGTACGTCCCCAGTCGCACCTGCATATCGAGGCACGGCGTTCTGGGCTGTGACTACACCGTACATACTGACGGTCGACGACTCTCGCTGCGCACCTGCTGCGTGGCCACTCCTCCAGATGATGCACCTGTTACACAGTGCTATTGCACAGGTGTACCCCGCAACCCTTTGCCGAAGTGCAGTTTGACACGGTCAAACAGCCGGCCCAGCTTACATAGTTGCTCAGCATGCGCCAGCAGCAGACATGCGAACGAAAGGATATGACCATGAAACCCACCTCCTTGGCGAAGACAAAGTCCTGGAGGCTGACGCGGCCGGCGAGGATCTTGGTCCACTGGCGCTGCAGGTAGGAGCGCACCGCCGACAGGTCCCGCGTCTCGAACAGCGTCCGCATAGCCCGCTCCTGCACCTTGACCACCGCAGGGCAGCCGTCCCGCCGCTGCGTCTCGATGCCCTACAGAGAGGAAGCTTGGGAGCATGGTTCAGGAACTAGACATTGCAAAAAGGGTATCAGTTCAACACCAATCACCTTGGCATCCCAAGTGGACGCGGCCTGGCGTGGCAACTCGTCCATGTGCGCAGCGCTGTTTGGTGGGCAGGGTGCTGGATTGAACGTTTGAAGTGTCGCAGAAGATATGTTACCTTGGCGTCCCAGGTGGGCGCGGTCTGGTTGGGCGACTCGTACATGTAGCCGGCGTAGCGTTTCTTGGTGAGCAGGGTGCAGGGGTCGTACACCTTCTCCAGCTTGAGCGTCACCGGCGGCGGGTTGGCGGCCGTCACCGCCGCAGCGATCTCCGCGCCGATGCGCCACGCTTCCACTCTCGACCTGAGGTGGTACAGAGAGAAACCATTCGCGACGAACAGAGTAATTCAGTCAGAAACGAGAACGGTCAAGAGTGGCCGCTGCGATGTCTGCGCCGATGGGCCACGCGTCTGCCCTCGAGCTGCGCAAAGCCACAACAAGCGCTCAAGAGGCACTGGTCGCAGGGGTGCGTCTGGCAATGCTCGACTGCCCAGCCTTAGAATAAGTGCGCATGGCGGGTGCCCTCGATCCGCCTGCAGTTGCTTGTGGCTGAGACGCATCACATATGAAAATGTCTGCTGTCACCGCCTTAAAGGACAGAGTCCTGCGTCACGCAGTCCAGACGGTGTGTGTTCGCACCGGCCGGGCAGGTGGACGAATAGGGAGTCGGTGTCGCCGTACACGACGCGCGCCGCCCACTCCGGCTTGCCGTTGACCAGCCGGATCGCATTCTCCAGCGTCTCGCGCCCCGACTGCAGGGGAGTCAACTCGATCAGGCAGCTCAATCAACTGTCGTGTTCCACATCTTTCAGCAAGGTCCGGATCGTGTTCTCCAACACTGCCAGCCCCTACCGCAGCAGGTGCAGAAGCGTGACGCGCACAACACCCAACCACCTACAGCAGCCCAAGCTAGCGCATGCATGAAAAACGGTTCATCTTCTGGTTCAGCTTCATAAGGACGGCAGCGGGTAGCACTGCCCCAGTCAGCAGCCGGCAGGAATGCAGGCGCTGCCTCACTACTACCCAGGCAGTCCTGCAGCCCTGCCGGCAGCCCGGCACCCTGCCAGCGTGCTCACAGGACCGCCTCGGTGATCGGTGAGACCAGCACCTGGCAGGGGTGCCGGCGGTTCCTGCCAGCATGCTTGCAGGACTGTTGCGGTAGTCGTCAAGGTGACACCGAGATGAGCTAACACAAAGTCCACGTCCACCCGATTCCACACAAAACTGGATCTCAAACGCTCTGATTCCCACAAGTTCAGTATCCCTCCGAAGGGTCCCTTCGTACTTAGAGTTTAGGCCAATCGGCTGAAGGCTTCGGACAATGAATTTTATCCACGACCCCACAAGTCGTGACTGCAGAGGTGACGTTCACTTTGCTGCGTGATGGCGTTGTCAGCATGCGCCTTAGGCAGCCGCCCCAAGAAGCCGGCGGCGGTGTAATCTTGAAAACGTTGAAGAGATACAGAGGTTACAAGGTTTAAGCACCTGCACAATGGCGTCTGCTAGCTCTGCCATGGGCATGCGGCCGGAGAAGCCGGCGGCGGCATAGCCGTACGTGACGTTGGCGATGAGCTTGAGGCAGAACTGGCGTGCGTTGAACACGCGCTGCAGTACCCGCGCGCTCTGCGGCGACCGCTTCATCGCCGCCTGTGCATTGGCGATTGCAAGGCTCGCTGAATTTTGAATTTGCACGTGGCCTTGCTCGACGAGGGGTCTGCGGCATGCCAGCGCCATCCCTCACCTGGATAGCACGAACTGCTACACACCAAGCCAAGTGGAAGGTCCCTCCCAATAAGGTTGTCATTTTGACAGCCAGGTCTCCCATGCAAGGGGTGTCACAGCACACCTTGACCATGATGCGGGTAGTCAGAATCTCGGACAGCATGCGCGGCAGCACGCCCGGCCGCACGCTCGGCGGCGCGAAAGCCACGCCATTGGGCGCCACGATGAGCCTGCGGCGCAGCATTGCAGCCTCGATTTGTCTGAAGGTTTGGGTGTCTGACAGGGTGTCTGACAAATGTCTGTGACAAATTTCTGCCAGCGTTTGATCGATTACTGCATGCAGCGCCCGCAGCACCATCTGCTGGCGACTGACATGCACTCGGAACAGAGCAGTGACCATTTCAACACACGCACAGATGCCAAGCGCGGCAACGCGCTCACTGGTCAGGGGCCAGGCCACCGGCCAGCGTGCCGGGCGGCAGCGCGAGCTCCAGGGCGCCAAGCCGCCGCGGCGCGTCATTGCTGCTTCCTGCTGCCGCATGGCCGGGCCGCCCCAGGCAGGTGGAGAAGCACAGGTTGTAGGCGATGATCTGAGAGGGGTACAGCGACTGGAAGTCCAGGACCACTACAGGGCCGTCGGCGTAGAAGCGGGACTCGGGCTCCATGACCAGCGGGATCGCCTCCATCGCCGGCTGCGTGCCCACCTGCAGGAGGAAGCAGGGACCAGGTTATAACAGTGTGGATTGCACCGTCTGACAAGTCCAGTACATGAGATCATCCGTCGCATCGCTGCCGAACGCCGGCTTGAGCAGTGCGGCCAGTGCGAGCCGGCGTGGGTCGGCGTCGACCAGGCTCCAGAGGTGCAAGGTCCCTTCTGCAAGGTCCCTCGTTGCTGCAGGACGACTGTTTGACGTCCTTCAGCACTGCGGACGGCTGCGGAAACCACTCGGACATCGCATCCCCACCTGCTCCTTGGACGGGCTCGGCAGCAGGTAGTTCTGCGAGTGCGCCAGGCGCGCCATGAGGGACTCCACCCTGTACTGGCTCCCCCGGTGCAGCACCGCCAGGAAGTCGATGCCTGTCAAGATCAAGGAAGTCAATGAAAATCAACTTCTCAATCAAATGTTATGTGGAGGGATCACAACAAGGACAATCAGAAGCATTTTGAGAACCCAAAACGCCAACATAAGACTTTTGCATACCGAAGGCACGCGCCGTCTCCCCGGTCCGGCCTACCAGGTCCAGCTGCTCCACGAGGCCCAGGCTGGTGCGCGCCCGCCGCACTGCATCGCCCACCGCCCGCCACCGCCCGCCTGCAACCATGGCACTCAGACATTGGAGGACGAAACGGCTTCATTTGTCTGACGACATGGCGTGAAAGACACATCTGGAGCGAGAGCAGCGTAGGGCATGGACAGCTGCAGGACCAACGTTCTCAGGCGTGCTCAATTTTCAGCCGTCAGCCAACCAGCAGGATAAAATTGCGTCATTGCATGCAAGTCTGGCACCTGCAGGCCCGGCATTGAACCAGGCAGACGCCTGGTGCGGCGGCACGCGCGGCAGCCGGCGCTGTAGCACCGCGGCAGCCGTTGCCTCCTGCATCCACATTTGCTATGGTCAACATCATCTCCCATGGCTTAATGCATGCATGAGCAACAAGAGGAGCACGCAAAAACATCTGTGGCCTAACAATTGGCAGCAAAACTGTTGCGGCAAGCGGTGAAGCCGCAACACAACATTCACCTGTGTGTAGGTTCCCAGCTTGAGCTCCGAGCGCAGCAGGCGCCACAGGTTGAGCGTCAGCCGGCCAGGCACGTCAATGCCGCTCGCGTGCAGCTCCTCGTACTCGTTGGTGCGCCCCTCGCGCTGCCCCACCTCCTGCGGCAGATATCAAGATTTGCAGGGTTTTGTAGGGTATGACAAATCGGAAGCTCAAGTGTGGGTGTCGGCCCTAGACTTGTGCGTTGACAGGCGACATTGGTATCGACGTGCGATCGACAAGGAATGTTGAGAGGGGCGGACCTCGGGCGTGCGGGACAGCGCGCGCGGCAGGTTGATCCCCAGCGTCGCGGCGCGCTCGATCAGGTAGCCAAAGGATCCCTGCAAGCCAGCAGCCTGTGAATCAATTAACCTCTACAGGAGTGCATCTCAGCATCGTCAGCTGTCATGACGCAGCTGCTGTGTCGTTCCGATTGTTGGGATTCTGTGCAGCAGACACCCATTGGGAATTTGCCCTGTGTGGGGACTTGTGCCTGCCACCACAGGCAAGCACTGGTGCCGCCATCGCAGATTTCCGGCGGCAACTTCAGTGGAGATTCCCACCTTGCGGACATCGTAGCCGAGGAGGATGTCGGGGTCCAGGCACCGCACCGCCTCCACAAACGCCTCGAGCAGCACCGGCTCCGTAGCCACCGCATCCACCTGCACGGCGCCAATATGGGTGTCGGGTGGCTCTGGCCTGGTCATGTGCAGCGAGAATCGATTCATCCGCAGAGTCAGCAATTTTTGAACCTCCCGAGGCACTCTCAAACTTCTGCAGCCCAGCGTGGTGCATTCACAGACTGGTACCTCCAGGAATTTTCTTTAATTTGGTTACTTTAGTTTCGCTCAGCAGCTCACCTGGATGTCGTGCAGGGCATCAGATGGGCCGGCGCCGCCGTCGCCGCAGTGCAGCAGCGCGCGCGTCACGAAGTCGCCATTGGGGACGTCCTCCGCGTCGTCCAGCGTCGCCAGCGCGATGCAGCGTACTGCATCGTAGCGCGGGTCCGGCAGCAGGCGGCCCCTGCAACGCACGCACAAAAGCGTGAATCACGTTGCATGCACCAAACGACTTTGATTGACCCATCACTCAGGACAACACGGGTGCTGTTCGGGTGGCAGTGGCAAAGCAGACAGGGAGAGCCTCCAGAGAGAGCCTCTGCCTGCGGGCACGGCACTGGTACACATTGGCGACACAGCATGAGAGCCCTTCGAGCAAAGTCGCTGCTTGATGAATCTACATGGCAAGTTCGTGGCGGAAGACGCAGGAATCGCACCTGCAGTCGGCCACGATCTCCACCGACAGCAGCGTCAGGCACTGCCCCTTGCCAGGCACCATGCGCTTGAAGCCCGCCTGGCTGAGCGGCGTCTCAGGGACGCGGTCGGCGCTGCCGCCGCCGCCGTCCACCGGGCTGAGCTGGCTCTCCAGCCGCCGCTTCTTCAGGGGGCTGGGCCCCGCGCCGGCAGGCGGGCGATGGCCTGCCGCTGTTGCCGGCACGTTCAGCGGCGGCTCCTGCTGCCGCTGTGGCTGCGGTTGCGATGTCGAGCGCCCGGCGCTGCCGTCCTCACTTGCACATGCCAGCTTTGCACCGCCAGCGGCAGCAACACCGGCTGGCATGTCCGCCGGCCTGGTGGCGGGTGTTTCAGCTGCACTCCTGCCGCCACCAACAGAGCCGCTTGCCCCGGAATGCGGCATGCGCGGCGTGTCGGGCCTCAGCAGCGACGTGCCAGGCGTGCGCATCGGCTGCTGCTGCGTCCTGCCGCCAAGGTGCGTCCTGCCGCGGGGCGCCAGCGACTTGGCGGGCGTGCGCGCCGCCCAGGGGTGCGCGGCGCTGAAGAAGAAGGAGCGCTCGTCGTACTTTGGCGACGGCGGCCGGAAGTCCTCCTCTGCGTCCTCCTCGGCAGCCGGTGCGGCAGTCCGTATTGCAGAGTGGAGAACGGTATCATATTTCGGACCCGGTTCACATGTCAGCAGCGCGGACAGCTGGTTTCTTCTGCGTGTCTGGAGCCAATGCCATGCGAATTTGTTGCTGCAGCGTGTCTCGGTCATAACCGGGAAAGGCAATTGGACTGAAAGTCGACGCACCGCAGCAATAGGCTGGGGGGTCACACAGGCGTCGCCCGGCGATGAGCGGTAGTTGCCGCTGCCGCCAACGTCCTGTGTGCCCTGCTTGATGTCCATAAGTCGGTTTCGGCGCCCGAAAGTCGATTGTGTTCCGAAGATGAAAACACATCGAGCCAAGAGGACATGTGTATATTGCTTCAGTGCACCACACGCTTGCTTCAAATCCTCAGGGGACAGTCCAGCCTCCAGTCTGCTTGGCATGGCGATGGCAGGGCCGCCTTGCAGCTCAACACCACAACAACGGACAATCTGCAGACCTGTGTGGGCAGCGGCAGGCCGGCGGGCTTGAGGGCGCCGGTGTTGGGGTCCATGACGAAGCCGCGCGGCCTCGGCGAGGGCTGCGTTCCGTCCGCCAGTGCAGAGGCCGCCCTGCGCTCCACTAGCCAGGCGCTGATCTCCGCCTGCGTCGGCGGCCTGCAGCCACACATGATAGCATGAAATCAGCCAGAAAAGAAGGGCACCGGTTGATTCCGGTAACGATCGAGACCTCAACCTGCAAAATAGTCACGTCCGGTTTTTCCCATGCACCTCTTCCTGGTCGCCAGGTGTTTTGTTGCATTTTGCAGATGTTGCATGCCACATTAGCTGCAGGCATGTGGGGACAGCTGCCATGATGCAGACGACTGACAAACGGCCCCTGCACAATCAACACAAGGAAATCAATGTCATGCTGACCTGGGAGCAAACTCGAACCAGCGGCGGCCCGGCTGGCGGCGGGCGGCGCCCTGCAGCGACAGCGCCGGCCCGCTCCTGCTGAACGCCGGCAGCTCGCTCGTTGCGGAGGTCGGCACCCGGAACTCCAGCCCTGCCGACCGCATCTGAGCGGCAGATGCGCACAAACGACAATGCGCAGATGCTAACGTCCAGGAATGGATCAGCAGGAGATCTGCACAACTGACTACCCAGTTGTGTCCGCACAATCAGCAGCAGGCCTCAGCAGGACACGTTTGGGGCCTGAAACACCGCCGGGTATCCGCAAATGGAACAGCAAGGCAAAGCAAAGACGCACCGGCTGTGCAGGCGCGTGCGCGGGGTTGCTGTAGAAGGGGCCGCGCTGCGTCAGGCGCAGGCCGCCGTGCTCGCGCGCCTGCAGCTCCAGCTCCGCCTGTGAACAGGAACAAGGGTTCCGAAATGTGCTTGCTCACGACTTCGCATAGATTTGCAGGCGCAGCAGATTGTGCAATTCCCTTCTGTGCTATGCCACTGGTGACACGTCCATGGCACGCCCTCAAACCAAATTTGATGCACATGGCCTGCCTCTGGAAACAAGGCGTATATGAGTGAACATCTGACCTGGGTTGGCGGCGGGTCCAGGGGCCGGAAGATGCGGAGCCCTGCCGCCCGCTCCGCCGCAAGGCCGTCCTCCGCCGGCGTCCGGGGCTGTGAGCCATTGCCCAAGCGCAGGTCGCTGCCGAGCGGGCTGAGGCGCAGCAGGCCGCCGCTGGATGTGCTGCCACCCGGCTGCCGATATGGGGTCGCCGCAGTGGCGTCCAGGGGTTGCCCGACAAACCGCACCCCATGCGACGGCGTCCGCTGAGGCGTCCGCTGGGGCATCCCCTGTGCCAGCTGCAGGCCCGAGCCGTCGCTGGCGCGTGTGCCAGGGCTGTTCCTACGGACGCCGCCGCCCGAGGTGCGAGTCAAGCCGCCGGCCGAGCTCGCCTGCAGCTGCGGGGCGGCTGCCGGCGTCGCGGGACTCGGCTGCTGCGTGCTCGCTGCCGGCGCCTGTTGAGGGTTGCCAACCGGCGCCTGTTGCGAAGCTGGTGACATGTGCTGGCCAGCAGCGTGTTCGCTCGGCTGCAGCTGCTGCGACGCCCGCTGCTGGGACTGCGGGGCTGGCTGCTGCGACTGCAGGACGCTGCCAGTGTCGCTGGCTGCTGGCTGCGGCTGTGGCCATGGTGACGGCAGTGCGACTGGTGCGGCTGCCAGCAGCAGCGCCGGAGAAGGTGCCTCACTGCCGTCCTGAAATGCGATCACAAGCCTGCCTGGAGGTCTGTCCACCTGCATTGGCGAGCCTGGCGGGGAGGGCGCTGGGCTGGCATGCATTGGGCTGCCTGGCGGCTCCGGCATGCCTTTCGCAGGCTGTGCTGGCATGCTGGAGGCCTGCTGGCGCGCATGCATGGTGGTCTGTTGCTCCAACTGCCGCTCGCCGCCCTGCTGCTCCTGCTGCTGCTGCTGCTGCTGCTGGGACGTCATGTCGTTCGAGGAAGACAGCCGCAGCGTCAGCGGCCGCGGCAACAGCAGCTCCTCAGCCGCTTCCGGCGCCGCTGCCGCCTGGCCGCCACCCGCTGCGGCCGCCGTGCCGGCGTCGGCGGCCGACGCCGCCGCTGCAGATGCTGGCTCGTCGTCGTCAGAGGCATCGGACAGCTGCAGCGACAGCCGCGGCGCCAGCCGACCGCCTGCCGGCTTGCCTTCCTGGGAGCAGCCGCCGCCGCCGCCGCCGCCGCCGCCGCCGACGCCGCCCGCGGCAGCGTGCGGGCTGCCGCATGGCGAAGACTCTGACGAAGACAGGTCCATGTAGAGGTCCAGGGGTTCCACATCGCCATTGTAGTCGTCCGCTTGCGGCGGCTGCGATTCTGGCACCACTGCTGCCGGTGCTGCCGGGGCCTGCTCTGCGAGGGCCACTGAATCTGATGTTGCGTCTGCCTGCGCCGCCTCCTGAGCCGGCCACGCCGCCGCCTGGGCTGCTGCCGCTGGCGGGCTGATATACAGTTGGCTAGCTTCGCCAGAGGAGCTTGCAGCGCGCGAGGCAGGCCGCCGCTGCAGGCTGTCAGACGGCGACAGCTGCAGGCGCAACTCCGCGGCCAGTGCCGATGGCGCAGTCGTGTCCGCAGCCGCGGCTCTCGGCAGCGATGCTGACAGAGCAGCGGCTGGGAAGGCTGGCGGGCTGGGAGACCGAGTCAGGGCTTGTTGCGCGTCTGGGCTGTGCAGCGGCGACGGCTCGTGCTCAGGCGACGCCGGCACTGTCTCCTCGCCGGCCCGGGCGGAGGCTGCCGGTGAGTCCAGCTCCATGTTGCTGCTGCGACTGCCCAGGCCGCCTGAGGATGCGCCGTGGCTACTGGGCCTGCCACTGCCGGCCTCGAGCAGCGGGCTGTCTGCCGTCCGTGCAGGGCCTGGCGTTGGCGCCTGCAAGCACATGGACCATGGAAGGTGAAACGAATATCAAAGGACCTATGCCTGCACTTGCCGAGGCTCCACAGCTCGTTTGCAGATCCTCAATGGTCAGGCAGCTGAGGCACCTGGACAAGAAATGACCCACTTGCTTGAAGCATGGTCGCGAAGAGCATACAGGAGCAAATGCGGCGAAAGAATCGAGCAATTACCTGGTCAGGGGGTGCCGCTACTGCTGACTGGCGGGCGGCCGGTGACGCCGAGTGGGCCTCCCCATCGCTGAGCGCCACCTCGATGTCATCCAGCTCCTCTGAGGATTCCGGAACCGCAGCCGCGGTGGCGTCAGCCGCGCCCGGAAGCGTGTGGTCCACGGCGCCATTGGCGCTCGGCTGCGGCTGCTGTGCCGCCGCCGCAGCAGCCGCCTGCCGACCGCGCGACACCAACGGCCCGCCCATCGCCAGGCGCCTCGGCTGCTGCTGCTGCTGCTGACGCTGCTGCTGGCTGCCCAGCCGCTCGGCGGCCGAAGATGGGCCCGCCAGCGGCACCGCAGACATGCCGCCGAGCAGCTTGCCGCCCCGCTTCGGCGCCGCGAGCGATGCTGCCGCAGTGGCCTGCCTGCCTGGCCTGCTGACGGCCGACGTCCAGCCTCCAGGCTGGCATTCCGGCAGTTCTGCCTGTGCTGCCGCAGTGCCCATGCGGGGCGGCCGCCACGGCCGCCGCAGGCGCATCGCCGCCGCTGAGCCCGCCTCCGCGCTGAACAGTCCGCGGCTGCCGTCACTGCCGCGAGACTCGCCGCTGGACGCATCCGAGCCACCGTCGTGAGTCAGCTGCAGTGCCAGCGGCGGCAGCGGCGGCACCGGGCCACCAGCTGCACCCTGCTGCTGCTGCTGCTGTTGCGGCGGCGGTGTATCGCCATCGTCCCCAGCAAAGCGCAGGGCCCGCCGGATCTTTCCGGCCTGGCTGGTACGCTTTCCGCCGGCGGCGGCTCCCTCCTCGTCAGGCGGCTTGGCCGGCGGCCGCGAGTGCGGCGTTGGCTGCGCCGGAGGGCCGCCGTCGGCCAGGCCGCCGCCGCGCTGGCTGCCGCCACGCGTGCGGCTGCTGGCGGGAGGAGAGGCTGACGTCATGGGGATGGCGCCGTAGCGCGCCGCCTGCTCTCGCCGGGGCCGCTGGGAGCTGCTCTGTGATGCAGAAGTCTGCAAGCAAGCACCTGGTCGTATTCCCTCACCATGTGTATGCCAGACGCCAGATAGGTGATGCAGTGCTTCCGCTCTCTCGTGCTACATGGCCAGGACCTCAGGCGCTCGCAGCATCAGTGCCTCTCTGCACTAAGCAGAGGTGCGCAATGCGGTTGAGGGTGCATCTCCAACCTGCTGGTCTGCTGCGCCATCGACCTGCGGGATCGTCTGCTCCGCAAGCCAGGCGTATGACGCGCCACGCCTCCCGTTCCAGCCGCTGGCGCTCTCGGCGCGGCTCAAAGACTGCGCGCTGGGCAGTGCGGCGATTGTCGCTTGGACTGCGGCAGCAGTGCCGCCTGACGCGTGCTGGTGTGCTGGGTCCGTCCAGCTGAACGTTCTTGCTGCCGCTTCTGACGGCCGAGCGGCCCAGTCGCCGGGATGAGATGGAGACGCTCTGGATGGTGCCGGCAACCAGATGCGCCCGACTGATTCTGCCGGCGAGCAGTCTCTGGCCCGCTGCTCTGCCGACTCGCTGTCGGCTGCGCCATCCACCTGCGGGATGCTGGCCGCACTGCCACCTGCCGCCTGCTGCTGCTGCCGCTGCCATTGCTGTGGCTGCTGCTGCTGCGGCTGCGGTGGCGCGCCGGCGGCGGCATCGCCGGCGGCCTGTGAGGCGCGGAAGTCTTCCCACTCCTGGCTTTGCACCCCCCGGCCCCTCAGTAGATCCTCGATGTCTCCTGAAAGCCCACGCAATGACAAAGGGCTCGATCAATCGAAAAAAATCGAAAGACGCGCTGTTCAGAGGCACAGGGACAGCAGATCTGCATACAGCGGAGAGAACTTCAGTTCAATTCAATGGCTACATCACGCAGCACAGCGAGCAGCTCATGACATCCTCCGTCATGAGCACAAGCAACCAAGCACAGCACACCTGCTGCCAGTTTCTCCACCTCACTGGGCCACAGGGTGCAAGGGTGCACCTGCGAATGGGTTGGCAGGGGCGGCCAGGTCTGCAGGCGCAACGGGCTGGACAGCCTCATCCTGCGTCGCCGCCAGTATATCATCACAGTCACGCTCCTCCCGCCTGAGGAGCGCATCACGTGACGCCGCACGCCGCAGCGCTGGGTCCTGCAGTTGCACCAGAAAGACTTTCAAATGGCTGCGCAGGAAAGCAAAGGGGAACGAGGTCGCATGACTCAATGACTTTGGCGACAAACCAGCTGCCTCAGCAACACTCTTCCCTTCCAAGATGCTGCATTCTGACAGCACACTCTGCAGATAGCCCACTCAAGCTCTCATCTGTGTAAAACCATGTGCACCTGAGAGGGGCTGCTCTGTGATGGGCCCCCCGCCTCCGCCAGCGCAGTCAGCAGGCCGCCCGGAAAGGCGTCTGCTTCATCACCACCCCCGCCCTGAGCACCGTCCTCCACTCCATCTAGCGCCACTTCGGCGTCGCTCGCGCCGGGGTCCGACCCCTCGTCCAGGCCCTCCTCCTCGCCTTCCGGGATGGCGCCGCCGGCGCCGAATGCCGCCAGACTGCCGCTGGTGACGTGCTGCAGAAACTCGGAGACGCCCAGCCGCCTCCTGCCAGGCGCCTGTATGAGAGAGTGAAAGCAAGCGAACTTCCTGGTATCGAGACAAACAACCCAGAAAGGCCTATCCGAAACTTCACAATTGATGTTTCAACAAGAACAAGCAGGAACTGTGGAGTGCCTTACAGCATCCGGCATTGTTATGGGGGACAAATACAGCTCCCACAAGGTTCGGATGCGCCTCTTCAGCGGAATCCGGACCTTGGCAGCCGCCTGCTGCTGCGTCATGACGATGTCTGCGTCCACGAGCGGCGCGCCGCGGCTGTCATGCCGCCCGGCCTCACCCTGCTGGCCCCGCTGCCGCTGAGTGGAATCCTCGCAGCCGGATGCCGCGGCGCCAGACGCCGCCTGCTGCGAGGCCGTCGGATTCGACGCCGCCAGATTGGCCGCCTGCGTTCCGGCCAGCAGCGCCTGCCGCGCTGAGGAGCCGCCAGAGGCGGAGGACAGACCGGCGCTGCCGCGTGACCCCTGCGGCCCGCCAGAGGCCTGGCTGCCGCCCTGAGCCGCACGCTCTGCCGCCTGCTGGTCCGCAATCGCCTGTTGCGAAAGACAAGAGGTTTCAGACACACTACTCAGGTACTCGTGCACCTGGCTGATGCCAATACCACCTCGAGTCGAAACCCTTGAGACACACCATGCACCTTCTCGCAAAGGATTTCGGGCATGAAACGCAAACTCCTCAGGTTTGGCAAATGGACATTCCCATTCCGCACCTGGAACTGGGCGCGCACGTAGTCGACGGCGGCGCACAACGCCGCCGGCGAGCGCGGCGGATCGGGCGGCGGCGGCGGCGGGTCGGCGCAGCCGCACCGCTGCCGCTCCTCCTCCCACATGAGCCCCAGCGACTCGACCAGCCGCGCTTCCGGCGGCGCGACCTCCAGCGGCACCCGCAGCCGCTCGCCGCGGTTCAGGATGTCCTCAGCGCACGCGTCCGCCTCCAGCTCGCAGGTGCTGACGCTGGGCGGCGGCCTGCAAAGCACACGTACCCTCAGCAGGCTGCACGCTCGTTTCAAGCGGCCTGCGCTGTCATACGATCCGTGGGCGAGCAGCAATCCTCCTCGCGGACACAACCGCGTGCGCTGCCAGCTGACGTACACCCTGCGCTGTTGCAGCCCAAGCAAGATGGGTTACTCCTGCCAGGAACTGCTGCTCTTCACGGCTAGTAGACCCTTCAGGGACTGCACACCTGCCGCCGTAGGGCAGCGGGCCCCACACCCAGTCGGCGGGCGTAGTGGAGGCCGTCCACAGGCGCGTGTACTGTGCGGCGCTCAGGCTGATGGGCGTGCCCACCGGCGGCGGCGCCTCCTGCGTGCCTGCGCGCAATTGTTTGATCAGGCGAATTCCTTGGTTCAGAGGTGAAGCGGCAGGAGCGATGTCCCATGTGGTGGCCAAGTCTGTTTCCGCCTGCACACATAGGGCATGCTGCATGGGTGTGGCGCTGATGACGCTTGCAGAGATGAAGCAATGTGCACAAGGGTCAGCCCAGAATGGTGAGTCATCCGGAACCTCACCGGTGGACGCCTCCTCGTAGGTGAGCACCTCGGCCACCGCGCTCCAGCCGGCGCGCTGCGCACGGCCGCGGGCAGGCAGCTGGCCGCGAAAACGAGCCTTGCGCAGCCGGATGAAGCCCATGCCGTACAGGTTGTACTCCACCTGCGTTGTGGCAGTGGAGCAGCAAACCTGAAATATGGGCATTTTCGACTGCTGAGACAGGCCGCCCAGTCGCCACGTTCGCATGCAGGTAGCAGGTTATAGCAGCCCGACCTAGACATCATCGGGGCGGGACATTCGGCGCTGGATCTCTGTAGGCTTTGCTCTGACGTTTTCAACTCTATAGGTCACACAGTGCGTCTCAGGATGCAGCACGGCGCACCTTGAACTGCAGCAGGTAGGGCAGGTGGGACTCGTAGGGCTGAAAGCGGCGGCCCAGGATGCCGCCCGCCTGCAGCAGCCCCGCGGCTTTGGTGACGTCTCGCGGGCTGAGCAGCATGACCTTGACGAACACCGCGTCTGCTGCGTGGAAGCCGTAGAAGGGGCGGCCCCGCACCAGCGCAGCGCCAAACACCCGCTGCCGCTTGGGCGCGTTCTCCTGTGCAATACACAGCAGACAGCAGTTGCGGTCGGCCTCCTCGCAATGGTGCGTCACGGGCAGCGGCACCGCCTGCTGCAGCGGCTGGCTGCCCTTGCTCTACAGCTTCGCCGCCAGCCCCCGAATGGTCTGGTTGGAGAACAGCCATGCGCCCGGGACACTGTGCTGCAGGCCCAGGTCGGAGCGGACGCGCCGACCTGGGCAAGCCTACGCAGCTGTGCCATGCCGGAAGCCGACCTGCCAGGCTGCTGGAGAGAGCACTGGTGCCTGCTGTTTCATCGGCAAGCCTGCACCGACAACGATGCAAATGCCTCTCAAGATGGATGGGCTGATATTACAGCAGCAGTCTCACCGGGGCTCCCAGCGCCATGGCCAGCTCGATGCCCCGCGTCAAGTCCAGCAGCCACGCGCGCGCCGCCGCGGACTCCTGGGGCAGGTCGTCCTGGTACGGAATGTAGAAGTATGGCAGCACCTGGATGCATGCGCAGGGGAGAAAGTGAATTGCTAAGTGAGTTGCTAAGTGAGTTGCTAAGTGAGTTGCGGCACAGCACCTTCAGTCGTGTGCAGTGCGCCTCGGGCGGTTCGCGCAGGCCACTCGGATGCCTGGCGGGTGCGCTCTTTGCATGGCATTGCCTCCGGAAGAGTGGCACAGCACACTGATACGCTGACTCACCCCGTGCAGGTGGAGGCAGGCCTTCTGGCCGGCGGGCGTGGCGCCGTAGATGCGTATTATCGGCACCATTTCTACCGCCTCGCCGGTCAGAGGCGAAAAGCAGGCGTCCAGCCCCGGCAGCGGCTTGGCCAGCGCGTGCTGGATGTCCACGATGCGCAGCACGAAAGGCCCCGGGTGCGACGCCCCGGAGCCGGCATGCGTGCCGATGCCGCTGTCGCGGCGACGCGTGGAGCCGCCCGGCACAGCCATGCAGCACCGCCGTGGGTGGTCCGCCGCCCTAGACGGCGGGAGGAACGTCAAGACGCCGCGTGCGACGCAGCATGTGGCGCTGAATGTTCAACGGATGCTCAGGCTGATGGCTGCCGCTGATGCTGCTGACCGCTGAATGCTGGGTGCACTTGCATCTGTCACAGTCGATAGAGGGCTGAGCAGCATGACGATATAGTACAATGTGCCTCACACATGTTTGATAGTATGTTGCATTGTAAGCTCTCAAGCAGATATCAGCAAAGCCAAGTGGGCATGCCAAGATTATGTCGAAAGACGTGGAGGTTTTGCACCTCGCAAGAACGCTGCAGACAGCAGCGTCGTGCACTGCGCTATGATTGCCAATCAAGGACCATTGCAAGCTTGTTCTGACTCAACCAGGCGTGGCGAGCTGCGCGTGCTTTGCCCTGGTGTCGGAAGGTTTAGCGTCTCGCGCCGGGAATTGGGCAGCTTCTCACGTCAGACAAAGCCGGAATGGGCGCAGCAGATTGTGCACTCGCAAAGCGTCGGCCTTCCGTAGTGCACTACAAGCAGCACAAGGCATACTTTTGTGCCGGCTCGAGACGCATCGACGATCAGGTGTGCGCGCATCGCTGGCAGAATCACTTGCATGACGTGCAGGGCTATTCCCGTGTGCCATGCCAGCACCAGCTCGAAGATACCATCGGCTGATGTATCTGATTACGTCTAGCTCTGCAGCGCGCATCACGATGCGTTCCTGACCTGTTGCCCCCCATCGATATGAGCCGAGCCCTTCATCGAAATTCATGCAAGATGGCTGCCGAGACATTCATACTACCCCCCGATTGATCTGAGCCGAGCCTGGTTGCGTTGCAGGATGGCTGTCGAGACGTTCACCCTGCCGCCGCTGCCATATGACTACTCGGCGCTGGAGCCATATGTCGACGCCACGACGATGCAGGTTGATGCATCGGAATGCGTCCTGCTGTACAGCGCGAACAATGATGAGTTCTTGATCTGCAATATGGCTGTTGAGACTTCCGACCGTCTAGCTGTGTTCCTGATGCAGATCCACCACGAGTGCGTCGCGGCATGGCGCTTTTTGCATGCATGCATACATCACGCACATGCCTGCCACACACTTGCTGCTTGTGCGCTACATGTGCATGAAGCTCTATTATTAACTGCCCCAGTTTCCACACGCTTTTCGAGATCCTCTCTGGCCTATCCCTGCAGCAAGCACCACGCGGTGTATGTGAAGGGTGTCAACGATGCAATGTCGAAGCACCCGGAGCTGAAGGACCTTGACCTGGTGTCCCTGCTCAAGAACGTGGGCACCGAAAAGATCCCCTCCGACATCACGACGCCCGTGCGCAACCACGGTGCGCAGATATGATACCCATTGTCGCTGTGTGCATGATGACGTGGAGTGTTGATGAGTGCCTGACAAGCGCAGCGCCTGGTGTCTGGCTGACGAGCTGACGGGGCTGGCTGCAGGCGGCGGACACTGGAACCACTCGTTCTTCTGGAAGGTGCTGGGCAAGCCGGCCGACAACAACGGCCCTTCTGATGCCCTGAAGTCCGCCATCGGTGAGTCGCATGACGGTTCTGAAGCCACTTCTTGAACTTGAGATTACACTCCAAGTTGCCTCGTTCGATTGACAAACTGCTACCTGCACTGACCAGTCACGTGGGTGTGCATGCTTACGCGAAGTCCTGGCTGCGATCAGCCTATCTCGGGTTGCCACGGTGGCGCCTGGGTGGTGGAGTCGCAAACAGTACTGCGCAATCGCAAGTAGTACACATTGTGATGCGCTCCAGACCTGCCACACGCAGATTCCAGCTTCGGCAGCCTGGACGAGGCCAAGTCCAAGTTCAACGCGGCGGCGGCGGGCCGCTTCGGCTCCGGCTGGGCATGGCTGTCCGTAAAGGGCGACGGCTCCCTGTACATCAGCTCCACCCCCAACCAGGTGCGGCGGCGCGCCCTGTGATGGCTGGAATCATGCTGGCGCACAGCAACGAACGTGCCAGGCGGCCCCATCAACACTCTCGCTGCATTGCCAAGAAAAGCCCGCTGTGCGGAGACTCTCCAGCTGCAGTCGCAGAATCTCAACATGCAGGAACTTGTTCATTGCGCAGGACAACCCGCTGCAGACAGCCTTTGTGCCGGAGCCGGCCACCCCGATCCTGGGGCTGGACGTGTGGGAGCACGCCTACTACCTCAAGTGCGCGCCTGCGCTGCGTGAACAAGTTGCGCATCCTGATAAAATTTGCAGAAAGTGGCCGAGAATTTTTATCCGGTAAGCATCTGATTGCTTTCCCCAGGTACCAGAACCGGCGCCCAGGTGAGCTCTTTACCTTGATTCATTTTCCCTTTGCAGCTTTTGCCTTGTTCGTTTTCTGCAGCTTTGTCTGTTCAATTCCAGAAGAGTCCCTTATAACATCTCCACCATACTGGCATAACACCTGTCCACATGCACATGCAGAGTACATTGCGGCCTTCTGGAACGTGAGTCTATTCCGTCGTTGAATCTCCATCATACTGATACAACACTCGTCCACATGCGCATGCAGCAGAAACCGTGATCTTGACATGCACATGCTCGACCATGCAGCCTACGCAGACCACACACACACACAGTCCTGCTGCGGCACATGCAGGTGGTGAACTGGGACACCGTCAACGAGAATTTCGAGAAGGCAAAGGCGGGCGACGTGCCCTCCGTCGTCTGAACTGAAGGACCTAAGGTGGGTTACACCCACATGTTTGTACGAGTATAGGTGAGTAACTGCTTGTCTTGCTCGCCGATGTTTGCGCAGGCGGCAGTGCACTGATCGCATCTTTTCGTCACCGCCCTGCAGGCACTGGCAAGCCGCATGCAGGCACTGGCAAGCCGCATGTAGATCGTGTACTTCGTGTGTTGTGGGAGATAATGCATATAACTGCTCATGCAGGGTTACGGCGTTTAGTCAGTGACATGCTTCTGTCTGATTTCATGACAGGCTTCGCTTTGAGATTGATGTTGCAGCTGCATGTCTTGAATAAGACGTTGAAACGCAATCTAGACATGCACACACCTGCATCTTTGCGGGCTTGTCTTTACTGTGCTAATCAGTGGATCATTATCAATCTCATCGAAAGTCAACAATCGGCAGTTCGAATTGGGCAATTTGTTCCTTTGTGTCACTGTTGTAAGGGTCATAAGCCTGTAGGCTCACAACCACTGGCCCTCACTACGCTGTGGGGCATTCGGCACTGAACAGCCGAATCACAAAAACAACTGTGTCAAGTCTAGTTACTCCATGAGTTCGGGATCAACATTGTATGGTGTGTGTAGTCACGGAGCGAGCGGCAGTCGAGCAGACTCTCGTGTTCATAAGTGCGGCGGCGCGGTGTTTCAGCGCCGCTTAGGCATGCAGCAGAGGCACGCCAGGCAGCCGCGCGGAGGCACGTACTCCTCGCCCTCGTCGCGGGCGTTTTTCTTGACGGGGCGCGGCCGCGCAACGACCTCGCTGGCCAGCCGCTCTCGCCGCGCATCTGCGTGTGCCACATCGCCATCTCAAGACTTTGGCATACCCGTAGTCACGGGCATGAGTCGCGGATTAAAACATGATGCTATTTTATTGGGTCACTCGCGGTCACTCGCGGATAGAAAAAAAACATTTATGAAAGCGGTTGCGGAGCCACCGCCGGATGTACCGCCGATGCAAAAACGGCCCATTCTGGCTCTTTCGAATAGCGCATGACATTGCCAACGCTTTGGGAACAATCTGCGAGAGTTTGGGCCCGGTTTTGCAGTTTGTTGTGCATCTCCTCGGGAACTCGAATTTATGGCCGTCTCGCGAACTGCTCGCGGACTCGCCCGTAACATTTGCAAAATAGCTCGCGGACAGCTGAAATCTTTGATCATCCGCGACGCATGCCCGTGACTACGGTGCCCAAAAGCCAGCAGGGCGAGAGTCGCACTGCAAGCGGTGTCAATCCCAGCAATCTCCTGGGGGCTGCGGCACGGCCGTAAAACGGCAGCAAGGTCACCGAGTTATGCAGGGGCGGGCGGCACACAGCAGCGGGTGCGAGTGTCTGCTGCACTCCCTCCTAAGGCTGCCATGTCATGCGCACCTGCGAGCTGGGTGCGCAGGCCAATCCCTGGGTCCGACGAGTCGTCCAGGTGCGGTGGCCGCCTGCTGGACACAGCCGCGGCGGCCTCCGGCAGCGTCAGCGGGCTGCGTTGGGAGAGGTTCGGCGACTCCATCTGCACAGCAGAACAGGCAGCCTCGCACCATGCCACGGAATGGGATGACGCATTTCCGACACCCGATGTGGAGCCGGAGCAGCCGCAAGGAGAGCGCTGCGCATTTCGCAGAGCATGGCAGCAGGGCACCAGGCGTGTTTGACTGAGTGAACTTTCCAGTACCAACGAAATTTCCGCAGCGTTCAACACAGGCAGGACGACTGTCGACGCACTTTCAGGTCCAGCTCGGAGAAGAGGGTGGCAGCGCCAGCGCCCAGAGGGCCGCCCACGACGGTGTCCGCTGCCAGGGTGGCTGGTGCGCCGGTGCTCGCTGCGTCGCGCCCACCTGCACGCGATCAACACCCTGACTCACGAGTTATTCGAGAGGGAGAGTTGGTGGCTCAAACGCCGAGCACGACGGTGCGAACACCGGCGCGAACATCGACAGTCTTGATGCAGGCTCCCCGAGCAACAGCAGGAAGCAGTGTCACGGCGGGAATCCGATCGGCAGTACGTGCCGCACCTGCGGCGCCGCCATTGCCGTCTTTCTCCCAGCTCTCGTGGACGGCGGGCATGAAGGGGTTCAGCCGCGGGTTGGGCATCCAGTCCGGCGCACCGGCGCCACCGCTGCTGCCGACCTCCTCGGCCCCTGGTGGCATGCAAAGGAATGATCGTCAGGCTTATCTGCATTTTGGCATCATGAATGAGAAGACACATCTTCTGCTTGCTGTCCTTGCGCCGCACCCTGCGGCTCTCAGTTGCATATTCAGATGGAGTGCAGAGACACGCACATCGATGTTCGCCACGGCAGGCTCGCGAGTATTGCACGACATCTACCTGATTCCGCTGCATTCACTGTACCGCTTGCAGCGGCGGCGCCAGCAGCCCCGTCGTCGCCATTCCTGCCAGCGCCGCCGGCGCCCACAGACCGCGCGGGCGATACCGGCGCGGAAGGCTGCTGCGCCGGAGAAGCAAACTGCTTCCGCAGGTCGGCCACCAGGCGGGACGGCGGCTCGGAGGCACAGCGCAGGGTGCCGCCGGCGGCGGGGCTGCCGCCCGCGGGCGAGTCTGGGATCGAGCCCGCTGACGGCCGCCCCACAGAGCGGGGCGGCGTGTACACCTGCGTGATGACGCCTGATGACGCAGAAAAGTGAACTGGTTCAGCTGCTGGCGATCGTAACAGATGATGGCGCACATAAAGGCAGCAGCTGGAGCGCCTTTTTCTAAAACTGACTGGTATGCTGTGGTGACGGCGCATGCTGGACTGGGACCACAGTGTTGAAATGAGGATGCACCTCAGTGTTTCAGAGTACGGAACAGAAAGTCCACTCACCCACGACAGGCTGCGAGGCAGCGGCAGCGGCGGCAGCTACCATGGCGTCCGAACCGCAGGTGGCCAGTAGCTGCACGGCGCTGTAGTGCCCCTTCGGCAGCGGCTGGCTCGTGCCGGCGCCCAGCGCAGAGCTGAACCGCGGCTCGCAGGGCTCCGCTGCCGCTGTTTCCGCCGCCGTCCCCGCTGCCAAATCATAGCTCATCTCCTCTGGCGCTGGGGCTAGCAGCGCCTCGGCATCTGCCGTGGCCCTTTCTGCCTCTGCAGCAGCAGCCGCTGCTGCCACCTTTCTGGCAGCGATGGCCGCCTGCCGCCGCTGCTGGGCAGCAGCCTCGGCAGCTGCCCTCGCGGCCGCCTTTGCAGCCGCCTTGGCTGCATACCCTGTCGCGGCGGCTGGCGCCGCATCTGGCTGAGGCCGCTGACGCTCGCTCGAGGCAGCGGATGCGTCTGAGCGTGGCGAGGCGCTGCCCGCATCGCTGCTGCACGCGGCCGGCATGTGCGACAGCCCAGGTGCCATGGGCTCTGCTAGACCCGCCTGTGGACGGCGGTGGTGCGTGCTGTCCACCTCGAGAGGGCCAGCCGGAGGCCGTGCGCCGTCGGTGGCAGCTGCAGGCGCCTCCTGCTGCGGCGGCTGTCGCGGCGGCGGCAGCCCAGCGGAGGCAGCTGCCACAGGCTCCGGCCTGTGCTGCGCAATAACGGCGTAGCTGCTGGGGCGGGGCCGCGGTGCAACCGGCGGACGTACCCTCTTTTGCGGTGAAGGGATCTTCCTGGGCGAGCTGTGCTGCTGCGGCGGCGGCGGCGGCCCAAAGCCGCCGCTTGCGGCCGGCTTCGTGTCAAAGGGCTGCACACTGCTGCCTGCCGCTGCGGCCGGCATCTCCGGCAGCTGTACCACTGCCGCAAGCGCAGCAGCGCTGACGGCAGGTCGGGGCCGATGGCTCGAGTGTACTGATGGCGTGCCCGAGCGCGGCGTCCGTGCCGCCAGAGGCTTCGCCAAGGGGCGGCGAGGGGTGGCCGGCTGCGCCAAGCTGTCGCTGTGCGCAGGCTGGCTGCCGCCTGGCGCGTCGGCAGGAGCCTGGCCGACTGGCTGTGGCGCGAATGGTGCCTGTGCAGGTTGTTGCGGCTGCTGCTTGACTGAACCGGCGCTGCCATCGTTCTGTTCGCCGGTCGGCGCTGTTGCCAATGGTATTGGCTGCGTACCCCGGCTGCTAGGCCGTGGCGGCAGGTCACAAGGCAGCGGCATGCTGCTGCTGCTGCAGCTTCGACTGCTGATGTCTGGCGCGGCTGCTGACAGCGCCTGCGGCCGTATTTGGCTGGCGGATGCATGCCTCGGACGCGGCGGAAGCGACGCACCCGCCTCCGAGCCGCCGCGCCCGCTGCTGTCGCTGGCGCCGCTGTCTGACGAGCCGCGCTTCCCACCGCCGCTGCGGCCGCCGCTGCGAGTGCTGCCGCCGCCGCTGCGCCTGCTGCCGCCGGTCGAGGCCGCCTTTAGCTGCGCAACCTGGAAGCTTCCGGGTGCCTCAGCCGCCGGCGACACCAGATTCGACACTTCCCCAAACGGCAGCGCCTCTCCCGCCTCCTGCGCCGCGCCGCAGCCCAGCAGCGGCACCGCCGGCGGCCGTGCGGCGGGCCGCCGCGGCGATGGTGCAAAGGTGCGCCGCAGGGACCCGCCCGCCCCCTGTGCCGGACCGACGTCTGCTCCGCCAGCTGGAGACGGCCATGCCGCCAGCAGCGTCGCCAGATCCAGGTGGGACTCTGCGACCGCCGCGGCTGGCGCAGGCGGCGCAGGCACGTCCGCTGCTGTAGCCTGTCCGCTGCCGGCTCTCCAGCCTGACTCGCGCGCCGCCTGGCACCCGGCGTTGACCCTGCTTCTCCGTGGTGCTACAGCGGCGGCAGCAGCAGCAGCGGCTGCGCGGTTGGCGACAGGTACCACCTGCTCGCTGGCGAGATGTGCTTCGTGCCCACACGCAGGTGCCGCCGGCCTGACAACGGCAGTGCCAGCTTCGGCGGGCTCCGCGGTGGCGCCTGCCTCGCTGCTGAGCTGAGGCACAGCGGCCGGCGTCGCTGGCAGAGCCTCCCTGGCAGGCGCAGCAATGCTGATCCTGGAGCGGGCCGTGCTGCTCGCGTGTTCCACTGCTGCAGCAGTCTGCCCGCGGGCAGGCGCCTCCCAGCACTCAGCCGCCGGCGCCGGCGGGCGTACCAGCCGCCCGAGCAGCGGCCGCGGCTCAGCAGACAATTCCGCGGCAAGCGGTTGTGCCTCGAGCCTCCCAGAAGCTGCACGCCGCTTGGCTGGCGGCGCCGAAGCTATGGCAGACGAGCCGTCCAGCCGGCCAGGGGACGCCGGCGGCGGCGACGGCGCTGCGCCTCGCGGGGGCGTCACGTCGAGGCGCCCGGGCAGCGGCAGCTGCGGCTGCGGTGCAGGCGCCGCAGGCTCGGCGGACCTTGGTAGCCCCTTTGGGAACTTGCCTCGCACGTAGTCCTCTGTCACCAGCCGTGGGATAGATGCGTGCACATTGATCTTGGAGCCGAAGAAGGCGCTCGTTTTGAAGCTAAACTCCTGCACCGTGTGCTTTGACCGCGGCGGCGTGCGTCTGTCGCCTGCGTGGAAAATACACGGGGATCTCTGTGTGTGACTTGCACATCTGATGTAAGCATTGCAGCGCCCAGCGGCAGCACATGCTCGGAAGAACCTGGGCAGCAACAGGGCCGCAGCTGGCACAGCCCCAGCCCAGCGCCCACCTCCTGCGGCTGCGGCGGCAGCAGCAGTTTCCTCTTCGTCCCGGCGGCCAAATTGCTGCAGCCGCTCCTGGAATGCGCCGCGGCTGTAGCCCTGCAGGCTGGCCCTGCACACATACCACAGCCAACTGTCAGCCCGCCGGCCAGCCAGTTGCAGTGACTTGCTCCCTGCATGCTTCAGCTGCACGCCACAGCACTGTCGCAGCTGAACAGGTGCATGCGGCGGCTTGTTGATGGCAGGCTGGCAGCACTTCAGTGTGCGCAGGCCGATGGCATCCACCTGGTTGAGCACTGGCGGTTGGGCGGTGGGGTGTGCGCCAGAGCAGCTGCACCCGCGGGGCTGCTGACCTCTGGCGTCTCATCCATTATTGCGGGCTGCTCAGCTTCCAGTAAAGCGACCTGCAGCATGAAGTGCGATCAGTGGTCAGGTGTCCACTCCAGCACTCTGCTACAGTGATGCTTTAGTGATCAACAGGCGATAACGCAGTCACCCTTTTCAGCCTTCTGACCGCCGATGCACGGTAGATCAGGCCGCAATGCAGTGTGTGGTCACGGCAAAGGCCGACACACGTCTCATATGTGCTGCATGTTGTGCTGCACCATGTAGTGCCTACACATAACAGCTGCAGCCGTTCTTGCGCTGTCGCAGCTCAGAGCCACGACGTCAGCACCATATTTGAAGCTAACAGCTGGGGGTGTTGCACAAGCTGGTCTACGCTGCAACCACATGCACTTTATTCCACATACTGTTGCCCACTCCGGCTCGCAGGCCGAGCCTGTGCACAGAACAGCGTTCGCTTCGCTTGCTGCCGTTATCCACAATTGATACGTTGCACAGCATGATCTGGAGTGCCCACCCCTTGGCCAACCGCGCGGAAGCTGCAAATCGACCGCTTGTACTACGATGCGTTGCGATCTTCCGGCGTGCCGAACGCCTTCGCGCAATTCAGGAACCCTCGTGCAGAGGCTCCGTGGCTATCGATTTGGTGAGGACTGAACGATCGTGTGCTGCATGCAGGTTCTGTTCGACGAGAGGCCGCGACCCGCCGACGAAGCTCGAGTCGTTTCGTTTTGTCATCGACAGCCCAACGGCAAAAAAGCCACGCAAGCATTCGTCTTGTTGTACCAGGTGCCATGCACGACTGCACAGCATGCCCATGCTCTGTGTGTGCTTTCTAGGCAGAGCTGGATACTGAAAGTTCCACCGCACAATCCGCTCTTCCAGACTACGCACTCGCTGTTGCTACACACGACACAAACGCCTACAGGACCTGCACTAGGATATTCGGTCAACACTGCACCCATCTGCCTAAGGAGACACACTCGACGTTTAGTCAAGAAGGCGCCTATGGAATCCTATGACAGCGCCACGCCCCCGCCCTGCAGCAGCGCCTGCAGCTGCTGCTGTGCGTCCGGCGGCAGCGCCGCGGCGATGCGGCCCGGCAGCGTGCCCGGCGCCGCCGCCGCGGCGCCGCCCAGCTGCTTTGCCAGGAAGATGGCCGCGTCCGGCACGTCTGGCAGCGGGTCCCGCTCCGGTTTGTGCGCATTGTGCAGCTGCGCATACGCCGCCGAGTAGCCTAGTGCAGAATCACAGAGAAACATTGACTCATCATCAGGTGGTTGCAATATAGCTGAGGATGTGCGCTGCGGCTGCTTCAGAGCGCAATGCATTTGCTCTCACGAATCCCAGGATGCCGTCAGCGCCGCTCCATATGATGCGCTGCTGGGCATCAACACCTTCCTCGTCTGGCGTTGCCGACAAGCAGCGAGCCGCTGTCTTAATGGCAGAGCCAGGAGTCGGGATGATATGGCGCGCACGCACCTGTGAAGTCCTCGACGTCGAGGATGTCGTCGTCTGGGGAGGCGCCGCCGTCGGCCTGTCGATTGAGCGCTGTCAGCGCGCCCTGCAGCATGCTGCCCCACAGCGCCGCGCTGCCTGCCTCCTGTAGCCGCGGCACCTACGCGGGGTTGTCAACAAGGATGACATCACTGCATCACTGACGCTGCGCAAATCATTGGATTCTTCAGGAGGAACGCAAGCCAGTCTGCGCGAGCAGGGCCAGGTGTTTCGACGAGTCTGCGCGCCACGCCGGCACTACAGACACCTCCAGTGAGGCACAGGCGCCACCTGCGTCTGACCGGACAATTCGGCATGCCCGGCGAATGGGCAGGTCAGCAGATGTGAGAGGTTCACCTCTGTAAGCAGGCGCGCAGAAGCGGCGGCGATCAGCCGCCGCTCGGTGTCGCCTCGCACCGCCGGCAGGGTGGGCACCCACACCGACTGCAGGATCATGTCGGTGAGCGGCGGCGATGGCTGCAGCTTGTCGATGCTGGCCATCACGGTGCTGCCGCCGTGCTTGCACACGAAGAAGGCCAGGAACACGACCAGCCCGCGCTGGTACTTCGCCGTCCTGGCGCTCTCCAGCCTGCGGAAATGCTGACGGAGAGCAAGTCAGTGGCGGCTGCTGCGGCACTCTGGTCGTGACAGCTGTATCGAAATTTCGCATCAAGACGACCGGCCCATGCTGGTACTCTGCTGTCAGGGCTCTCTCCAGCCTGCGTAGGGGTGAGAACTGAGAGTTGCGTTCCAGTGAAGTTGTGACGTGGTCGCCAGGACGCTGCCTGGCTGTACTTTGCCGCCCGGGCGCCCTTCAGCCTGTGAGACATCCATGATGGTCGAGCCTAGTGGGACTGTTACGGTGCACTGGCCAGGGTTGACAATCGTATGATATCTGTTTGCTGTTCGAAAGATTCGCTTGCTATGGTCCGTGACGAACTCGACAACTTTGTGGGATGCAGCTCCACGAGGCCCTTGTGTGCAGTATGTGTGCAGTATGTGTGCATTATGAACCATGGCAAGCGCACTGGCTGCTGCGTCACACCACTGTGATGTGCTCCACTCTATCTTCGCCTCATTTTTTGGAGTTCTACATTTCGAGCGAGGAGCCGCCGGGCATTAAATTGGAAACATGGCTGGAAAAATCCCTAAACGAGAGGGGAGCAGCGGGCGCGCACCGGCGGAAGAGCAGCGTCCAGATGGTGGGCAGGTAGCCGCTGAAGACGTCGAGGGGCAGGAACTCCATGAGGCTGTTGAGGATGAAGAAGCCCTCGTGGTCGTGTGCCTTGCTGGCCAGCAGCTTCTGGAAGACGCCGAGCACGCCCTCCAGGTGCCCCCCCGACACGATCTGCCCCGGCGCCTTCTCCAGGTACGCCTGCAGCCGCCACGAGTTGATGGAGGTAGTTATGAGTCGTACAAGGCTGAGTCTAGTGCAATCAAGTGCCTACCCGGCTCGACCTGCCCCGTTGGCACCGTGTCCAGGTGTCTTTGTGTCCTCGCAACTGTGCAATAGATCAGTTGCGCATTTGTGTGTGGACCATTTGTCGCGATGTTTTCCAGCGAAAACAAGACACCAGCTTGTTAAGTGCTAACGCAAGAGGCAGCCTGTGTCGTGCAGCCTCAGCAGCCTGAGGCGGTGGCGGTCTCATAGCCAGCTCTCGTGAGAGCAGCGCTGAGAGGACGCAATTCCAAGATGCGAACTCGGCAGTAGACAACGAGGAGGGCACCTGGAGGAGGCGCACGAGCGGCGGCACGTTGCCAGGCCGCTCCCAGAACTGCGGCGACAGCAGCGGCGGGAAGATCTGCAGGTACACACCCGGCAGCTCGCCCGTGCGCAGCTCTATGAGCTGCGCAAAGATCTGGAAAACGTACGGGTGGAACTCCTGCACGTCCTCCTGCGACGCCATAAGGAAGCTCTATAAGCATCTGGTTGCATGCAGTGTTTGAATGGCCACCGACTACGTTGCGATCACGTGCAACACAGCACAGCCATGCTTGTGACTTGGTACGCGTTGGAGGGGTAGGGTGCTGCACTCTTGATCCTTCGCACGAGAAGCAACGAGCAAGTCGGGTACTCATAACTCAAGTCAGCCGAGCTGCAGCAGCTCCACCACCATATGCATAAGGTCGTCTGACAGGAGAGGCCTTGTTGCTCGATAGGCACAGGTGTGGGTCTTCTGACGGCAGGACGCGCACCCGCAGAACAAAGGCGTTCACCGACAGGCACATGGTTTTCATGCAGGCATATGGTCCTCTTGCAGCAGAGGCAGGGCTTCTCCTAAGGTCTCCACCGAGAGTGCTCACCGACAGGACGACCTGGAAGGCGGGGAAGAGCTGCTCCTGGAACTGGTCCAGCATCGCGGCATCGGCGGCGGTGCCGTAGCGGATGAGCGCGGCGACGCTCTCGAACAGGTAGTGGTTAAAGCCCGGCTGCGTTGGGTTTTTGCACACCTCCAGCAGCATCGCCGCCAGCATCTTCAGCGCCACCGTTGCCACCGGCGCAATCTGCAGGTGGACACCAGGTGTAAGTGTAGTGTGGGGAAGAGCGTGGTCCTCGGTGTGGTGATCCTCAGAAGGCAGTGCAGCACTCCTACTCGAACTACTCGAAGTCCTTGGTGACAGCGTAGGGGGGCGAGCCCACCTTAGTGTCAAGTTGACAGATTGCTGTATTGCGCATATGTGGTATCTGTTGCATGCAAGCTTGGTCCAGTGGCGACGGTGGGCTCGTGCCTGCAGATCCAGACCTAAGAGAAGAGGGGCTCAGCCAGGAATCGACAAGCTAGCAGCAGGCTAGGACAAAGTCGCGCCTGGGGCCCAACAAAGGCGATGAGGCGCATGACGCACTTCATGAGGTACTCATTCTCGCCGGACTCGGGCATCTTGAAGGCGCCAAACAGGCCGTTCAGCAGCGGCTCCAGCTGCGCCTGCAGGTCCGCCACCGAGAAGCGCGGCTGCCCCTCGTCCTGCACGAGCACGCAGGGTATGTGTTGACACCGAAATTGGGAGCAAGAGCTGAGATCGTCCTGTGTGGTTGTTGTTGAATGGTGTACGTGCATCACCTCCAGGTCGGGCATGACATGATGCAGCTGTTTCCGGATGCTGCCGGCTTCAGCCTAGGAGGCAGATGTGTGTAGGACGGCATCATACGGCCGCATGATCCCTTTCCGTGCGACCAGATTCGACGATGCAGGAGGCGCACCTTGAGGGACAGCAGGCGCTCGATACAGATGGCGGCGTACGAGTGCACCACGTTGGAATGAGATCCCAGCAGGCGCACGATGCCGGGAAATGCGGCCAGCACCTCCGCCTTGGGCACCTGGGACCGGATGACGTGCCGTAAATTGCTTATTTGTGTGCAGCTGTGACGACTGCGTTTGCTGCCAGCGAATGTTGCTGTTCGACACACAGACATTTGCCTGTACTTGACAACCTGTAATCTGTTTTATCCAACCCCATATCCACCTTGCTGGCACATTAGTGATCGCCAATTGCCTACATCGAAAGTCCCCTCCTTTCAAGGTCTCCTTTCAGAGCCTTTCACCTGGGCCCGGAAGGTGGTCAGGAACTTGAGGGCGTCCGCCTTCAGCACCTGCGACTGCAGGTGAGAAACGGGAGGTCAGGTTGTGGTGCGCTGGTACAGCCAACTTGGTGGGCATGCGTGATGCAAATGGCCGGCCTGCAGGCTCGCTGCATGATTGCACGCACGGCTGCTGCAGGTTTGCCATGAGACTCTGTGATGGGAATCTCGGCAGGGTCAAGCACTGGGGCACCGGACGCGTGACAGGGTCACAGTCCCAAAAGCTCCGCGGTGCCACAAGCAGCTGGGCCTCGACGCAGACCTGGTTGGCATCCGTCGACTGCAGGTCCGGGGCGATCTGGGCGCGGTAAAAGTCCACGATGTTGACCAGCTCGTTGGTGGCGGTGGCGCCCGCAGCGGCGGTGCGCGCTCGCGCCGCCAGCGCCGTCACCAGGTAGACCGCGCAGTCCTTTGCCTGCGTGTGTGTGGAGTGGAGCTCTCACGATTGAGCCCTCGATCATGTCTTGCTTGCGCAAGGGACGTGTGATTGCTCCATTTTCCTTGCCGTATCAGAATGACAGTGTAGCGTCAAGACTATCCTGCCGGGTACATCTCCTGGCACCCACTGCCAGGCTGATCGGAAGGGGGGCGCAAGAGATGAACAATGGAGGATTAGCCCTTGATGCTAAAGAAGACTCATGGCTCGTTACTTCCTCATCCTCCTCCTGGCTCCATAGTCCAGCTAATCATGATCTCACCTATCGAATTTCTTGTCGCTCTGGGTGCTTCAGCATTCTTACGGAAGAGATGCCGGTGTCAGATTCAAAGAGCCAGAAGGTGACCCACCTTCCAGGCGGTGGCGGGAGCAGCGGCGCACTCCTGCAGCATGCTGCCCACGTAGCCCGTGAACAGCTGCGTAACCTGCGAAATGTGTGATAATAATTGGGTAACAGGGGATTTCGGGTAAGATTTCCGTCGAAACAGTTTTCTTTACTGCTCAAATAAACGGGAATTCAATGACAGGAGGTTTGCTTGCTCAAGTTGACAGAGGATGGCAAACGGAGGTCAGGTTCCCCGTGTCCGCATTGCCCCTTGGTTTCATACATAGATAAAGTGACACAATGCATGTCGTTGCAGATCAGGGTCTCGGGACATTGAGGGGCCATTGACAAGACAGCGCAACATTGATGTACGCGAGCATTTGCACACGTTTGCAGACTCAGTACGCCGGCTTAATAGCTGCGATGGACATTGATGGCATGCGCAGGCAATTGACGCTGCCACACGAGCCATCCACATTGCAAAATGAACTGCTTGCAACCAACTGGTGTCCAGCTGCACATGCATACAACATGGAAGCTATCATTGGTCAGACCATTCGCACCTCGGCGGGGAACTTGTCGGTGAGGGCGCGCACGAGCTCGCAGGCGGCGCGGCGACGGGTGTCGGCGTCGCTGCCCTCTGTGTCCTGGCGCACATACTCCAGCCAGTTGAACTCGAACATCTCCTCCGCGTCGGCCCGCAGCCGTGTGTTGGGGATGACGATGTTTTCGCACACCTGGCCAGGACATGAAGCATGCGTTTCGACTTGTGGACTGGTTTTCCAAGCATGGTAACCTAGCTGCGGCGGTGCTGCGCTGAACTTCTGGCACTCCAGCATGGCAATGGCATGTATAAACGACCCGACTGCGTCCCCTCAAACAGACCCTGGGGCAGGCAGCTCATTCTGATTCACTTGGAGCTGCTCAATGCAGCGCGCGTTCTACATGAGAATGAGAACATGGGTGGAAAAGAATCGGGCTTCAACCTGCTTCAGAGCGTCCTCGTTGCGGAAGAGCTGGTGGTGCACGCTGCGGGCGACGGTCGTCAGGAAGCGGATCGCGTTCATCGCCAGGCCGTCCTGCGCATGGCAGCAGAGATGTGGCGTCACGTCTGTCGGCTCACTTCGGCCGACCGAGTCTGCCGGCCATGAGTCCATTCAACCGTGTTCACTCATTGCAGCCGCCAAGTGTCTATGCTGCACACAACAGCATGCATGCTGAGGCAGCCACGCTGTCGACGACGAGCAGCGGCTCGCGGAGGCGCACAGGCGCCTTTGAGAACCTGACTGCCCACCTGGCGCGGCTCCAGAGTGACCTTGGTCAGCAGCACCCACACGTCCTGCACGAACGTCTGCAGGTACTTTGCAAACTCCTCCTCGTTCATGCCCATGAACAGGTTGGCGTTGGCCGCCACCGCCGCCTTTGCAGCGTCCAGCTGGGTTTCCTTCTCGGGGTCGCCGCCCGCGGGCGCCGGCGCGTCGAAGGTCAGCAGCGTGTGGAACTCTGCCATCCACGTGTCCAGCGTGTTTTCAAACTCCTGCAGTCGTGAATGATCTACTGTTTGTGAATCCCGGATCCACCACCTAGATGTCCGGCGTAATTTCCCACAACCTCATGCGAGCCAGACGCAAGCATTTCTGCTGCAGCCTGCTGCGCGATCCAGGCGCGCGCTGTGTGCAGCAAATGGCCGACATCATAGAGTCCATCGACACATCATGGTCAGCAGGCTGAAAGCGCGGCGCCGCAATACACGATGCGGGCTAGCTCTGCTGCGTCTGCTGCGGCCGCCGTCGTCACATGCACCGTGCATTTTCCGACTCACCTCCGTGAGGCCGGGCGAGTTGAGGGAGTAGAACACACGGCACGCCAGGCGCGCTGACGACAGCAGCGTGCGCAGCGCAGCCCCGTTGCCGCCGGCGGCCACCGCCGGCAGCGCGGCCGTGACACGCTGCAGCGCCGCCAGCAGCGGCTTGACGGCCTGCTGGCAGTACTCCAGCTCGTTGGACAGCCCCTCCGTCATGAACTGGTTACGGTACCTATGCGCAATATGCAGATTGTTGTCGGGCTTGCCTGCGAGAATAAAAGCATGGTGTGATTGGACAGGAGGGTCTGACTGTCGCTTCACAGCCAAGTCTAAGGTGAAGACCACCCCCGAGCTCGTAGCGATGGGACAAGCTTACGCGCATGTGCAAGCACATCTATTTGCTGTGGGTGCTGGACGATCAAAGGATGTAGAAAGCACCTTTTGAAGATTGAGTTCGCGGTCTCCAGCACGCCATTGACGACCGCCGCATCGTCGGAGCCTAGCCGCTCGCACAGCTCCGGCAGCAGGCTCTTCCAGCGGGCCGGGAAGTCGTGGCCACTGATGATGGTCAGCGCCTCGCTGAGCTGTGCCCGCACCGGCGGCGGCGCGTTGAGCATGAGTGCCGTGATCAGGCCCCTGATCTGCTCCTGTATTGCATGGGTAGCACACACTGAGGGGAGGGCTTAGCGAGATTTGGCATCGGAACTCTGAATGTGACGCTTCGAGGCGCTTCATGGCGAAGGTCTACTGCAGCAGATGCCATCACTGATCGTCATGCAGAGAAGACCGACCTTTTCCGCGTCCGGCATCGGCGGCAGGTCGGTGCCGCTGAGTCCGTCCGCCGCTTTGCCCATCCAGTGCGCGCGCACATGGTTTTTGAAGTTCACCGCAGCCGCCTGCCGCACCTCCAGTGGCGCAGCCTCCGCCGCGACGAGCTGCACGCATCGTGCGATTGCCTGTCAGCGCTGCAGAGGCATTGTCGGCAGTCAAAAGCCCGATTTCGCTTTCGGTTGCAACTGCCGCCGCATTCCAACGCACCTTCAGCACCGTCAGGCCATAGGCAGGCCGCTGCGAGGAGCCCTTCAGGAATGCCTCTGCTTGCTTCAGCTCCTCCTGCGACAAGTAGTGAGCTTCTCGCATCAGAAGTCGGTTGCCAGCTGGTGTGCGCAACACACATTGGAGCAAGAGACGTATCAAGTCACCCAATCAATTCGAGGATGCCCGTATGATGCACCAGGCTCAGTTTTGCATCAGGCCAGACGGTCGCAACAAGCCACCCCGAAAGCAGGCATGAAGGCCATCCATCGGCGGGCTCACCGCACTCTGTGATGAAAGGGTTCTGACAAAGACGCCCGCAAGCTGTGACACCTGAGGATCGTCCATAGCTCTACCAACTGGAATACCCTGGCTCAGCAAACGTGTTTAGGTTTCGGAGGCAAAAGCAGCTGCATTCCTTCAATGTCAAATGCACACCAGTTGTGTCAAAGCTGAGGTGCGGCGACTACTCGCACAGGCAGCAACACAAAGGCGAAAGGAACACATTGTATCGCATCTCCGGCAGAGCCAACTGCAGCACTGCAGCAGGCGCAGCTGCGCTTCGAATGGGGCAAGCTGTTTAGAGGTGACTAGGGTGTTAATTCCACTCATGAGACTCTAGCTACATGGGCCTAGCTCGAGAGTCCCGATGTGTCAATTGCATTAGTCATAACGAGGATTTACATGTCTGTCGCTGGTACTGTAGCCGATTTTACCTGTACAAGCTCTCGCAAAGCGTTTCGCGAACAAATTTGCGAGTGGGAGCAGCCCCATAGGACACCCTTGGTGCGTCCTAGGATCGTGTCAATCTCCCGTACTACTTGCTTCGATTCTGCACCCTGCGGCGGAGCGGCGGACGGGCTGGGGGCAAATACAGCAGTCGCCATCCCGAACCAGGCGGGTATGATCACCGCCCAATCGTGAGCTTACATCAAGTCGAGGACGGTGTTTGCCCTGCCGTGCGGCACGTTTAGTCAATTCAGCATATCTTGACTATTTGCTGAGTTGCGAGGCGCATTGCAATCTGCATGGCAACATCATAGTTATGTACAAGACCTTTGTTTGTTTCGCGCCTTCTTCAGTTTGATCCTGCCTTGGCCTTCTCCCGCACACGAAACGTGCATTGCAGGTACACACACATTTTTTCCGGTTCTTGGGGCGCAGTCCCACACAGCAACTCCCCGCCGTCCCCCCGGATGCCAGCTGCACGCTAATTCCAGCGACCTGTGGCATGCTGGTGGAGATAGCCTTGACCAGCCGCGTTGACACGATGGAATCCGAGGACGAGCTGGACCGGCTGACAGCAGCGCTGGCCGAGGCCCTGTTGTCCGGCACCGTGCATGGGATTACTTGCGATCGCCTGCGAACCTGGCTGCCTTCCGCGGACGACCTGAGGTGAGGCTATTGTAAGCGTGCTACCAAACCTCCGACCCATTTTGGCGCACGGTACACTACCTTGACGTCGGTACAAGCCGCATGCAAGCCCATGGCTCTGAGTTGCAAGCTTCCTGTGGCACGCGGATGCAAGCTGGTGAGCATGCCGATGACTTGGTCCGCAGGTTGGCCGTGACCGCGACGACTCAGGACCTGGCCTGCACCAGCAGCCTGCTGCGACCTGGCTCCTTCACGCTGTCGGTGCTGGCCATCGACGCCAGCGCCGCGGGCCGCTGCATCGCGGCCGGCGAGCCCAGTGTCACCCTGCACCCGATGCCGCGGCTGTGCATCCCCATCGCGGCGAGTGCGCTATTGCGGCTGCCCGGCGTCCCGCGCGCTCGCGGCTGCCTGTCGCTGAGCTTCGACGCCGGGCACGCCAGCCTCATCTTCAGGTGGGCTGCTTACCATGAAGCCGAAGATGTGCACTTCCGCTGCATGCACCAGCTCCGCGGTTCCTGGTAAACCTGTATTTGCACAAGGCCGAAAGCCGTGTCACCTGAAACATTTGCCCCCACGTGAACAGGCGAGCGGCGGCGCTGGCGAGGGCGCTGGCGGACAGCCTGCCGCAGGACGCGACGCCGCTGGTGGCGCTGGTGCGGCAGCTGCTGGCGAGCACGCCGCGTGCGCAGCTGGCGTCGCAGTACGCCGTGGAACTGGACTCGGACGATGAGTCGGTCGCAACCAGCTCCGGGGAGTGCACCGGCTTCTGCGCCAGCGGCCTGGCGGGCGCACCCCCAGGCGGCAGCACGGCGACCTCCGCCCGCCAGGCCGGGTACGGCGCTTTTGGCGCCGAGGGTGGCCGGGGCGACTCCAGCCACCTAGCAGCAGCAGAAGCACAGCCCGTGGCGGCGGCAGCGGCGGCGGTGGCGGCCAGCCCTCCTGCACGCTCTACCTGGCGCAAACCCAGCGGCGGCCGCATGCTGCGGCGGCCTGTTGAGACAATAGCCCATGTAGCTGCCGGTCAGTGTACCGCTGCCTCCCAGCGCGTCCCGGCAGCCGCGGCAGCAGGCAGCGAGATCCAGCCATGGATGCCCAGTGGCGAGCCTGGCGGGCCAGCAAACATAACTCATGCGGCAGAGGCAGATCCGGGCGCCGCAGTCAGCGCCGGCCATTCTGCTCGCCGCGCCGCAGGCAGTGCCACGCCGCCTGAGGGTCATCCCGGGCAGTCGTGGGGGCAGCAGCAGTGGCGGCAGGCGCAGGCCCAGCCAAGCGGCAGACCGCCCTGGCATGACGAGGACGACACCCCCCTGAAGCCGATGCAGCGGCGGCCAATCGACATGCGGGAGCTAGAGTGCTGCCTGAACGGGCGCCTGCCACAGCAGTCGCGCCTGTGGCTCACCTTCGCGGACTGGCGCCTGGAGCAGCTCTTCCAGCCGTGGCACGCCGCCCTCAGTGGCCAGGTAAGTTTGAAGCAGTCAGCTGCCGGCCAGAACAAATATGCGCAGACTTTGCAGCGTTTGCATCTCACCGCCGCCGCTCGCTCCCAACATTGAAGTATTGAGTCGACAACATTGCTGGGGCGCCACATTGGCAATATTCTCATAGCAGCTTCGATTGTATATGGCATATGACCGTTAGCCCTCGTTACTTGTGCAGGATGACGCGGCGGCGGTGCAGGTGGTGGCGCCGCTGGCGCTGCTGATCGGCTGCTGCCGCCCCTTCCTCACCTTTGGCCGCGCCTCCGGCCCCGAGACCTGGGTCGCGCACCTGCTGCTGGTGCTGGCCTACCTCGCCGCGCGCCTCGCGCTGTCCGCCTGCCCCAACAGGTGAGAAATTGAGGAAAAAGTCCAATGTTTGTTCCGCCGCAAATCCGCAATGGCAGGAGCGCAAGTTGTGCTGCAGAGGTCGGCAGCCTGCCACAGCAGTCAGCAGCCTGCCACGCATGTAGGGGAGCTCTGAGAGTGTGCTGCGGTGGGTGGGCTGTGCAGTTGAGGCCCAGTCATGGGGCGCCGCCGCATCTGCCGCGGCTGGTACCAGTATTGAGTAAGCTGCCCTGGCGTCATCAGGCGGCATGCAGTCCTCACAGGTGTTGGAAGTTCAGATACAACTCTAGACTAGGCCAGAAAAACGTGGCACCCCCGGCATCGATGGGAGTACCCTTTTCAGTGTTGACAGAGAATACAGCCCTGAAAATAGGTGGTAGCCTGGTAGCCTGAAAATAGGTGGTAGCCTGGTAGCCTGAAAATAGGTGGTAGCCTGGAAGCCTGAAAATAGGTGGTAGCCTGGTAGCCTGAAAATAGGTGGTAGCCTGGTTCGGTACCTCAACGGGCAGCCACAGCGGAAGCATTATATCTCGTTGCTTGACTTCTGTGCCTGCCAGTTGGGGCGCTGTACCGGTTGTCCCGTACGCTTTATACCTTGCAACGTGGCTTTCTGGGTCCTGGCTGCGCCACAATTGGGCGGCCGGCCCGCTGGCTGCACCCGAAACACGGCTGCTGCTGGCCGGGAGGGCCGGGAAAGCGCCATTGCCTGACCCTGCTTTCTGGGGTGCTGCAATGATGCCATGCCAGGCCGGCAGCTCTCCACGCGCCAGCACTCGATCAAACATTCAACTCTCGGCGCCTCACCTTTCGTGGCCATCGCCTGCCGCAGGCTGCCGGCATGGCGGCAGCATGCGCTGGTCGTCCTTTGGGCAGTCGCCGCGGCGCACGGCCTGCGCTTCGCGGTGAAGGTCGCCGCCGGCTCGGTGCCGCAGGCGGCGGCGCTGGCGTCGCCGCTGTCGCTGTTCCGCAGATCCGGGCTGGAGGCGCTCGCCACCGTCGCGCTGGTGCTGCGGGTGAGGCGCCTGCTGCCCTTGGGCTGATGAAACTCTTGGGCTGATCACCTGCGGACTGCGAATTGCACGAACCGTGAACTGGATGCCGACTTCACTCCGACTTGTTGGTGGATGTTCACCTGTGCATTGATAGTCATCGGTTGATGTTCATCGAGACATGTAGTGATGGGCGTCACTTGGCATCTTTGTCATTATCAGTCAAAGCACGTTTCAAAAGCAGACCGTGTGACTTGATCCATTTCCCCTCACAGGTCCAGTTTTCGCGGGCGCTGCCACTGCTGCTGGCCCAGGTGACATTCGCATCCCCTACCAGTTAAAGGTGTTGGGACATCTCTGCATCCTCCAACTCGAAGCCTTGGGCTGCATTCCGCCAGCCAAATCGGCGGGGCCTGCCGCCAGTGCTGCTTTCTACGTCAAAGCGAACAGTCCTCAACCACGTGTTCGAAGCGATATCCAGGCTTCCAAGCTCAAGACGTCACCGTACCCTGCTGCAGGCGCTGCTCGCCTGCCGCCACCTGCCGTCCATGTGCGCAACAACCCCAGCGCTGGCGGCGGCGCCCGGCAGCTTCATAGCGCTGTACTCGCCCTCCGGCTGCCACGCCGCCGTCATCGCGACGCACTTTCTGGCTGGCGGCGCGCTGCCGGCGTTGCTGATCCGCGCCACTGAGGCGGCGATGCGCCGCCGGTTCGTGCGGCAGCTGTGCGGCAACGCCGCCGCCATAACGCCGGAGGCAGATGCTGACCAGGAAGGTAGCACACACGCAGCGGAATCGCCACCGCGCGAAGCCGCTGCCGCGGCGGCAGTGGCTTGTTGAGACGTCCGACACGGAGCAGGAGGGTCTGCGAGCGCTCTACTCGGAGCTTCTGAATTCGGTGTTGGCAGAGCGGCGGAGCAGGAGTGCCTCTCCTGCCACGGGCACATGGGTTAAAAAGCGCCTGCCGCCCTGGCCGCAGGGAGGCCCTGATAGGATCAGCCCACCAGCTAGTTTTCTCAGATCTGTAGTGCTTCCTTGAAGGGCTTGCTGTCATGTTGAGGCTCGGTCAGTCTCTGATGGCGTCAAAATATTCGTGTATGTTGCGCAATCAAGAATTTTGCTTATCCTTTCTCGCAATTCTTTCTCTCCATGTCTTTACGGCCAGGAACTACAGAGTGCACACTGTTCTTGTGGAGGAGCTGCAGCCTCTTGCTGCTATTGACGGAAATTCATGCAAAGGGTAACGAACATCCTTTCACGTTACAAGTACGTCCATCCTTTCACGTTACAATTATTGCAACTTCGGCAGAGTACAGCTCTGCGGCACCACGTGACTGGGCAGGGCTCAAAGCCCCTTTCGCCCCTTGCTGGAAACCAATGCGGCATACCCATAAGAATTTTGCGCGTCAATCGCAGCTGCAACCAGCATCTGCCATGTGTTTTGTCAACTGCGCGCAGCTCCCCTCGCTCTTGACGCAGGCATGCCTTTCTTGTTCTAAACCGTGGACATTGCTCCATCCCACGCCTGCACTCCCTGCGCCGAGTTTCCACCCTGTACATGGCAGGACGCTGCAAAGCATGCCAGGCCTGAAATGGCTCAATCCCGCCCCCAGTCCCCTGGCGCGCCATCCGAGCAACGGACGAGCGACGATGCGGACGCCTGCCTCACTGTCTGTGTGCGTGCCCCTGGCCGCCCGCAAACATGCGGCCGAGGAGGCCGCTGCCGGCGCCGGCCGCCGGCCCCGCCGCTTCCTGCTGCTGCGCCTCCGCCGCCAGCGGTGTGAGCTGCTCCACCACGCCCGCAAAGCTGGGCCGCATGCTACAATAAAAAGCAAAGCAGAGGAGTTGCATCGTGCCCAGGTCGGCCCACTGGCCTGTGGAGGAGGGCCGGATCCGGCCAGAGCAACACACAGCAAACGAAACAGAGCTGCAGCACGAACAGCTGCAAGGCCAGGGAAACAATCGGAAAGAAACTGCATACAGGCACGGAGGCGGAGCTGTATGGACGGCGCTAGGAACTGTGAAATTCGTACAGGTTTCACCTGGGCTCGCCGTCCAGGCAGGCTCGCGCCAGGCCGGCCAGCCCGGGGTTGGTGCCCTTCGGCAGCGTCGGCCGCAGCTTGTCATCGCCCACCGCGATGGCCACCTGCGGAGTTGAGCGTGTTTCAGGGTCTGTCAAGGCTCAAGGTTTGAAGTTTCAGGACATGAACGCATGTCATGGCGACGCGTCAGTTTGTGCGCTGCACGATGTGCCGGGCTGGTGACGTGGGAAACAAGGCAGCCACAGCGCTGCGCTGGTATTGCAGGCTCCGGCGGTCGCGCAACGCTGGAGCAGGGACTGGTTGTAAAGCAGAAACTGTTGCTGCGCCACTGGCCGTTCGAAGCCTCAGACGAGTGGAAACGAAAGCCGTATGCACGTCGTGGCGCGCCTGGCGCGCAATTTGCCCATCTGCGCACCTGGACGGGTGTGAGGTACTGGTCCCCGTACGGCGGCCGCGCCGACAGCAGCTCCACAAGCAGCACGCCCCAGGAGAACACGTCCGCCTTGCAGTCGTAGATCTCGTGCCGGATAACCTGCGCGTCACAGGCCCCGGCAGTCAGCAGGCAACAGAGGTACAAAGGCAATCACTAGGATATTCACATGACGAATGCTGTGTGGTGTGCCAGTCATGCTGAGTCACAGATGGGCGACTCTTGTTTCAGGAGGCGTCGACTCGTGAAGTAGAGGGTAGTAGGTTTGGACGGGCCACAGCTGGCAGGCATGTGGACGCAGGCATGCGGGTACGTGAGCGGTACGCTGGCGGCCAGCAGTACCATTTGCGGCCGACGTTTTGTGAAGCGTCAACACGATGTCTCTACCAAAGGGGCGCCGACATGAGTTGGGGAAATTACAAATGAAGCACCTCCGGTGCCATGTAGTAGTAGGTGCCAGTCTCGCCGGTGAGGTCGGCGCCGCAGCCGTGCGTCAGGTGGCGCGCCAGCCCCATGTCCGCCACCCTCGCTGCGCCGCCCGCATCTGCACGGCAGCGCAGTATGTGTCAGCATTGCGTCAGCACCACAGGTTCCATCCTGAAACACCACCTTGGCGCGTTAACTCACGTTCGCCACGGCGAGGCTGGCGTCTGCAGGAATGTGCATGAGCATGCCATCAAGAGTGGGTTTTGTGCTGCGCAAGAGTGGGTTTTGTGCTGCGCAACACAACAGAGCTGCATTGCGACAGGGCACCATGATTGCAAATGCAGGCATCTGCGGGTGCCTGCGCCTGGGCTGCGCGCCCCGGCGCCAATGCACACCCTGGCACGTTCACTCTTGGTGGCCATGAAACATCATGAACCCCATAGGAACGGAAGCAAGGGGGGACGGACGGGGCATGTAGAGGAGTTGGGTATCGGCATGGACGTGCCGCCGCCGAGGAACAGGTGGACGCATACCAATGAAGATGTTGGTGGGCTTGAGGTCGCGGTGTATGAGCGGGGGGCGCGCCGCCTCCATGGCCGCCATGCCGCGCGCGACGCCCAGCGCCATCTCCAACCGCGCCCCCATCGGATGCTTGGGGTGCCACAGCGTCTGCCCGCCCCTGCGGCGCACATACTTTGCGTGCTCAGAAGCTGCTGCTTCAGGGTAGAGCATATGAATCAAGCTGTGGTGAGCCCGAGCCCGGAGATCCGAAACACAGCACCGCTGCTCGGAGACAACTAGGCCACAATGCGGGTGCACTTTCAGGCGCATATGAGTAAGAGTGATTCTCGGGGCGAGATGCGGTGCACCTGGGGTCGGCGTTTGCGCCGTACAGCCACTGCGACAGCGTGCCGCCCGGCATGAACTCGCTGAGCAGCCAGCACTGCGCCGGCGGCTGCAGGGTCGCGCCTGCATGAAGGAGCGACACCATTCAGCTCAAAGATGTAGCAGCCAGCACCGGTGCAGTGCGCGTGGAGTGCAGGCGTGACGGTGTTTGAAGCAGCTTGCATAAAGGGTAGGTATTTGTTGGTATGTATTTGGTGCTCTAGTGCTTGAAGCCTGCGCGCCCCATGAGCCAGTAGATGCCGTGGTGCAAGCGAAAGACTCTCGCTGGCAACAGCAGCAAACAACTTCGCGCATAGTGACTAACACGCCCCTGTCTTTTCACGCATGGACACCCAGGCAGCACAGCTCATTGTTGTCATTGTTGTTGATAAAAAGCAAGCTGCCAGAAGGCCACAGGCCATAAAAGATTCCCAGAATGTTGCCCAGTGTTGCAGACCGCACCCATGCACGTTAACAAAATCGGATCCAGACAGAAGGAGGTTTCCAAAGCCGCACCGAAGAAGGGCATGATGTTGAGGCGTGGCACAGCAGCGACAATACGAATCGATAGTTCAACTCGACACTTTCAGCACCTCTTCAACAAGCGCACCAAAGAAGGGCATGATGTTGGGGTGGCGCAAAAGCGACAGCGCCTCCACCTCCCGCAGGAAGCTGTTGGCCTCGTCAGGTTTGCTAATGCGCACAACCTTGACCGCGCAATCGGCGCCGCGCCACCGCCCCCGGTACGTCGTCCCGAAGCTGCCCTCCCCCAGCACCGCACCCAGCTTCACCTGTGGCAGGAAAGACACGTCACGATTGAGCACGCATGTGAGAGGTGTCTGCTGCCGCGTGGAAGAGATAGGGTGTCCGCTGCCTTCGAGGTGCTCCCGAGATCCGGCATGACCGGCACACAAGGCCTGGCAGATAATGCCAGCCACATGCGCCATGCTGCAGGAACTAGGGAGGCTCATAGTCTGAGCAGCGACGTGGTCCCGAGGCCTTGAATGCATGTCCAGGGCATTCAGTGCGCGCTGACAGAGCACTGCTGAAAAGAAAAGCTTGTTTAAGAGGTCAGATCCAGGAGCGAGGAGCTTGAAGGGCATTCCTCAAAACCACAAAACTCCCGCACCTGGGAGGGGTCCACCAGCCAGCCGGCGGCCTCGCCGCGCCTGCGCAGCGCCGGCCACCGCTCATCGTGCATCCAGCCGGCGCCGGGGTGCGCGCCGCCGTTGTGCCGCTCCCCGCCCGCGGCGGCGCCGTTGGGGCCGCCGCCGCCCGCACGGGAGCCCAGCGGGTCTGTCATGGCCCCGTCCTGCACTTCATGGACGGAGCACAGCATCAGCTGTAAACTTCCATCAGTGTGTTTAGGTGTTGGAGTGAGGAGTCCTCCATCAAGTCAGCGCAAATGTCAAGCAGGAATGCAGGCAGCGGGAATGCCAGACACCTGGATATTGACAGACAAAGATGATGCTTGGGAAAGCTGTGGTTGACTGTGCACACACATGCCTGGTCGGAGGCGTTGCCGTCGCCGCCGCCCTGCGCCGCCGACAGCTGCGACGACAGCCACTCGACCTCCTTCCTTGCGGCCGCCGTCTCTGCCTGCGCCTGTCGCAGCGCCGCCTTGTCCGCGGCGCTCGGCCCGCTGCCGCCGCCGCCGCCGCCGCCGCCGGACTGCTGCCGGGACAGGTGGTCCGCTAGGTCCTGGGCAAAGGCCGCGGCGTCTCGCTGCGCCTCCTCGACCTCCGCCTTTGCAGCCGCGAGCTGCGCCTCTAGCGACGCCACGCGCTCCCCGCACTCGCGCTCGATCTATGCGGCACGGTGTAACATGGTCTGTTAGGCTTTGATCACTATTGTGTGGCGGATACAATCACCACCAGGTTCGAGCTTGTGTGGCGCAGCTGGCTGCGACTCCTGGCGCGAGGGCGGTGGTAATTCTAAGGCGTAGGCCCCCAGATGCACATATTCACATAAATTCACAGCCGCAGGACAAGGACGATCATGCATGACAAGGACGATCATGCAAGCGGCAGGTCGCAGTGCGTCTAGTTCACGCAGATTTGCGACGCTGCAGGCGGTTTTGTCTCAAGAGGGGTGTGCTGCAGCTCATCTTGACGGTCGATGCTGCAGCCAGCAGCAGCACGTGCAGCAGCTGGGGCCCATGTGCAGCATACCTCGTACAGGAGCAACCAAAAGGCAACAACGCTGAGGGGCTTCACCCTCGGCCGATAGACAAGCGAAATGGGAGTTCAACTAATGATTTTGATATGAGGTTTGACGGGTGTTGAACGACTTGCCTGGCCGTCTTAAAGCCTTATCGTCGGGGACATGGAGTGCGGTCTCGCGGATCTGAGCTCGCTGCGTTTGAGGTCGCGAACACGCAATGCAACAGCTGCAAACTGTGAAACTACCAAAATCGCTGTCCAAGGACGCACATTCAGGCACTGCATTCTCACCCATTGCGCGATCGAGGAAGCCACAGCGGACCTGGGGAGCTGCGCATGGCCACCACCGAGGGATGTCTGGACGAAGCACAACATTTCCAGCCCTTCTTAGAGCCACAAAGGCACGCACCTCGGCCGCCGCTTCGTGGAAGCCGTTCTCCATCTCCGCGTTGTCGTGCCGCAGATCCTCCACCTCATGCCGCAGCAGCTCCATCTCGACCGGGTCGCCTGCGCCGCCGCTGTCTGCTGCTTCCGCGCCGGCGCCCCCAGAGGCCATAAGCCGTGCCAGCTGCGCCTCCAGACCCTCGTTGGCGAATCGCAACTGGTCCACCTCGCTTCGTAGGGTCTCCAACTCAGCTGCACCTGACAAGGCACGTGCATCAGCGGTCGCATTGACGTACGGCACATGAACTGCGCCTTCAAGACCTGGCAGAATGAGTGCCAACGCAGGCAACCATAACCTGACCGGATACACTGAAGCAAAGCAACAAAAGCCCTGCAATAACGCGTACCGGCTGCGTCGCCGCTGGCGTTGCGGCTGGCTGTGGCCTCAGCGGAGGCAGCGCTGACGGCCTGCTGCAGCCGCGCGTTGGCTGCCGTCAGCTCCGCGATGCGGGCGGGAAGCGCTTCCGCCGCATTGCCTGAGCTGTTTGCCGCTGCTGGGGCCGCCGCCGCCGCCGCCGCCGCCGCCGCTGCGAGCTCCGCATCGTGCGCCTTTGCCGCAGCTGCCGCCTGCGCCAGCTGGGCCTCCAGCTGCTGGACTGCGGCCGCCAGCTCCCCCTTCTCGGTGCGCAGCTGTGCCGCCTCAGCTGCCGCCTCAGCTGCTGCCTCAGCTGCCGCCGTCGCCGCTGCTGCCGAATCACTGGCCGTTGATGTGGCGTCGTCCATTTGCTGAGCCGCCGCCACCTTGGTCAGCAGTGCTGCATTGTTCGTCCTGTGCCAGCAGTGACACGGCGTTGCATGCAATGCGAATGCAGAGAGCATGCAGCGAACGGCAACATGATCCGGACAGGGCACTGCAGCATAGCAGCGAAGCTGCCAAGCAGTGACGGAACAGGAGAGCGGCAGATGCAAATGTTGCATTTGCATGGCTTCGACTGCGCACCGCATGCGGTCGAGCTCGTCCTGCGCCATGGCCAGCTTCATGGTGGCGTCATTGACGGCGGCGCCGTCCGCGGCGGTGGACGCCACCGCGTGCCGCAGCTGCTCGTTCTCGATGCGCAGCTCCGCCGCCGCCGCGTCCGCCGCCGCCTTCTCCTGCCGCAGCAGCTGCAGCTGGCGCGGCGTGCCGGCGGCGGCGGCGGCTGCCGCAAGCACGCCCGGCAAGGGCGTCGGTGACGCCGCCGGCGACGCGTTCAACAGGCTGCGCTCCGCTGGGCTGCCTGCCGGGCTGCCTGTTTCTGCGGCGGCTGGCGTGGCCGCTGCTGACCCCGCCGCCGTCGCCGCTGCCGCTGCTGCCGCCGCTAATGCCGCTGCTTCCGCCTCTTCCACCCGTCGCCGCAGGTCGTCCCGCTCGGCTGACACCCGCTTGACCTCGCCCTCCGCCTGCTGCAGGGAGGCCGCCATGGCGTCGGTGCGCGCCGCGATGGCGCTCACGGCATCTGCCGCAGGGCTGGCCGCGCCGGCGTCGGGCGCTATGCCGCCCGTCACGCCGCGCGGCATGCCCATGCCGGGGATGACGGCCATGCGCCGGATCTTGTCCTCCACCGCCGCCTTTGCCTTTGGGAGGACGGGCATGCAGATTAAGTGTTATGTGAAGACCATTGGCGTCAGGCAATTTACCAGGCGACCTGCCACAGGGTGCCAAGTGCAGCGGTACCTGAAACAGTCTTGCCAGGATGACAGATATCACAGGTGCAGAAGTGGAGGTCACTGACCAGTACACCAGTGCAGGCCAGCGCTGCCAGCTAATCGTGCACAGCAGGTTGTCTAGCAGCTGTCACCTTCTGCAGGCGCTCGTTCTCGCGCCAGTAGCGCTTGAGGGAGGACATGTCGCCGGCGTCTGCGGCGTCGGCGCCGGTGCGGCTGCCAAGCTGGCTGGCCAGGCTCTTCAGCTCCCGCTCTGCCGCCTCCCTCTCCTCCAGCAGCTTGTGCATCTGCAGACGGGACATTGCATTCGTACCATCATCAAGCCAGCAACGAGAACTGTCAACAGAACGACGCACATTGTTGAGGGAGGCAACATGGTATCGAGCTACTCCAGCTTGTAGGGTGTGGTTTGGCGCTTTGGCGTCGATGAGCATCCGGACAGGCCCTCCATTCTTCGATAAGCCAAAAGACATGCGGCATGCACAAGTTGGCGCGACTGCTCAATCCGAGTTCTAACTTCCCAAAGCGATTCTGGCTCGCACCTGCTCCTGCAGTAGCGCGAGCTGCTCGGCGGTGGGCGGGCCGCCGCGCTGGTCCGCCGGCACCTCCAGTAGGTCCTCCCACCCGCCGGTGCCCCGCCGCCGCAGCTTCTCCGCTGCAGCATTGGCAAGAGGATCAGGATGTAAGGAAATTATCTTGAGGACAGCTGACAGTCAGTCCAATCTGCCGTCAGTCCAGTCACAGTGTGGTCTTCGGAGAGCACGACCGTGCCGAAGAGCAGTACTGCCAGCTGCTGCACAGCACCGGCGGCCGATGCGGAAAGCATGCCGGAGCAAAGGCAACTAAAAAAGGCCATGCCGGGGGCGCCGCCTACAGCGTCAGCCCTATGGGGAGTGCTGCACTACGCTTTGTGGCTTCATCACTTCAACCCCAAACCCACCCGAGGCGGGCGCGGAAGGTGCGGCGGCGGGGCGCAGCTGCTCCTCCAGCTCGCCGATGCGCTTGCGCGCAGACGCGAGGTCCTGCGCCAGCGCGGCGGCATCGGCGGACGGCGCCGTCTCGGCAGCCGCCTCCGTCTGGTGCCGCAGCAGGTCCAGCTGCTTGCGCAGGATCTCCGCCTCCTCCTCCGCTGCCGCCACGCGCTGTGGGGGCTTAGCAGCAGCAAAGTCAGACGACGCGTCGGCAGCCTTGCCAATGCCATTCAGATGACAGCTGGGCCCTCGCCACAACTGCTGCGAGGGCAAACTTCAACAGCAGGCACAAAATGACATCGTGATGTCCTCAGCGCTGCAGCTTTGCAGCATGAGCCGTAGGCTACACATCAGACCGGAGGCAGCAGACGCACCGCGGCGGCACGGGCGTCCCAGGCGGCGCGCGACGGCGAGTCGAGCGCACCGTTGCTGCCAGAGCGCAGCTCCCGCGGCCCCTCGCGCGCCTGCAGCGGCGGCAGCGGCGGCACGCTGTCGGGCGACGGCCGCAGCTCCGGCACGCCGTCCACAGACAGTGGGTACGGCAGATCCTCCTCTGCTTCCTCTGCTTCCTCCGCTTCCTCGTCTGCAGCCTGCGGCTGTGCCTCCTGTGCTGCGCCGCTCTCCGGCACCGCTGCCTCTGCGGCGGCTGCCGCTGGCTGCCCAGGCTCGGCCTCCAGCTCGAGCTCCTCCGCTGCTGCCTGCGCCGCCACCGGCGGCCAGGCGGCGGGCTCCTCCGCCACCGCCAGCGGGTGCGCCGTCGAGGTCGAAGCCGCCACGCCCTCATCATCGCTGCCGGATGGCGTGTACGGCTCACTGCCGGCGCGGGAGGCGCCCGGCGTCGGGCCAAGCGACCCACCGGGCGTTGGATCCAGCGACTGATCCGCGGCGGAGTAGGCGGTTGCGGAGTCAAGGCTGCGGCGCGAGGGCCCGCGGCTGACCGCCGCCAGCCCCGCCGCGGCATCGGCCGCCTCATGCGCTGCCGATGGCGCCTCCGCGGCGACGTCGCCGGACTGCCGGCCCAGCAGCGCGGACAGCTCCTCCGCCTGCTGCTCCAGCGAGCTCACCTGCATCAGCACAACCTGCCCGTCAGTAATTTGTTTTTCATCGATTATTTATTTACTCCACTGCAGTGCCCAATCCCAACGGACATGCTTCGTTCCATCCCGGCTCCAGCCCACAACATGCTGTGCAGCTCTGGTGAGATGCGCAGCGTGCAACAGGTCGCAGTGCAGGGGCAGGCATGCTCGCATGAAGGCCCGGACGAGGTTGATGTGAGTGGTGGTGCGCCGCGCCTGCTCGGCGAGGGCGGCAGACTCGCGGGCGGACTCGCCGGCGCGCGCCGTCTGCACCTGCTGCATCAGGTCCACCGCCTGGTCCTCCGCCGCCTGCGCCGCCGCCGCCAGGTCGGCCAGGTCGCTCTCCAGCTCCGCCACCCGCTCCTCGAGCGAGGCCGCCTGCAATGGCGACATTCTATGCCCTCAAGACTGATGGCGCACACAGGATGTTGGCTTTCTGTGGTTGGAACGTGTGCCCCTGCGTGTGCTAGCTTACTACGACTGCTGCGTGGCGGTTGAGCCCCTTCAAATTGATATGAAAGCAGATGCAGGTCGTGGGCAGCAGTCTTCAAGACAACGACTTGCAAGTGCCCCAGAGCCACGTGCTGGCCAAAGCGTCATCACACGTTGGCAGCGCTGGCGCCGGCGTCGGCGCGGGCCTGCGCGGCAGCGGCCTGCGCCGACTCCAGCTGCGCGGGCAGCTCCGCCAGCTCCTCGTTGGCGGCCGTCAGCTCGCTCTCCAGCGACGCCTTCTGCCCCTCCAACCTCGCCAGCTGCGACAACATGAGTGATGCCTCAGGGCCGGCACGCTGGGCAAGTCTGAATTTGAAATCTGATTGCAACGGGCAGCGGCGGCGGCAGATTTGACATGTGATATTGCAACACCTCCACAGCAGCCTCCGACACACATTGATAAGGGTGCACGCACATCTCAGCAACTAGGGGCCACGCAAAAGTGACGAACCTGCTGCACGGCGGAGTGGCGCTCAGCGTTTGCTGCGGACAGCTCCCGCCGCAGCCGCTCCATTTCTGCGGCCTTTGCGTTCTGGCTCTCCTGCTGCATTGCCACGTCCGACTGCAACACCGCCTTCTCCTCGTCCAGGCCCCGTATCTGCAGTACGCCATTTTAAAAGGGTTGGGCTGTGAAGACCGATTTTGATGTGTGATGGTGTCATGTGCGCATCACAACCTTGATGACCCGAAAAGCTTCTTGAGTGCTCGTTACAAATGCCAGGCAGGGCAGGAGATCACAGGCCAAGCTTGGGGATCCGAGGTGTCTGGAAAGGGATAATGCGGAACGAGCTCAGGACACTTGGGTTACTAGGTGCTGGGGCCACCTGGTTGGTCAGCCGCCCGATCTCTGCCTCGGCGGCGGCCCGGGCGGCGGCGGCGCGCGCGGCCTCGCGGCGGGCGCCGGCGGCAGCCTCCACCTCTCGCGCATGCCGCGCCAGCACCACCTTGAGGTCCACCTCCAGGGCCCCTTTGGCCGCCTCCGCCGCCCGCTTCTCCCGGCTCACCGCCTTCACCTGCAGAACGTAATCACAAAGCTCGACAGCGCCTGCAAACCAAGCCTGACGAGCGAGAAGAAGGGCGCTCTACTTCTGCATGCTGCAAGGTGTGTACAGCTCAGCAGGGACAGCCAGAAGGTGACTGCATCAAGGAGCAGGCTCGTTGGCCATCCTCAAAAGGGTTGAGTCCTGAACAGGACACCATGTGCCGCCGCAGTGGGCGCACCTCAGCGCGCAGTTCGGCGGTCTGGGCGCCAATGGTGGCGTTCTCAAACTGCGCGGCCTGCAGCTGGCGGGATAGGGCGTCCAGATCTGCCACGCCGCCCGCGTGCCGCTCGATGTGCGAGTGCAGGTCCGCCACGATCGATGCCAGCGCCGCCGCAAGGGAAAATTGACTCAGTCGGGATCAGCAAATGCATGTCCTGCTTGTGCAGACGAGCATGTGCCACTCCAGGCTGCTGCTCCCCCAATGAGCCTTGCCCTGCGCCCCAGACTCAGCCACCTCGGCGAGCGGCGCTGGAGTGTGGCAAACAGCGCAACGCCCAGGCGTTGAAGCAACATCACTGACAAGCTGGAAAGGCTGATGGGCCACACCTTTGCTTTTTCGGCTGCCTCCAGCTGCGAGCCGAGTCCAGTGGCCTCCTCCCTCGCCGCTTTCGCCTCGGCCTGCGCCGCCGCCAGCTCGGCCGTGGCGCCCGACAGCTGCGCCTCCAGCGCCGCCCGCTCCGTCTGCCACATCAGAGGATCGATAAGGTTCCAAGCACGGCGTGTGCAGAGCTGACGCAGCGCGCTGCTTCAATCTGGTTGCGGGTCGCTGCCGGTCAGCAGCGACTTGAATCGGCGCCGCTGGCGCCTGCACAGCCACAAGCTGGGCAATCCTACGCCCATGGCGCGCAGAAGGGGTGTCGAGCCCAGTTCAGGCTCGTATCCGTCCAGCCCGCACGGCACGCGGCCGTTGAGAATATAAGATGCCCACCTGCACGCGGTCCAGCTGGGCGGAGACGTCGGACTGTGCGGCGGCCTGGCGCGCGGCGTGCTCCGCCTCCTCCGCCAGCTGCCGCTTGGCCTCCATCTCCGCCGACCGCGCCGCCTCCAGGTCCGCCTGCAACGATCGTCCACGTTTCAGATGTCAGGCGGGTTGCTGACTCCATAATCTGAACCTACGGGCACACTCGGTACAAGACTTCCTCTGTGGTCTGCCGGAATTCCACTTCAACTGCACAAGCACCTGCAGCTCCTCGACGGCGGAGGTGTCCTGCTGCAGGGTGGCCGTCTCCACGTGCCGCAGCCGCTCGGCAAACGCGTCCCGCTCCGCGCGCATCGCCTCCACCTTCTCCTTCGCCACCTGTAGGCCACAGCACTGCAGCCTTCAATGTACTTGCACAGCTGCCGTGTCTGGTGTGGCATCACGGCGGACCTGGCCTAGTCAGGCCTCTCAACACGTGGCATGGTAATAAGTGTCCATGCCACCAAAGCCGTGATGCCCAAAGTAAGCGGACAGGTAGCCCAGCCGTTGCAGAACCGGCGCTGCACCTGCTCCAGGTCGGAGTTGGCGGCCTCAGCGCGGCGCAGGCGCTGCCGCAGCGCCTGAAAGTCGCCGCTGGCGGCGGTCGCCAGCTCGTCCTGCACAGCACGACCAGATGGTTTCGGCGCTCCCGCTTGAAATTGACGGCAGCATGCACCTGCTCTCGAGTTCAAAGATTCGAGGAGCTTGTGCTTGTTGGAAGCGATGTGTTCTTCTTGCGGCGGCCGAGTTGCTGCCGCACGCGCCTGCAGGCCCGAGGTGCGGCGGCCGAGCGAGGCGTAGCGCCGGTTCAGGTCCTCCAGCTGCGCCATGAGCTTGTGCACGTCGTTGTCCAGTCCGCGGTTGACATCTCGCTGCGCCGCCAGCAGCATCTCCGTCTCCTCCAGCCTGCAGAGTAGCAGTCAGATTATGTCCCATCTGCTGGAGGCAGCAGGCTGTGAGGCTGTTTCTGCCACCACGGCCGCCAGCCCGCCAATAGCATCTCCGACTCCTCCGGCCCACAGCGCATGAAACATCGTGCACACTGCACTGTATGGATCGAATCGGGACATTCTTGGCATCGGGCTTTGCCGGCATGCCCCGTCGCCAGAGTGAGCTGACGCCAAGCGCGCAGGGTATTGCATGGCATTGTGATGCTCAAGCATTGAGGTACCTGGTGATGAGCCCTTGGGTGCGGCCAGCTGGGGTCGTCGAGTCCGGCGTCCGCCGGGCGCCGCGCGATGCCGTGGGTGAGGTTGGCTGCGGCACGGACGTCGATCTGCGCGGCGGCGTTGCCGCCGCCGCTGGACTGCCAGGAGCGCCTGCAGTGGCGCACGACAGCAGGCGGTCAACAGGGCTGCCACAGCATGTGTTGCAATCGATGAGGTGACACAGCCCGAGCAAACCGCAGCGATGATGACGCAGACGGAAGCGTTCACCAGCACTCGACGTCCGCGGACGGGGCAGGGCAACACTGTAGATCAACATTCACCTCGGACGGACGTCTGGCGCTGCATCTGCAGTTTCTGAGGGTGCGGATCGGGTGCTGCGAGAAATCGGGGGTCTCGCATTTCGGTCCCCGATTTGACGCTGAACCAGGACGAGGCCCTGCTTAGAGCGTCCTGAGTCTGCTTGTTCTTGGCCCCGCCTGGCATGGCGGTCGTTGCGGAGTGCTACGTGCTACGTCTGCTGCTGCTGATCTGTCAACTGTGAAAAGCAGGTGCAACACTCTTGCGGCTTGCCCACGTCAAATCTCCCGAAGGATTTCGACGTCGTCGAGACTCCTGATGCCAACGAGCTTCTAGCCACCACGGCCTGCCACGAGAGGCTCTCCGAGTTTGATATGCGTCGAGGAGCCCCAGCCAGAAGACTGACCAACAGCGGCTGCCTTAAGGCCCGTCAGCAGACGTGCAGCACAGCGTCAACATCAATCCGTCCTTGCAGTGAAGTGATGTGCGACTGCAGCTTGGCCTGCCAGCCCAGCTGGATTGCTGAGTGGAAGCAACGCTGACGGACCGTGTGTGCCAATGCAGCCGGGGAGGACCCCGAACGATTGATGCCGCAAAAAGTCTTGCTTGAACACCACTTGTCGCGCCTGGAACTGACTGCAATGCGCAGTGTGTTCTTGACGCGATTTTGAAGGCCGCCGGTTGATCTGCCGGCCAGCAACGGCGGCCGCCTGCCCCTGTCCATTTTGCCTATCTTCCACACACGTTGCCCATGGCCTGGAACTGGTGCTTTCTATGAGGCCCTAGCTCGTTTGGTGCACTTGCCCTGACGCATATTGAGGTTTTCACTCCTGTAGTCAGCAGCAGCTGCAGCCGCATCGCACAGTACTAGCCGGCCTGAGGCCGCGGCCACGCTCTCTAGAGGTCGGTGTGCTGCGGCGGCTCAAGGGTCGCTTGCCTTCGCTGTACGCTCAAGCCACCCCCGTTGGCACGTGGAGCTATTGAATGTCGGCACTTGCCCCTTGATTCAGACCAAATCTAGTCATGTCGTACACAGCAACGTACGCATCGACTTTAGCATTATACTACCTAGAGAGGGAACAACATTGTGTGGAGCAGAGTTATGAGGCAACTGAGGCGCGCCAAGAATGAAACGAAATTTCAGTCAGCGAGTATACCCGCTGACTCAAGAAATCAGTGCGAGGCTCTAAATATGTGTGCTCCATGCGGCGCCGCCTCTCATCGGCGCCGCATGGCGCAACGCAGCTCATCATGCACGCGAACTGCTGACAAACCCACCGGCACGTTCAGCTGAGCCCAGCGTGGGTCCCGCTGCGTGCATGCTGCAGCGCGAACGCGCGGCGCTGCCGCACGTCTAGGTATCGGCCAATGCACAGCGGCAGCATCAGACCCAGTGCCGTCAGGCCCGCGGCCCCGACCGGCACGCAACCTCCCCTGTAAGGATACTCTGGGTAGAGCTGGCACGTTGACGGCAGGGCGGCCAGGAAGAGCGCGTAGTGGATCGTTATCGCCGGCGCCAACCACTGCCACCGCACCTGTGCAGCAGAATGCAGAGCATCAGTCATATAGCAAGGACAGAAAGTTGAGGCGCGTGTCTCATTGCGAGTGCAATGAAGCTGGCAGGCACACGATGAGATCTGCAGACGATGGAGGCTGCTAAAGATTGGCACGAGCAAAGTTGCGCATCACAGCCCATATCTGTTCTCACCCGTTTCTGCAGCGCGAGCCACGACAGGCACATGATGCCGGTTTGTATGGCGAACTGGTTGACGGAGTTGAGCTTGCCCACGAGCTCCGGGATGCTCTGCAAGACCGGCCCCTGAGGGCCCATGACGAGCTGCAGGTAGATTGCAAGATATGCCCACGACGCGAGGTGGAAGGCCTCCCGCCAGACGAAGTACCTGATCGTCAGAGCACACATCAAGAGTTAAAAAAACAGCAGTCCTGAAACGTGTCAGCATCAGAGCTGGGAACACCGTGGCTTTGATACACGAGCGAAGGTTGGCGAGCTCCCACGCCAGGCTGACATGTCGCGCCAGCGGCGGCGGCCATGGCAGCAGCAGCGACAACAGCGGCAGCGGCAAACTGGCAGAGCCTGATGCCAAGGCAGCGGCGCGCGCGGCCGCCAGCCAGACGTTCTCGGACGAAGACCTGCAGCAGTCGCGGCTCACACTGGCTTTCCGCGGCGCCGACGCTGAGAGGCGCTTTGAACTCTGGCAGGTGCAGCAGCTGCAGACGGTGATGCACCCCATCTCTGCTGTCTGCCGGCCTGCTGTTCTGTTGCATGTCTGCAGTGTTTCACACCTGTAGAGCGTCCTGCGTGCCAGGCAGAACACTGACCCTTGTGCAAAGCCCTTATGGCCACCACATTCCGAGGCTGTTGTGATGCTACTGACAAGACAGAGAGGCAGCATGAAGCCCTAAAGCGTTTGCCCGACTTGCTGCGCAGCACGACACCCTGGTGCTCATCCTGTCGGTGGTGAGTGCGGTGGTGTGCGGCTTCCTGCCGCCGTACTCGATGATGCTGCGCTTCCGCTGGACCTGGGTCGCCGCCATGCACTTCCTGTGGACCGCCATCTTCGTGACCCAGCTGGCGATGCTAAAGCTGGCGCCCCGCCGGTACGCGAATTCTCTCCGTTTCCTTATCGTTGCCTGCCTGCCCGCTGCCAGCTGGGACATCCGGCTCTGCGGGGCTGGAGGCAGGCGCCTGCCCCATGCTGCGCCAAATGGAGTGGCCCGCAGGTGAGGCGGGCGCCAGCAGCCGCGCAATGTTGTCTGCCTGCCGGCGGCTGCGCAGGTCGCGCACCGGGATGCCGGCGCCGGCGCCGTCCTCGTCGTTCCCGTCCCGCCCGAAGTCGCCTGCTCGAAGTGTGCACAAGAGTTGCAAACATGTCTGCAGTAGGGATCTGCCACAGGCCAATGCATGGAGTTCTTGACATGAGGCGTGCCTGTGACAGACTCTTCTCGACAGCTCTGCAGCTGATGCTCGGCGTCTGCCTGCACGTCTGATGGCTGCAGCGTGAAGGATGGCGCCGCCGCCATGCTGCCGTTGTCACTCAGGTCCAGAGCACCCAGAGCCCGGTCGACGCCGGCAGCGATCCTGGCCACCGCGGCCGGCAGCACGTCCCCCAGCGCATACGCCAGAGTGGCCGCATTCCTGCAGGCAGACGGTGAGGTTCTGTGATGCCACAGTGTCGCAGGCAACCTGTGCAGATGTTGGCCACATGCATGCCGAACAGCGTCCACGCCAGGGCCACAAAGGCGCTGTCGGTGTCCTCACCGCGCCAGTGACGCCGGGGAGGTGTTGTTCTGGTACTGGACCACCAGGCAACCGTCGCAGAACTCCTCCTGGTCGATGGCTTCCGTCGGCGCCTGTACCGGCACGAGCAGCCGCACAGCGTCCAGCCGCTCGTCTGACGGCTCGAGCCCAGGCTCGCCGGTGTCGATGCAGCTGCCCTCCGGCGAGCTGACGGCATCCAGAGCCGAGAACCTCACGAGGCCGTCCTCCAGCAGGTTGCTCGTGGACACCAGCACATCTACTTGCGCCTCCCAGGCCAAGCTGCATCATAGTCGGGGGCATGCAACGCATCAGCCATGCAGCACGGTTGCGATCACTGATACAAAAGTGCTGTAGCAGGCCCTCGCAGCAGAGTATGCGGCAATTTGGCAGGAACGCAGGACGCGTTTGCACCCTCAGACTTGCGGTGTGGTCTCGACGTGGTGCTTGCAAGAACGGCAGCTGCCAGCCAGCAGAGCTGCATACTGTCGCCGCATTGCACCTGATGGAGATGACGCCCGGAAAGAGGACCTGCGCTGACTGCTGGTGCTCCTCAGGTGATGCTGCAGTTTGCTCGAAACGCTGGCGAGCTGGGTCAGCTGGACGGACCGAGTCCATGCATGACAACCTGCTAACCAACGCCTGCGCGAAGGATGGTATGGTCATTTGACCGCCGCTTGTAAGCACTGCAGAGCCCAACGAGGGAATGCACAGGATTGTACGCGACGGCGAGCCTTCGTCACGCGGGTGTGAACGAGGGCCGCGCCGCTACATAGGTAGCACGAGCCTGTATCGGCTGGACACACGCTCATCGGCCCTTGTGGAGGCGACGAGCCAGGACGGGCGAGAACACCTTGCCTGCCACATCAGCATTACGCACTGACTAAATGCCGCGTGCGGCATGAGCAACAACTGTGCCAAGGGTCAGCCAACCAACGGTCGTAACTCTGCAGATGCAGATTCGCCGCTGCGGATCCTGTGTACGATCTGCCTTGCGTGCGGTATGTACGGTCAAGACTTGCCAGGTGCAAGGGCAGGTGCACAGGCAGGTCCGACCACAAAAGTTTGTTTTGTCTAGTTGACATCGTCCTTTCAATGTCTCTGCATAAGGCGGGTCGCGTGCACCACGGCGGATCGTCCAAACACGCCGGTGTGGGTGTGGCCACTGTCACCCCAGGTGCAGTGGGACAAAATGCTGCAGTCCTGCACCACATATGGCTCACAGAAAATCTGAATGCACACGGAAGCCCTGAGGGGCCAATCCCCCGGCCAAAGCTCATGCCAGTCAGTAGGCGAAGCCATTTGTCATGGCTGCGCCATCGATTGTCAGCACCTGCCCCGTGAGGTAGCTCGCAGCCGGCGAGCACAGAAACGCCACGACGCCTGCACAACATAAAGGGGAGTCAGTTGTATCCCGTCTCCGTTCCAAAAGGCTGTACAACGTGTGATCGCGCACCTGATACCTCGTGCGTCTCGCCTACCCGCCGCATCGGCGTCCGATCCAGCACCTTCTGCTTGTAACTGGCGTCGGCAAGCACCTATCGGAGCAACAGTCTCAGCCTCAACATGTTGCACCTGCTGCAACGAACAGGTTCGATGAATATGCGGATACGCATGCACCGGAGCCTTTGCTGCTCGTGAAGCGTTGCCCACGTCAATCATGATGCTCAAGTCAAGCGCTGCTGCTGCTGATCCTAGTCAAGATTGGCCAGCACGCCGCCCACCTGCTCGGCGAGATCGGTGCGGATGTACCAGGGCGCCACAGCATTAACTCTGATGCTGTCCAGCGCCCACTCGCATGCCAGGTTTCGCGTCAGCTGGTTCATCGCCGCTGCAGTTGTGAGTCGGGTGGTGGTGACTGACACTTGATGGATTGACAAGCCGGCAGAACAGTGCACGTGCAAGAACGGAAAGATCTGCACCTTTGGTCATGGCGTAGATGTTCCCTGTCTTGATTGCCGACGGTCCTCCGGCGACGGACGAGTTCATCACAATGCTGCCGCAGCCAGAAGCCTTCAGCAGTGGGTGAGCCAGCTGCGCAGCGCACACAGCGTTTTACACAGCTGCATCTTTGGCTCGTGGCCAATTGACCGTCCTTTTGCATTTGCTGAGAAACAGGGCCGGTGCTCAGAGGCAGGCAGGTGTGCCTTGGCTCACCTGACACATGTTGAAGGCGGACTGCAGGTTGGTGTTGATCAAGTCCTGGAAGTCTGTCGCCGTGAATTCCTGGTAACATTCAGTCCCGCATCAGATGAAGGCCCTGTACATGTGCATCGGCAAAACCGAGTCCTGTTCAAAGGCCATCGCGCACCACCATTGGCTTCCTTATGTTCTTCCCCGCATTATTGACCTGTGTGACATGGCGATTGATGATGCGTCAGCCGCAAGAGGGAGGACGGTGGCTGCGATTCTGTACGTGCTTCACACATGTGCAAAGCATCTCACATGCGAGTTACTGGGTGTATGCTAGGTGCCGACCAGAATATTGAGGCGGCCGCCAAACAGATCGGAGGCCTGTGAACCACAGCATCTCATCCAGTGATGGTGTCCAAATCCTTGCGACACACGCCCGTCAGATCCCAACACGCCAGGTGACAGGAGGTGAGCAGCCACCGCGCACCTTTTGGATCAGTGCGGACCTGCCAGACGCTTCTGAAACATCTGCCACAATGCCATGGGCGTCAAAGCCTTGCTCCCGCCACTGTTTCAGAGCTGCGGCAAGCGTCTTGTCATCGCGCCCGCACGTCAACACCTGCTTGCGCATGAGGTGCTCAGTATGCGGGCAATTTTCGCGCATCAGGCCAGACATCATAGGGGACTGTATCCAGCTACGCTCATTGCAGCATCAGAGTCACCTTTGCGCCGAGCGTCAGCAACTCCTGGCATATTGCGTGCCCAATGCCGCGTGTGCCGCCCGTCACAATGGCTGAGCGACCTATCAACCCGAATCGAGATGCAGCTGCCTGAGATTCTGACATGTTTCCGCAGCGCTGACAAGATGTGAAACTGCAGAGAACTAAATTGAAGACAACGTCAGAGAGCCAGATTGAGTGGATTGGTGCGTCAATGGCTGGCAAGAAGTGTTAAACGACGCTGACCGGGGTCTACAAGACGACGCCTTGAGCTATGCAAGAACGGATTGGATGAGCAATGGTGCATGCTGGCGAGGGAAAACACAGACTGAGCCGAAATTTCGATGCAGGGAACGCCGATCCATTTTGCTGAAGCTGCACATTCACTTCTCAATCTCGCGCACTCCGAACGCTCCTAGAGTTCCTTGTCAGCTGTGCTCTGGCGCTGGCCCATTTGCGACGCTCGTGCTTAGGCAGTTGTGTTCCTGAATCCGCGCTGTGCGGCATCTCATCCTAGCTGCGGCATTCATCCCAGCAGCAATCCCAGCATTGCCCTCCGCCCGTCATGGCACAAGCATTCGAAGGTCTGCCACTCTCGAGGTGCTGAATCGCATCCATTCCAGATTGTCTATACGTGACAGCGTCAATCCGGCCTTCGCCAGCAGAAGGCTGGCCCGGTGCACGCGCCCGCATCTCGGACGCGTGCTGACCTGCGCTGCGTGCAAATCGGGCTGGATCGCCATCCTTGGCAGACGTGAGTGTGCCGACACTGACTTTGTCATGCAGTGCGTGACATAGATGTGACCGTGCATGTTTGACGCGTGCACATGGTTCAGGAGTCCAGACGATGCAGCCGCAGAGCAGTGGGCCAAGCTGCCGCTGAAGGGCTGGTCGCTGTACATCACCGCAAACGCCAGCTCCTTTGGTCCAGAGGCAGAAGACGATGCAGCCGGCGAAGCAGCTGGGGGTGCGCCCGGCAATGCAGCTGGCAAAGCAGCGCCACTGGTGCAGCAGGCCACGGCGGCAGGGCAGCCCGCAGCGGTTGGGCAGCCGGCAGACGGCGCGCAAGGCGGGTCGCAAGATGACCCAAACGATGGGGATGCTCCAGAGGATATGAGGTGAGTTTCATGGTATATTGTCAGGCGTAGTATATCCGGGCATGTGAAGCTCTGAGTCCTCGACTACGCTACCATGTGAGGAGGGTGATTGTCGCATCAGTCAACTTTATTCTAATGCGCTCAGGATGATGATTGCAGCAGCCACAGCTCCCGCAGCAGCACCAGCAGCTTCGGGACGTTCGTTTCTTCTGCAAAGCAGACACCGATGGCCGCCTGCCCCAGCTGCGGCATCTGGTGTGGCATCCGCGAGGTCGTCAGCTCAGAGGTGAGCGGCGTGTCTTGGTTGCCAGCAGCTTCCAGCTTCCCAATGTGCCCTGTCTCTGCTGCTGCTGCTGCTGCTGCTGCTGCTGCTGCTGCTCCTGGTAGAGCTGCCGCCATTGTGCGGTTGATGCTCTGTGTCTGATGTGGTGCTGCTGCCGCAGTGCAGGAGCCCCGCGTCGAGCGCGTGCACATCCCCCTGCAAGTGCTGGAGCTTTCGCATGTGGACGGCCGCGTCGACGTGGGCTCAAAGTCGCACTCGTTCATCTGTTCCCAGAGTGCAAAGCAGCTAATGCCACTGCACTTGTCGGCATCATCGCCGCATGCGCCTGTGCTGTTTCCATGGGTGGGGCCTTGTATCAGGCTCGAGGCGGCAGATTGTGCTGATTTGCATAGAGCATCCATCGAGCTGCAGAGTCCATGCAGTCTACTCGCCAAAACCTGCAGGACAGCGAGGCGCTGCGCGTATACTGCTGCACGGGGCCGCCGGCCGGCGCCCAGCGCGCGGCGGCCGCTGCGGCAACGCGCTCTTCCTGCACGAGGACCTGCTGGCGCAGGCGTCGGCGTCCAAGACGCTGGAGCACTACTGCCGTCGGCGGGCCGCGCAGTCCGATGCGGACGTGGGCTACGGGCTGCTCGCGGTGCGCCGACTGCAGTCCGGCGCCATGATTGAGGACCCCGAGACGCACGAGGAGCCGCTCGCCATGGTGGGATCATGGTTCATTTCCGCGGATTCGGAACAAGTGTTAGGCATGCGCTTTGTGGAATACTGTGTCATGTTGCGTAAGCGGCATGACGTCACAATTCGGCCCTTGCCGCTGTCGACCATGCGCAGCGGCATTGGATGTTCCCGGCCTTGCATGGAGTGTGGACATGCGCAGGGACGGGTGCCGGCCGCTGCGCTGGTCTGCAGCAGGTGCCTGCGCTTCCGCGGCCACCGCATCGACCGCAATCTTTCCTTCAGCTGCGCCGCCGCACACCTGATGTGCTGCTTTTGCATCTCTCGCCACGCAGTGGCCGCGGTGCCCGGCGGTGGTGGCATCAGCCGGTAGTGGCG
>JAABUL010000352.1_pt1 | contig 98679 bp, 94 predicted proteins | sample 5559151 | NCBI WGS metagenome assembly JAABUL01 (sample SAMN10711876, study PRJNA513368) | rock metagenome | isolation source: Antarctica rocks | place: Antarctica: Victoria Land, Pudding Butte sud | reverse complement strand
TAGAGATAGATATAGTTAGCTAGCGAGATAGCGGATTAGCTCGGTATCTACTAGCGCTAACGGAGGTATATCTATTAGCTAGATAGTCCGCTCGAAGGGAGGCTTATTAGCTCGGCTATAGCCGCAATCCGTACTTAGTATTAAGTCGAGTAGATAGTCGACTCGACTATAGGCAAGTCGGGTAGTATCTTAATAACGAATTACTATAGCTACAATATAACTAATAACCTATATAGCTTATATAAGGGCGTTTATAAACTCGAGTACGCTACGCTAGTATCTTACTATATATACGACTTTAGCGGCGTTACGACAACGCTACGCGTAGCGTAGTCGATAAGCGCGAGATAGAGGATATTAGAGTAGCTTATTAACGATCTCTAGGAGCGAGGATAAACTATCTACGCCTCTAACCTTAGATAAGGCGGATACGGACATACTAATTAACGTATAAAGTACTAATAACGAGACGACCGTATCTAATTAGACGGGAAGTAGTAGTACTATAGGGGATGTTAAGATAGGAGGGATTAGAGAAGAGGACTACGGTAAAGATAATAAGGGAGATAAATAGGAGTTTATATAGGTAGAGGAAGATAATAAGTTAGATAATAAGGTAGATCTAATAGGCCTTTATAACGATCTATATACTAACTTATTACCTATTAGAGCTATTAAGGGTAGGCTAGGAAGGATAGGTATTAAGGACCCTATAGATATTCTACGGCGAGACGATAGTAGTTAAGGTAGTAACGATAAAGACATAGTAGGTAGAGAGGAAGGAAGCGCTATAACAAAAGGCTTATATACGTCTAAACGTAGTAGACTTTCATCTTCTAGGCGGTTAGAGAAGTACGTCTATAAGACATTCTTAGAATATACTAGTTTAAGGGTAGGGGTTAGTACTATACCGTAAGTAAGAACAACTTAATAGTATTATATAATACTAATAGTAACGGTAGGCCTAATACTACTAAGCAACTTATAGAAGATCTTCCTTTCGTAGGATTCGAGACGGAATTCGACCTTATATTCGTATACTAGATCTACGACGAAGGAATATCTAGTAATACCGTAGATAGGCTATTCCGCGATACTCGTATACTACCGCTAGTAGACCTCCTAACTTAGCGTTCCGCGGATGAACTAAGGAATAAGATACTAGATATAGGTATAGTAGGCTTACTAAACGTTAGAAATTAGGAGAAGTAGATATTCGACGTACTAACTAGTCGTACTAATATATAACTAGCGCGCTATATAATACGGTACTATCCTATTAAAAAGGTCGTCTACTTCCTCTTAGGTTATATAGGCTTTAAGGACAATCTAATCTACGAGCTATACCGTAAGTAGATAGGTAATATACGAATGTACGGCGAGGTAGTATCTAGTAATAGTTAGTAGAGGATATAGTTAAAGAAGAACCTAGATAGCGCGACGTTAGTCCCTTTAATTGTAGTAAGCGACAAAACGTAGGTAACTAACTAACAAGGCGACATAGTAGTATATATAGTATACCTTATAATCGGAAACCTTCTAGTAAGTATTTAAAACTCTAACCTACGCCCTAGCTACGTACTACTCGCGATACTACTAATCGTAAAGGATACTCGTAGTAAGGAGTAGATACGCTTATTCTATATATATATATAGGTACTCTTCGACCTAGTAATAAAGGCGTTCGAGTTAGCTAGATATAATATTATATACGCTAATAGCCTTAGTCGCTAGTATTTCCTATACTACGCGATCTTGTCTATAGATTATAAGGAGTAAGTAATAGTTACTAGTATAAAGTTAGGCGTATAATGTATAATTTATTAGGTAGATCCTATAAAGCGTAAGGACTTAAAAGGTATAGCTCTACTATAAAGGTATATCGATACTAAACGCTAGTACGAGAAGTAGCGTACTACTAAGCTAAAGATTAAGGAATTATATAGGGATTAGGTATATAATATAGACTACTTCGCGTTTAGACATCTCTACGTTAATATACATACTATAATAATAGTAGACCTACTCTACTAGCTATATAAAGGTATAGTATTCTATCTCTTAACTTAGATTCGAGCTTTACTAGAGGATAAGCTACTAAAATTTACTAATAAGCCGAGGGTACGCGAGGCGATAAAGGTAACGGTAGCCCGGTAACTAAATAAGAAGAAGAGAGGGCAAACCGATATAGCTAAAGTATCTAAAGAACTAGTTAGAGAGGTAATTAATAGACGCTTCGTAGTAGTTCTACCTTTCTAAGGCCTACGGATATTTAAGTATCTTTTAGTAATTACGTAATAGACTAGTAAAGAAATAAAGAGCGTTAAGCGCTAGATAGTACTAGTATTTACCCCGTTACTAGAAGACGTAGGCGTATACGACGTAGTTTAATTCGTTCGCGTAATAATCGACTTCTATATATTAGCGTCTTATTAGAGCTATAACGATAAGACGCTTCGATATATCCTACTTACGCTATTCCGGATAAACTAGTAGAAGGAGGCCTTCTACCTATACTAGAGGGTAAGCGTAGCGGACGGTAGCGAATAAGGGGACTTTAACTTCTCTAAGATATATACTATTATTTACTATATTATACTAATTATACTATACGGTAACGCGCCGGACCTAGAGACTAGCTATTTCGAGTATAAATACGTAGACTTTATAAAGAACCTATTTAAGCGGACGAATAAGAAGAAGGACTAAGAGAACGGAGTAATAGTCTACTATACGCGGAAGCTAAATATATAGGCGCGGTTCGATATCGGACTATTCGCTCGACCTCTAACTAATATAGAAAGAAGGGAGGACGTTATTTAGCTAAATGTACCTACTAGTATAGTAGACCTACCTACGTTCTTTAGCTAGTAGTAGCGGCGAGGACTCGACGGCTAAGCGAAATACGAGGATTACTAGCGAACTATAGCCGAGGTAGAGGAGTTACTTAGTAGTAAGTTAGAGGAATACTTCTAGTAGGCTATCGCCGTATTCGTACGAGGCGAGAGGGGATATAATAGAGTAGATCCTAACGCTATAGAGCGAGACGACGACTAGGTACTATAGCTCTATATCGCCTTCTATTCTATACTAAGGACGTAGAAAGTTAGCGGAGGAGACAAGACCGATAAAGATACGCTAGAGTAAGATATTATCCGCTATACGCCGAATTAGTAGGGCGAAGAAGGTAACGGGCGATACGATTAGCTATAGGTAAAGGAATACCTAGAAACTAGATAGACTACTAACGGTAAGACTAAACTAGTAGTATTTAAAGGAAAACTACCTACGTAACTAAGGTTTATAGTTATAGTTAAGGATAACCCTTTTATTAGACCTCGAAAGGCTAATAAAGCGGTCTTATACGGACCTCTAGCGTAGTATATAGGTACCTTCGTCTAATTATATAACCCTAAAGACTAGGTAGGACTCGCTAATAATAGATATAGTATAATAGTAATTAAGCCTATACTACTATTACCGTAGCGAGGTACGCTAAGAGGGAGAAGGATATATAGTCTAGTATAGGTATACTATAGGCTTTATATAGTTCCCGTAGACGAGTACTATATGAAGAAGTTAGGGGAGATATATATTAATAATACGGTAGATCTAGTAATATATAATATATTATAGAACGACGACTAGGAGGAGGCCGCGATAAAGGATATATATACTTAGAAGGATATCTAAATAGTAGCGTTAAAGAGGCGAGTAAGGGAGTCCGTAAGGTAGGCGTAAGGTAGCGGTAGAGTACTAGCGTCTATAGTAGTATATAGGGCCCTTACTAACTAATAGAGGTAAGGTATAAATAGAGGTCCGCTTAACTATTAGCCGAATATTTAGGATAAGGGGGAGGGAACGGTAGTATAGGTAGTAAAAGAGGTATATAATCTAGAAAATACGTAATATAATATTAGCTAACGATACTAGTCGAGCCGATAGTTCGCTAGATAGGTTATATAATAATTCGAGCTCTAACCTTAAAATAGCTAGCTACCTTACTAGGTTTACGGAATAACTAATACCGCCGTTTTAACCTTATAACGAGTAGCCTCTAGGGTAACTTTACTAGCTACGAATACTACTAATATACTATATATATCTACGCGTACGTACGCTAAACGGTAGAATTACTAACGAATACTATTAGACCTATAAGGATATCGGGCGGTTTCTAACTACCTCCGCTTAACGAGATAACCGACCTACCCTCTACCCTTATAAATAACGATAGGCGGCGATATTAGTAGTACGGATAGTACGTAGGTCGGCTAGTATAGTAAAAGTATAGTTAATTTAACTAGTTACTTTTCGGCGGTAGAGTAGCGATTAGGTAGCGATTAGGTAGTAATAGAGGAGTAATTAGTAGTCGAGTTAACTAACTAGTCGAGCCGACCGTACTATAATAGTAGAGTAGCGATTAGATAGAGGTAAAGGTACGATTAGCTATTAGCTCGACTAATAGGTTACCTCGACGTATTACTAGTAATATAGTACTAATTAAGTAGTAGTCTATTCGCGATTACTATGTATATATACTAATAGGGCGATTAGGCGATTCTATCGGTACTAATTACTACCTAATCGTCTAAATTAGTAATTACGACTTCCGGAATTTTATAACGTACGATCGCCCTTCTACTCTTTAACTTTTACCTCCTTACTAAGGAGCTAAGTATAAAGACTCTTAATAGCGGCCTTCTATTCTTCCTTAGTCTTAGGTTATATAAAAGTAGGATACTCCTATATACGGTAATAGAAGTTAATAAAAGGTTCGTAGGCTAGTATAAGACTACGGATAATCTTTAATATAAGCTAATCGTAGGTATAATTACCTCTAAGATCTTTAATATCGAGACGATACGATTCTAACTTATTTATATAGTTAGAGATAGATAAATAATTATTTAGATAAAGTCGCTTAATATTACTTAGGGCCTAATTACGAGCTCGGGCATCCGATTACTTATATAATCCTTTAGTGTAAGTAAAAGTATCGTAGGGGTAGTATAGCTCTAGAATACCGATACGAAGAGATAGTTTAACGTAGTAGGCTAGTAATCTATTAGTAATCTAGACGCGTTTCTACTATTCTTTATATTCGTAAAGTATAGAATTAAATTACGCGAGCCGGAAAGAGTAGTCGCTTACCTAGAGTGCCGCTTCTTCGGTCTTCTAAGCTAGTATTTTAGCCTCTTTAATCTCCTACGCTACTTTAAGAGTAGCTCTAGTAACTAGCCTAGTAAGTATAGTAAGTAGTAGGAATTAAACCTTATAAGGCTTAGAGATAATTTCTTCTTCCTTAGTATATAGGTTAAAGACACCTTTAGTAGTAGCGATAACTCTAAAGTTACGCTACTATAGGATAAAGTTCTTAGGACCTTTAAGGGTCTAAAGTTTAAGTCTAGTATCCTTAGTAGTAATAGATAACGATATTACGGTTGCCGTTTAGGGTTAAGCGTAAAACCTAAGTAAGGTAACTTAGCTATAGAGTGCTTCCTTATAATAGAAGCTTAACGAGCTTGTCTTTAGTTTTTCCGATAAGCGGTCGGGTAGATAAGTAAGTAATTCTTAGCTAAAAGCTAGAAAAGTAGCAAGACTATAAATCTGCTGAAAATGAGGCTCTCAGATAGGAATGTGGTAAGTTGCTTAAAGAACTATACTAGGAGGGCATCCGTAGCCCTCTTAACTAAAGTCCATCAAAGACTTAACTAATTACTATCAAAACAAACACAAACTCCCCTCCGAACTTCTCGAACAACCTTACCGTTGTCCTACTGAAAGGACTCTGAAACAACATGAAATATATTATTCCTGTAGATTGTAAAAGGGTCAGCGAAGGTCTGGATAGGGTAGGCTTTCCATCGCTACTGTACCTGGGTAGAATCCTGCTTCAAAGACACCAATGAGGAATCTCAGCCCGACAATCTGTCCATACGTCTTGACACCAGTGAAGCCAATGGTGAGGGCTCCCCACCCAAACAACAGGATACTTAGCCACAAGGACGGCCTGACATATCTCTCCATGATCCAATTGCTCGGGACCTCAAATAAGGCGTAGGCAAGCGAGAACATCGATACAGCGATAGCATAACCTTGCGAAGTGGTGTTGGTGGCGTGCAGGATGTCGTCGTTGGTTTCTTCGTTCATGATGCGGGCGGCTCCTATGTTGCTGTTGGTTTTTGGTGAATATGTCCCAAAGCGTTTTAGGTTTCTATCTAGGTGAAAGGAACGACCTATATCTAAATCGATGTGGCCCGTGCCCCCTTCTCTCATTCACTTGCTGTCACATGGAAGTGCCTCAGGTTTCTGCTACCTAAATTCAATACTCCCCTGAAGCAGCATGTTGAGGTTCTTTAGCAAGTTGCTGGCACGATGCCAGCTGCGGCTCTAAGCCGCTCAAATGTCTCCCTTACCAATGGCTTTGTCATCATGTCGGCAAGGTTGAGCTTAGTCTCGATCCATCGAATATCCAGGTGACCATCCTATACGGCATTGCGTAGGAAGTGCTGGCGGTTCTCGATGTGCTTCATGCGGCTGTGATGCTCTAGGTTCTTCGCCGTCGCAATAGCCGACTGGTTATCAACGTGGAACGGGATCTTCTCGATAGTGAGACTAGGTATCTCGAGGTCGTTGATCATGTTCTTCATCCACATCGCTTCTTAGGCGGCAATGCTACCAGCGATATATTCAGCTTCGCAGCTCAAGAGGGCGTTTGAGTCTTGTCGCTTTGAAGTCTAGGCAATCGGCGCACCAGCAAACATAACAAAGTAGCCAGTTGTTGATCGACGTGTGTCTGGGCAGCCCGCCTAGTCGGAGTCTACCATAATGTGCAGGTCATTTAGCGGCAGTGACTCCCCTGCTTCATGGTGCTTGTAGCGTGGTCCTAGATCTATATTGCCGAGGAGATACTCAAATGCGCGGTCGACGGCGGCCATGTGTGTCTCATTCGGATTTGAGTTGAAACGACAGAGAATGCTTACAGCCGTCGAGATGTCTGGCCTTGACACAATGCTAGCATAGTTCAGTGAGCCGGTCTTTGACTGATACTTCTTCTGGAACTCCGCAGGCATGCTCGGCCCTATATTAGCTGTGAGCTTATGGTTTGAATCCATAGGTGTCTTTGCTGGCCGGCGGTCCTGAAGCTCGTACTTCTCAATACGTTCCTTAATGTATGAGGTCTAATGAATGTGAACATCTCCTTCCTTACTGCTATACACGTGCATACCAAGGTAGAAGGTTCCTTCGCCGAGATCCTTGATCTGGAAGCGGCCAGCCACGAGTTTCATGAACTCAAGGATGGGCTCGTCTTCTCGACCGTACACACGAATGTCGTCCACGTATATCGTGACATATAGCTTGTCGTAAGCGGTTCCACCCGATGGAATCGATGAGATGAACACTGACTGGTCGTACAGCGACACTCTCCAGCCGGCGTTGACCAGAAAATCACGAAGCTTCTGATACTACTGGCGAGGCGACTGCTTTAGGCCATACAATGCTCGCTTCAGGAGAAGCACCTTGCCGTCAGCCCTCGGGGTACCCGTCTGGTGGCTTAACGTAGATCTCATGCTCTACGTCGCCATTCAGGAAAGCTGTAGTGATGTCTAGCTGATGGCACTTCCAGCCGAGCTTAGCTTGTAGAGCAAAGAACAGTCGATAGGAAGGTGATTTGACGACTGAGGCGTATGTCTCGTCAAAGTTAAGGCCGTGCACTTGCGTGAAACCGCGTACAACAAAACGAGCCTTATACCTGACTACTTCACCGTTTACACTACGCTTACGCTTGAACACCCATCGTGAGTCGAGCACCTTACGATTAGCTGGCCTTAGAACCACCTCCCAAGTATTGTTAGAGCGTAGGCTGTCGTACTCATCGTCCATAGCCTCCACCCAATACTTGGAATCTCGCCGGCGCATAGCTTGTGCTCGTGTGTTTGGCTTAGGGTCGACGCCTGCGAGCACGTGCACGCAGTGCATTGGGGTGACTGCAAGGAAAGCTTCAGGCAGCTTGACGTTACGAAGCTTCTCACGAGCCACTAGTCTGTCTTCTTCTGTCATAGTGTTGATGATTCCCCTCCCGCTCTGACCTGTGGTCACAGCGGGTTGAAACACTTCCTCGTCATCGTCGTCCTTGTATGCGTCGAGGTTGCCTTCATAGTCGTCCAGATCTACGCTAGGGCGGCGTTGGCCTTCGTAATCCGGTTGAGTTGAGGCTGGTCGGATTGCTGATACGAGTAAGTATGACATGATTCCACCGTTCGGCGCTGGTTTCCGGCACATCACTATACGCGGCCTGACCATATTCGTCTGCGTCCTATACGCTTCCAAAGTTCGTTCTGCTTCAGCCTTGTAATGATTGCACGGCCATGCCTGGTCGCCTACTCGGTTAGCTCCACGGTGTGTCCGAGTCTAGAGATCGCATTCGTAGCAGCAGTATGGGTCGTCCTCGCCGTGCTCGTGGATGACCACTAGAGGCTCAAGTTCTCCGTAGTATATGATGTTCTCGACATTGGAGATCTTCACACGGCAGGGCCTGCCTTCTGCTACGCACTTGTTACATGGATATACTCTAGTCTTCTCCCCTGAACAACGCCAGGTCCCTTTGCCGGTTACGCCATTGTTACAGAAAGTACACTTTGCAGCACGATCCACATGCTGCAGAGCATAGCCAGTCACACTCGCTGGCTTAGCCGTCTCATCGGTGGCGTCGATTTTGGCCTGGATGGCCATACGGCGAGTGTTGTTCGCGAAACCAGGGTGGATCGCCTCGATCTCTTCTAGCGACTTCCTGAACAGTTTCTTGGTCAGGTTCTGGACCGTGATTCCCCGGTAAGTCGAAATCTGGAAAGATCTCCTGGAAAGCTGCGATCTTCGACTTCTCGTTGACAGGCTGATGGTGCAGCAGATGAAAGAAGATAATGTGATCCAGCGTCAAGGTGCCTTTCTTCCCCTTGCCTGCTCCCTTCTGCCTGAGCGTAAGCCCTAGTTCCTCCTGCGCCTCTGCAAGCTTCTCCTCTACAGCATCGCGGAGCGCTTGGTCGTTAAAACCAGTAATCTTCTGAGTCTTTGACGGGTCGCGGCAGACTTTCTTTCTCAATGAGAGCGCGGCAGAGGAGATGTCTTTGCCGTAAACTGCCTTAAGAAGTGGTATCGCCTCCGCCGCTCTGACTTGCTGCAGCAGATCGGTTGCGATCCACTCCTCATCAGACAAACTTAGGCCCTTGGTCATATGCGCAAAGAAACGTGACTGCTGATCCATGACCACACTGTCATTATCGTCATCTTCATTAGCACCATCTCCTTCTGCGACATCTTCACTATCGCTATCCTCGTTATTGTGAGTTAGTGGTTCAAACAGCGGGCTTTGACTCCTTGGAACTTCTTCCGTTAGGCGGGCTGATCGTGACGGCTCGTTGTGCGGATCATCCATACCGCTGCCAACAGTAACTGTAGCTTGATCCACGCGCTTGACCGTACTCTTCTCTGGGTCCCAGACAAGGTAGACAGATTCTGATTTATGGCCAACGAAGTAGCCGGTCCAGCCGCGAGGCAGGAGAAGGCTCTTACGTCTCAACTCTGGCGGGTAGGTGACGTACACTCTACTCCACCAAATCTGCTCTCTGCTAAGATCTGGCTAGGTGCCCTCAGCAGCCTCGTACGGCGTCTTCTTGTCTTTGAGTGCGCGAGTCGGAGATCGATCCTTAAGCCACATTGCGTGTTTTGAATGCTTCAATCTACAGTGACTCCGGAAGGGAAGAGCTGGCAAGGATCTCTTCGGCCTTGCGTCCAATGGTCTTCTTAATCCGTGTAGAAAGATTGGCATCTTGTATCATCGCAGCCGCCTTCTCTCGATCCGTACGAAAACCACGCTTAGCAACTCCGTTCATGTGGTGCGTATACGGAACCGTAGGTTCTACGGTGATGCCGTGCTTTCGAACCTAGTCCTTGAAAGAGTTGTGCGCCTAGATCTCGTCGTCCATCCGATAGGACTTGATCTTGGTGTCGTATTTACGTTTAATCATGTTGTGAAGATCCTTTAGTAGTCCTGGAAGCTGATCTTTGTATCCAAAACCGGTTTTCCACGTTCGGCGCGTAGCATCATCGGTAAGTACCAGGATCGAGAAATCACCACTCTATCAGGCTATAGGATATGGTCCTCAGGTGTCGACATGAATAAGTTCTCCCAGAACCTTGGCACGCCGAGATGCTGGCTCGCGGGGGGTCTACTTCACCGCTCTTGTCGTGTAGCAGACAGGGCAGTCTGCTCCAAGCAAAGCCACAATCTGCTTGTCAGTGATGTCAATGCCCGTACTCATCTTGAGCAACTTGCGCATATTGCCGAGACCGAGATGGCCAGTCTTCCTATGCCATATCCATACTGGGTTCTTGTCCATAGTCTCGACTGCGACGACATCGGGCGGGACAACGCCTTCTGCTTCCATGGCGCCTTCTTCAGGGTCGGTATCGCTCAAGTCCTGATCCGCGGCGTCGTCATCGTCGTCAGCGTCAGCTTTAGCATCTTCTTCAGCGTTGTCTGAATCGTGGTCTGCGTCGTTGCCATCTGTGAGCATAACGAGTGGAGTTTAGTCTTCGACAATTACTTTGGTGTTCACGAATGGCGCGAGCTGCAGATAATATAATCCATCGATAAGTGGCGCAACACCGATGACCTCATCTTTCGTATGGCTATCATCGAAACAGTTACAGATTGTCATGTTACTCCTGTTCTAGGCCCCGTGCAGGTTCGCTTTCTCCGCAAGCTACGACGTGCTAATGATGTTGCACCGAGCTATTGGTGCGTATACAACCGTAGTAAGTGCGATGTCTACGGTCTCTTCTCCGTTGACACACAAGTGAAGGGTAACAGTAACCCCTTCAGAAATCTGAAGCTGGGCATCTTCTTCTGCAGTGCCGATGGGCATGTGGAGTTCGCGAAAGTCATCGAAAAGGTTCTTGTTATTCACAATGCATATGTTCGCACTAGAGTCCATGATAGTAGTCGTAGTTGATACATCAGCATTGTGCAGCATCATCATCGTACTACGGCTGATGTCCGCTACTGAGAAAACCTGCATGCATCTATCCAACAGCCCATCACAACCACCCGGTCCATCTCCAACCCTTCCCCCCTTTGCCTCCTCCCCCTCGGCCTTAGACTGTGCCTGGAGAGGGAGGTTAGCTGGGAAAGAAAGGTCAACAGAAGAGGACGTACGGGTGAACGGCTCGGTGGCCTTGTTGTGTGGCGTGGTGATGCCTAAGGTGGAGGAGCTCTTTGGAGCGCTCTCGCGGATCTTGGTGAGGTTTGCGGCGAACTCATGGTCGTCCGTCGTGTGGAGACCGGTAGTACCGCAGATGTTGCAAGAGGTCGTGTTCTCCGTGGGAGTGCGAAAAGCGGTGTTTAGCTTGTCGATAAACTCCTTGCGATCGACAGTGACTGTAGCAGCGATGACAAGCTTCTTCTTGGTCTTGGCCACGAGCTCACCAGCATCCGCCTCTACCACGTTCGCCTGCTTCGGCTTGTCCTACGGCTTCGCCTTGTCCTTGTTCTCAGGGTTGACGTAGCAGTTCTTCTCCTTGTGCTTCACCATCTTGTTGCAGTGCTTACACATGTGAAGCTCGTCGCCGCCGCCCTCCTTGGACTTGTCCTTGTCCTTGTCCTTGCTCTTGTCCTTGGATGAGTTGCCCTTCTTGGTGAGCTTGCCAGCGGCCTTGAGCTGAGCCTCCTCATGCATGAGTTGCGAGTGCATCGTGGTGACGCTGCGCGGGAGTGTGGCGGAGCCGGCGGCGAAGTTCCAGAAACGCTTCCATTCGCCATATTCGGTTGGCAGGAGGGTGAGGACTTTGGAGATGATCTGCTCGTCGCCGTACGTCTCGCCGAGAGCGGTGAGCTCGTGCTGGAATGACGTAAGGGAGTGAATCAGATCGCTGATGCTGTCGAAGTCGGTGTACTTCAGTGCGTCGAGGTGCTGATACACTAAGGACTTTGCGTGCTCGTCGTTCATCTTGCACATGTCCTTGAGTGCATCCATCAAGTCGGATGGCAGCAGGTGATGGCTAATCGTGAAACGGATCGCCGGGTTGATGGTGGAGAGTAGCAGCGTGCGCGCATCGCGCAGCCGCTCTTGCTGGTCTTTGTAGGCATCCTGATCGAGCTTGAACTCACTGATGTTGAGTGAATACGCGTTCGAGTCGGTGCGAAAGACTTCTTGCTTGGCGGCCACTTCCTTAGGTTTGGATGTAACCCGCGTGTTGTAGCGCGCCGCGGTGCTATCCGGCTTGGTGGGTCGAGATGGCTTAATTAGGATAGCCTCTTGCTTGTCGACAGCACTTAGTGGTGAGATGAGGTTCCAGATGTCTTTGCCTTCTGCGGCGATCTGAAGGGTGCGGAACCAGCGCGTGAAGTTGCTGTGGCTCTAGAGAATCTCGATCTTCATGCCTGTGCTGTGGTCGGTATAGTGGATGGTGTCCTCTGCTGTATTTGAGGGCGCCATCTTGTTGTTGTTTGCGAAGCACTCGTAGTTTCCACTGTAGGCAGTGAGAGAGCGCACAAGACTGTAAATCTGTTGGTTTTTGGTGACTATGTCCCAAAGTGCTTGAGGTTTCTATCTAGGTGAAAGGAACGACCTATATCTAAATCGATGTGGCCCGTGCCCCCTTCTCTCATTCACTTGCTGTCACATGAAAGTGCCTCAGGTTTCTGCTACCTAAATTCAATAGTTGCCCCGGTCCAAGTAATTGAGTAGGTAGATGAACGCACAGAGGGGTAGGAAGCGAAGATCGACCTTTCGACGGAGATACTTGCTGCGCTGTTTGTCTTCAATGAAGTCGGGGTTGAGTGTCACGATAGGCTCCTCATGAGCTCGCGGTGCCTTCTCGTTGTGTTTCTGTGGCACCGTATCAATACATCCGACGAGTAAAAGAGAAGTACTGTACGCACTGCATTGTCGCTGCCCTCCGAGGGGGTTATCTCTAGATGTTCGATCTCGTCTTTCATCATGATTGCGAAGGGACGAGCTGCCAGCTCGACCTCTTGGAGAGTATTGGATACTTCAAAGAAAGGAATGAATACTTGGGATGAGAGCATTGGAAGAGTGACCGGGAAGATACTTATGCTATCTGTCGATTCAGGTTCGTGCTGCAGCCCCTCTGGCAATAGGCCGGCAGTACAGCTGGTACAAGGTTGCCCGCTTCCTGCTGGTCGGAGGTCCCTCGATAGAGCTTTCCGTAGTTTCTTGGGGTCTTGGTTGCTACATGTAGTTGTCTTGGTCGTCCTTGAAACCAGATTGCGGGGTTTGTGTGGAGGAGGCGGGGTGAACTCCCGTGGAGAAGCGTGTTGTATGGTGGTCTATTGGTATACATGGGCCAATATGGGGTGGTTGTTTTTGGGAAGCTGGCAATTGAAGTTGAGATGCTCTCACTTACATCTATTGGCCACGATGTTCGTGGCGGCAAGTAGCGATGAGCCTTTCGTCTGCCCAAGAAGTGGCCCATCATCTAGCGTGGGCTCATAGTACTGAAGACTCCATGTCTCGGACCGCCACACCCTCTCGATGCACCAGCCTGCATCCGACATGGTCGCGCAAGAGGCAAGACCTGTTCAGCACAGTCCGAGTAGATGGATGTGACGCGGGGCGAGCTCGGGATGTCAACGATGATGTAAAGAAGCCGAGACTCAGGGGAGGTCGGTAAGCAGCGGTCCATAGACAATAATCCGAGCGCAGGCCTAAGAGCAAGTGTATCGTTCGCAGGGCACCGGCGGCCAGAGAATGCGCACCGTCTCGGCAGAGCGTATATCGCCGGTGGCTACAACAGTAGCATAGTGTATCAGGAGGCTGGAAGAGCGACAGAAGTACTCAGGTACCTTATCGAGAGCCGGCATGGGAGGCACGTTTCGTCAACATCCGCACAACTCTCATGATATTCAACAAAAGTCATGAAAGATCTCAGCGTCATTCGATTCAGACGAGGTCTGAAGCACTGGAAGAGTCGACGTGCACACGATACATCCCGCTTTCTGAGCTGGACACGTTGTCTTTGCGTTTCTCAAGACAGCAGAGGCATCTTAACTCAACTCCTAGTTCTACCACCTACTGTTCGCAGGAAGCGACATGAGCAACACGCGTCCGAGTTGCTCTCATCGTACGCAAAATGCAGCGATACCATTATCTCATCACTGCCTGGGGCGCCATCTGTATCGCCACTCTGGTCATGGTGTCGACACAATCAACCAAACTTCCCGTGGACTCTCTCGAACGACGGAAACTGCTTTATCAGTCGCCAGCAAGCGTCATGAACGCCTACAAGGCTCCCTTGCACCTCTGTGACAACCCGATGCGCCGACTGAACGAATACATAGTCTTCCTCCACCAAGGCTACTCGCTGGAGCAGCACAAGCAGGCGGTCGGTAACGGGACTGACTTCGACTCGGCCCTTGTGCATATCATTCCGGAGCGCAAGATGCATGGTCTTTACTATAGCGCGGATCTGGATGCTGCCAGCCTGACTAGTGTGCGTGCAGATATTGGTGTCGATATGGTGGAGTGCGAAGTCCAAGGCTTTTTCATCAAGGACGTAGCGCCGCCCATGCCCTATGACTACTACATGCCTAGAGATGACGAACTAGAAGCCCTGCTTTTTCAGTACTAAAACCCGATCATACAAAGCAGTGACCGAAACCATTCGCCAACGATACAACAGATAATGATGGCACTCATTTTTGACCCTGAAGTTTACAGTCTGCCTTACAACAAGGGCTGGAGAGGGTCACTCGACTCGTATGCGCATACTGGCTCGGCTGGCAACTCTTTAGAAGAGAGCAGCTTGTAGCATCACGCCACGGATGCAGACCAAGGCTTTTCTCCAGTTACATCTACACTATATGATTTCTTAACATGACTCAAAGTCGGGCCTATGATGGTAACACAACACATCAAGAGGCTGGGTGAGCGCCAGAAGGTATCAAGATATGGAGAGGACGTTTGAAAGGCACAGTTTGCGATCGCTTGCAGACCTCTGTGCCGCTCTACACAACTGACATAAGATCGTCTCTACGCTCTTCCTCGGCCGCCTGCTGATATGTCACATATGTTAAGCGAGTTTCGATTCGGGTCGCACGACATTTTTTTGCATCAAGCCCGGACCACCTTAGCCTGACAGAGCTCCCCGTTCTTTACTTCTGCTTCAAACACAGGAGTTTGTTCTCATCGTGCCCAAATCACAAGATCATCTCTCTCAGGATGTCCGCCGCCAGCCCAACTCATCTTATGGATTTACCTCTGGAACTCAGACTCCATATCTACGACTACGTCTGCCATCTGGCTCTCGATGTTCAATTGCTTGCCGTCGACCAACGTCCAGATTCAAAACTGCTTCGTTCGAAGAGGAATCACAGGATCAGAATGATCAAAATGGTCCCCATTACGGAGGTCAACATAGCCTGGATCAGTCTCCTCAACTGCTGCAAATCTATCCGGGTCGAACTGACAGATCACATGAAATCTACCACGTTCCTTTCGAATCACTGGAACCGTACCTATACCCTTGAAAAGCAGCTTACGCAGACCGGAGACATTTTGACGACTTGGTGCCAAATCCCGTGCCCAATGTCTGCTGTAAGAAGACTGGTCATCAACGGCCCTCTAGACGAGGAACACATCACCGAGACCTTGCACTCCGTCGAACATACTCTCCGCCGGTTCGTGAAGTGTGGTCTTTCCTTCGATCATGGCAGACCTCTGTCCTACAAGCTGGAGCTAGACGAGCTGCAGGTCGAGTTCTCAGAAGATGCAGTACCGCTCGATCCTCGCATTTTGGCCTCTGGGGAGTACAGTACATTCGAGCAACGCAAATTAGCCCTCACCAGTTTGTGTATCAGAGACACAGAAGTTTCTCGTTGGGTTGACACAGTTAGAGGTGGGAGATTTGACAAGATTGTGAAGAGAGTCACGGTTCGCAGCGGAACGGTAGTATGGCAGACACAGGCGAGATGAAGGCTGTGGTTCGAGTCGGGAAAATGCTTCAGACTTTCATCCAGCTCCCATATAAGGCAATCTCAAATCAGGTGGACACTGAGACAAAACTCCCGGATCACGTTGAGCTCTCGTCAGGACAATGTTCGCTTCCGTTGGGTGACACTGGCAGAGCTGGAGGGCTTCGAGTTGCGTGGGAACTGCTTCGTGAGAAAGGCTGTCGAGGCAGAAGGAGCGGTGGTTTGCGACTTATGCTGAGGAGCGACGTGAGCGAGACCTTAGACCAGGGCGATGCACATACTCTCCGGGTCGTGATCAGGAGCGAAGACCTCCGTCGGGTCGAGGGGGCAACAGGATCGGACATGGAACGAGCGAGTCTAGATGGGACATATCATACATTTGGGACTGTGATCGATGAAAGAGAATTTGAACAGCTATCTGATCGTTCCTGTAGTGTGAACGAAGGACCCTTGGTGATGAGACGAAATTTGATCGAAACGAGTCCGTGCTTTTCCGGGCTCCTTCCTATTTGGGACATGCCGCAAAGTCTTCAAATTCCTTCTCTTTCCTTCATCACACGTTCAAACTTCGCCATCTCCAAGCCTGCTTCAATGACTCGTGCTGCTATACAACGCGACGGTACCACATTCGTTCCAACTGTCACGCAGTCCACGGCACATGCTGGAGTACGTTGAGCTTCTTGGAATTCCTTGGTCTTGCGCAGTCACTGGCTTGTCGCCCCATCGTACTCCGCAACTCCCCCGCATAGTCGCTCCAGAACTTGTCACGATCTTTTGCGTTTAGGAGTTTGCAAGTTGTCGACTCCCGTCAGTTGATCTCCATGCTGGTCTGGGAAGGTACGGCTGTGTTGAATCAAGTACTCGCTCATGCGATACCACTGTCCATGTTGCATTCCAGGGCGTCCGACGTGAATGCAGCTACTTCAAGCGCTCCCCACGACTCCGCTCGATTCGCCAGTACCTTCGGTAGCTAAGGAAGACTTATGTATCCAAGACCTTGTGCGAGATGGGTACATCGGCTCGTTCTCGGGTGTGCGAGGAGAGCACTTTACATAAGAAGGTAATGCATCATCTCTATTTCTTCCTTTTCTTTGCTTGTGACAGTTCTACACATTATTCCTTCCTGCAAAAGAGGTCCCAGCATATTGGCAATACCCAAACGTCCACAGCAAGGCTACAATGAGCGAGAAAGCTACCGATCAGTATGTCGACGATGTGCTCGAACCAAGCGACAAAGAAAGCCAGCCACCAACACACGAGATCGAGTTCAACGATGCAGAGACAAAAAGACTGCTTCGAAAGGTAGATTGGCGACTACTACCTGTCCTCACGGCCCTATATCTCATGAGCTTCCTCGACCGTTCGAACAGTATGTGCACCTAGCGTTCGATCACGAAGAAGACACTGACCTCAAGCTAGTTGGAAATGCCAGAGTCGCAGGACTCGATGTGTCTCTCGGCTTGAGCGATGCACAGTACAACATGTGCCTCACGATCTTCTTCTTCCCTTACGCCTTGTTTGAGGTACCTTCGAATATCGTCCTCAAAAAGTTGAAACCGAGGGTCTGGCTCACCATCATCGTGCTTGCTTGGGGTACCGTGATGACGCTCATGGGACTGGTCCAAAGCTACAGTGGTTTGCTTGCGGCTCGCTTCTTCCTTGGTCTCACAGAGGTAAGTCTTGTCTCCCAGAACCCGTATTCATCTGCAGGCTAACGAACGGCCAGGCTGGCCTGTTCCCAGCCGCTAGTTTCATCCTCACGACATTCTACTGTCGACATGAGCTCCAGATCCGTCTCGCTCTTTTCTACTCCGCCGCAAGCATCGCTGGTGCCTTTTCTGGACTGCTTGCTTTTGCGCTGGACAAAATGGAGGGCGTGGGAGGGCTCGACGTAAGTGCCAGTCGAAAGAAGAAGTTCTGATGTTTCAAACCGCTCTTGTTGAAGACATGCTGACTCTTCTTATCTGCAGGGATGGCGTTGGATCTTCATAATCGAGGGCTTGATGACTGTCCTCCTTGGTGTCTTGCTTCCATTCGTAATGTGGGACTCTCCTCAAGCCTGCACCTTCTTATCTACGGACGAAAGGGCCTACTTTATTCGCCGACTTCAACTGGATTATAGTACTGGTGGTAAAGACGGCACTAAATTCAAGTGGAAGTATCTTTGGCAAGCATTGAGCGACTGGAAGATCTATCTGTCAGTCGTAATCTTCTGGGGCAACACGATTACAGGTTATGGGTAAGTGACCCTCTTGTCTATGAGCACCCAGCAACTGATAGCAGTAGTTTTATCTTCTCACTCCCGACCATTGTCAATGATCTGGGATATTCCGCATCAAGCGCTGTAAGCATGGATCTATCGCGGAGCGTGCATTAATGACTGACGATGGGCAGCAACTAATGACGATCCCGATTTATGTGACCGCCATGATCTTCGTCGTGGTGACCTCAATATACGCAGACCGCATGAAGAGTCGAGCACCTTTTGTGATCTATCCATATGCCCTTTGCGGAATTAGCTTTATCATACTCATGGCTTTACCCAAGGACAAATGGCCTGGAGCTCGATACACAGTCCTTTTCCCGGTTGCTGTCGGACTGTACACACCTCTATGTGCAGTGGTGGCGTGGAACGCGAACAATCTCAGCGGTTCTTGGAAACGGGCCATCGGCATGGGTCTACAAATCACTTTAGGCAACCTGGGAGGTGCTGTCGGATCCAATATCTACCTAAGCAGGGAAGCGCCTCAGTACTGGACCGGGTATACGGTCTCGCTTGTCATCTTGGTTGCTGCTGTTATGTCTGGCATTCTGCTGAGGATCTTCCTGCGGCAAAGCAATGCCAAGAGGGAGCTCATGACGGAGGACGAAGTCTATGCAAAGTACTCGGCAGAGGATCTGGCGGATATGGGCGACAAGAGTCCGCTGTACCGCTATACGCTCTGAGGTGAAGGGGCGACCATGCGGTCAAAAGGCTTCTGGGGCCGACACGAGGCTCGATCAGAGGCTCTGGTGGCATAGTGAGAGAATAACTTTGAGCTCATGATTGCTACGCTCGATCTTGCATGCTAAGATCCAACCTTCTTTCGTACCCACTCTCCAATCCGTTTGAGCGAGTCGATAGCCTCGGGCGCGTTGCCAGCCATGAATTCCATGACATGCTGTTGACCTTCATGTATCTCCAGCACGATCTCCGCACCCTGCTTCTTTGCCTTCTCGGCAAGTAGCACACCTTGGTCTCTCAACATATCATAGCCTGCGCACGAGATCCATGTGGGAGGTAGTCCGGATAGATCTGCAAATATGGGGCTGACCAACGGATGCTCTGGAGAAGTACCGCCAGCGATATATCGATCGGTGATGACCTTCATATCTTCCTGCGTGCCGAGAACATCTTTGTCCAAGTTGCTGGTGAACGACTCGCCACCGCCAGTCTTGTCATACCACGGAGATAGAGACACAGCGGCACCCGGATTTGGTAGACCTCGCTCCACTGCTGCTAACGGCACAGTTGTCGAAAACCCGCCACCGCAAGAGTCGCCAGCAACGACAATGTGCTCTGCTTTATATCCTTGGTCCAAGAGCCATTTGTAGGCCGCCACGCAGTCATCCAGGGGAACTGGAAAAGCATGTTCGGGGGTAAGCCTGTAGTCGGTTGATAGGCACATGCAGTTGCAAGCTTTCGCCAGGTGGGCTGCCAGTTTGCGATGGCCATTCGGAGAGCCAAACGAATAGCCACCTGTAGATGAATAGGCAGCTTAGCATTTGTTCCATAACCTACTGCCTGGTCCGGATGAGTGCCCTCTCGGACTTACCACCGTGCATGAACAAGAGGACGTGTTGCTTCGAAGCACCTTCCGGCTTCAACCATATTCCAGGTCGTCCGCCCGCTGTAATGCTTTCGTAGCTGACCTATCTCGCAAATCACAATCAGTAGATGATAAATGCAGTAGTGCGTTCGATGCGTTACGCACTCCTGATGCCTCAGTCGCTAAGGTATGGACTTGGTCGTACAGGCAGCGTTGTAGGTAGATATCACCAGTGGGGTTTGACACTGAGAGGATCTTGAAGAAGTCGGCGAGTGCCTGGGACTCTTTGCTGGGCGCCATGCTATCGAGAGTGTAGGACAGTCGTCGCTCGAATATTGAACAATCTCAATGTATTCTCTGTGCATCGATGAGGTCAAGCTTCCATTTCGTTGACCTCCCCACTCCACCAAGCCTCGGCCATGGCCTGAAGACTTTCTGGACGTCTAAAACATAGCAGGAATAGCGAGCAGTGATGTAATAATGCCTTGCTTTCGACGGGCGATACTCGATCTCTGGGTGCAATACTACTGTAAGAATATGATGTGGCGATAGCGTGGAGAAAGAAGTCTATCGAAGATCGTTGGGTCCTCGACTAGATGTAGATAACAGAATGAAAAAGATGGAAGAGGCCACGCCATCGCCATAGATGTATGTTGTGACCCGGAAGTATATGAGATGAGCCCGTTAGCGACTGTCTTGAATGTTTGAGAAGGAGGACGACTCGAGGATGTGGCCGACCAGAGCCCTACAGCCATCCATGAATCGTGCAGGCCCACGTCTATGCCCTTGGTCCTTCCAGTGCTGCTGAGTAATGTTGCAATACTCAAGGCGTGTGTCTTGGTAAGTTTCGTTCGACGTTAAGACGGGGCATGCACTTCGGATGTACATCTCAGTTGTCATTTTACGCCCTGCCACGATCGTCACTGTAAACTCGAGCCAATTTCGAACCTTCAAAATGTGTCAAAAGTCCAGTCACTCCATCATTGAGGCCTGCGCATGATATCTTGAGGTCCTTCGATTGGGCTTGAAATTGTGTTATAACCACATCATACTTTTCGCTATTCGCACATAACATACGCCTTTTTCACGATCGCCAGCTCATCGGCGCTCGCCGTGATCAATGTTCCTTCCGACATTGGATCCATGATCAAGGGCAAGTCGCTTGCGCCAGATGCCTTCCGGGCTGCCAGTCTGATCCCAAAGCTTGAGAAGGCCGGCTACCAGGTTACCGAAAGGAACGCACTGCCCGACGGACCAAGAACCTGGACATTCGACGCCTCGACCGAACCAAATGGCGCTCGAAATGAAGCCGCGAATGTGGAAGTGAACCAGAAAGTCAAGCAGACAATCTCAGATGCCTTAGTGACCGGTCAACCAAAACATCCGTTCTTGTTTGTCATTGGAGGCGAGTGCAACATGGTGCCAGCGATTATGTCGGCGCTTTAGTCTGGCTTAGCATCCAAACGAATCGGTCTGATGTACGTGGACGGCGATGCAGATCTCACAAAACCCGGCGAACCAGGTTCATCTGGTAATCTCGCCAGCATGACATTCACGCACTTAGCCATGGCATCAGGCGCATCGGAGAGCATGCAGCCCTTCCCTCGACCAGACGGCTCAGGGGTGGTGGATCCCAGTAATGTTGTTATCTTCGGGCTGAATGCGGATCTGCAAGGCAATACAAGAAGCCGGATGGGGTACTTGATGGACGAAGGATATCGTGTCTTCACCTCGGCTGCCGTGGCCAAAGATTCGGAGCTCTGAGCGAAGCAGGCCTTGCAGTGTCTCGAAGAGCGCGTCGACCAGATTTTAAAAAATTGTGCTTTGAAAGGATCGGATATCACAGCTCGAGCCGTGTCCATAAGAGAGTGAACATCGCTATCGTCGATGTCTCTGAACTGCTGGAAGATCTTCTGGCGAGTATGGAGTTCATCTGACGCTGCGTTGGCGGTGGGGCGGCACGTCAAGGCGAATGGAAGAACATCATCGTCCGGCAAAAAAGAACAGATGTAGATAAGAAGCTCAGTCGCCAGTGCAAGCAGCTGGGGCACTTCCATCGCGATCGCGGTTTCGACTTCGTTGTACAAAGTTTACAAGATGTAACCGTGGGAAGAAGGCGCGAAGTCGAAGGCGCGATTTTTCGCTAAGTCAGCCAGCTGCTGCACGTGACCAACCATGAACTAATTTGTGTCGTTGAAGCGTCTTGTAGCCAGCAACGCCAGACTACGGAAATCGTTACGAAGGCCTCCACGGTATATGCAGCAATGAGATCGTCTGGTTGACAAGAGCACACTGATATGAACTTTTGATTAGGTGGAGTATAGAGTATATACCATTTTGCCGGACGCATTCAGCCTCCAGGTCAACTATCTCCCAAATTACTAGAAGCTACCATTTGTTCGAGTGCCTTGAGCCTGGTCGATGCTGCCCTTTTTGCGGCGGAGACATAGTTCAAGGGCGATGACCGAGATCAGCCTGCCCCCTTTGTCAATCAGACTCCTTCCGCCGATCCGACTCTGAATCCCCGCGCCGACTATACTCCCTTTCGCCCACCAAACTCCCCTTACCGAACAGCTTCCCTTACTGCAACCACCATCATTCCTCCGTATCCAACGGCCCTCCCACAATGATGGTAAGCAGCTCTGGCTGCATGCTCGAGACCGTTCCAGACTGATCGACATCATTCGCAGGGTTGACGTCGTCGTATGCGAAAGCGTAACCCTTCCCATCCACCTGGTGCTCATGCACAAATTTGTTGTAGTAATTGGATGGCTCTGACGAATAGTAGTTCTCCGCGCTGGGGCCAGGCTGAATGTTTCCACCTTCCATCAGCAACGTACCGCGATGATATGCAGCGCAGAATCTTGCAGTAACAGGCTTGTGGAGGTTGCTGTTGGAGTCAACGTTGCTGAAAGGCCCGCTGTTACACCCGAAGATTTCTTGTGCAGTGGGCTTGCTATAACCCTTGTCGTCGCCATCGCACAGCATTTGTTCGCCGGAGACTCTGCATTTCACCTCGCCTTCTACACCCCCAGTGTTGATGATGAGCTCATTGGCGGCGTAGCGTTCCCAGACCTTGTTGTTGTAGTCGGTCCAGTAGTCTTCGAAAGCGCTCGAATTGGCGGACAACAGCTGGGTTGGACTGAGTACTCGTAGGACTCGACCATCATCGCCAGTCTTACAGAGATCGCCCCAGGGCTGACGGTCGATTTTGCTTTGCGCCTTCAACTCCGCGCAGATTGTCGAGGTAGCATTGGCCAGCAGCCCAGGCACTGTTTGCTCGGTCCCATCGGCGCCCTTCAGCTTCAAGCCCAGCTCGAGTCCGACAAAGTCAACGTTCGTGAGGTCTGCGTACAACCCGTCTTTTTCCGTGTATGTGAGCTCTAGGAAGCCCCAGTTGATTCCAGAGTTTGGATCTGTAGGATTAATGAGATCAAGTTGGACGAGAGTTGGTCCTCCAAGAGCATCGATATGGACCGTATGGAACGATAGCTCGTTTCCCTCTGAAACCCAAACGCGTGCCGCCGAGATGTAGTCAGGGACGGCAATGTTCGTAGTACTTCCCCGGGCGCCTAATCGTATAGCTATATCTGCAGCCACCGGTTGTGGCGTAGCGATGCTTTTATCGGCAGTCGGATAGCAGAAGGTGCCATCTGGTGAGAGCATAACAGCATGGCCATGTCGATCGAAGCCCATGACGTAGGCGTAGATAGTGCCATTGGGGAAGTTGTTGACCAAGGCGAGTTGCAGCCTGCCACTGTCAGACCAGTTGTCGATTCCTGCAGCGTTGGGAGTGTCCGAGATATGCGGAGCAGGCTTCGTGGCGTTCAGAGTGTTCGCGCTCGTGATGACGATGTCTGTTGCGTTGCCGGGGTCGACAGTCACCCACTCGCCCGTGGGCGCGGAAGAGACTGAAATAATCATCCCGGCCGCCGCCAGCATAAAGGTAAGGAGGACCTTCATCTTCGTGGTAGCGATTTGCTGATTGATCTGGAAGGATTACTGATTGATCTGGAAGGACAGTAGCAGTAGTAGAGTAGGCCTGCACAAACGAGTGACTGTGGTGGAAGAAATGAAACAGACAGCAGGGACAAAAAAATCGAGTAGGGAACAGCAGAAAAGGGGTGAAGGAATATTCTGAATGTTGAATCGAGTGCTTATCATTCACGCGAGAAGGAGTCGTATATGCTTTGCCTCCCAATACTGTTCAACCTGGTTCGGAGTCGAGCGATATCTCCACTCGTCCCTTAACACAGCGGAGGTTTGCAGCATGGGTCGACCCCTGGCGCCCCATCTCGGTGAGGGAGAAAATTCCATCGCTGGCTGTGAGGGTGCCCACACTGCTGCTTTGCAATGCGTGCAACGAGAGTGGACAGGACGATCGGCGCCGAACATGGCTCTGGATTTCCAGCTTCGCGTATCATGCTGTTGTATATTCCAAGCTGGCGGTGAAGCTTAGCCATGAGCACAGCCATGCCTGCATCAACAATACGGCCAGATTGTTGGAATTGAAATGCAGTTAATGCAGATGGTTCTTGATATCGATGAAAATGCGTGTAAAGATGGCCGTCCGTGCAGTGGAGATGCATACGCTGTTCGAATGCCAGCTCTACTCATGATGGTAATCATATCTGTGGAGCTGGCTCCTCCGGTCCACTTTTTGTTATCGAAAAACCTGTTGAGCCAATGTCAACCACAAAAAAAGGCTGCCAACGAAAATTGAGGCAAGAAGGAACCTCTCGCCGCAAAGGTTAGAGTAACAAAGGGGGGAAGGTTGCCATGAAGTCGCCGACAAACCACGGGGCAATCCGAAAGAGGCTTGGGAATGTTCTCGCCTTATGGAGCCCTGAATTCGGTTCTTCAAGGTACCGCATCTGCGTATCCTTACGTTGTTGCACAATCTGAGAATTGCGTCCGAAGTTAGACGCAGGTTGCCATTTCAGAGTGGAATCATGGATTGGCTGTTGGCCGATTGACTTCGGAAGCATTCCTTCACCATCGATCGGTGGAATCTATCAAGGCAAACGGGCCCGTCGCATCGTGTCTGCTGCCGCTCGACGGTTTCCGTGGTACAACGAGCGGACTCTACCTCTCGTCCCTAATACGATTTGCAATGAGGAGATGTGTATACAGTCAAGGAAAGGAGAGAGTTGCGCTTGCAAAATCTAAACGACCAGGGTTGCCAAGCCCTCGCTGACTCATGGCTCACAAAACATCAATATCAATTCCATTCATTCGACACGTCTGTAAATATCCCCATTCTTGTCTCTAGGTCATCAAAATGGGAGACCAGATCCAAGAATGGAAGCAGCGAGCAGAGGCACTCAAACTCACAAATCCAAAGCAGGTCGAAGGTCCACTTGGCGAGCTCAACGACCACCTCACACTCCGGTCACACATTGTCGGCTATAGCCTCACCGAAGCAGACACAGCCGTTTGGACCGTCCTCAAAGCAAATCATGCTGCCACCTCTGCCTTCATCAAGAGTGGCCGCATGGTCAACGTGGCTCGCTGGTTCAACTTCATTGCAGACACGGCTCAGCCCGCTATCGATCTACCATCACGAACGAAAGGTGGCGCTGTCGACGAAGGTGCCAGCTATGACATTGGCCTGCCCGACACCGAGAAAGGGGTAGTCACCAGGTTTCCACCTGAGCCCTCTGGCTACTTGCACATTGGACATGCCAAGGCCGCCTACCTCAACTACTATTTTGCCCACATTAAGTATGATGGTAAGATGATAGTGCGGTTCGATGACACCAACCCGTCCAAGGAGAAGCAGGAGTACCAGGATGCGATTCTCGAGGATTGCGAGCTTCTAGGCGTGAAGTACGATCAGGTGACTTACACGAGCGACTACTTCCAGGACCTCTACGAACGCTGCGTGCAGATGATCAAGGATGGCAATGCTTACGCAGACAATACACCGCAGGAGCAGCTTAGAAAGGAGCGCGAGGAGCGGATTGAAAGTTCTCACCGCGGCGATGCTGTCGATGACAATTTGGCACACTTCGAGGAGATGAAGAAAGGCACCGAGGAGGGCACCAAGTGGTTCATCAGAGCCAAAATCGACATGAGCAGTAACAACGGCGCCATGCGTGATCCAGTCATCTATCGGTGCAACCCGCAGGCTCACCATCGCACCGGCAGCACCTGGAAAATCTACCCTACGTACGACTTCGCTTGTCCCATCGTTGACTCCGTTGAAGGTGTCACGCATGCTCTCAGGACCACTGAGTACAACGACCGCGACATCCAGTATCAATGGTTCATCAAGACACTCGGCCTTCGCAAAGTCCACAACTGGAACTTCTCACGCATGAACTTCATCCGCACACTGCTATCCAAGCGCAAGCTCACCAAATTAGTCGACACCGGCAAAGTCTGGGGCTGGGACGACCCTCGTATGGCTACTGTTCGTGGTATCAACCGGCGTGGCATGACCGTTCCTGCTCTGCAAGAGTTCATCCTCAAGCAAGGACCAAGCAAGAACATCAATTTGATGGACTGGGCAAGCTTCTGGGCTACGAACAAGAAGTTCATCGACCCGGTGGCAGCACGATACACCGCAGTTGAGACTGACAACAAAGTCGCCTGCACAGTTCTTAGCGCACCAGAGGCTACACGCACTGAGGAGAAGGACGTGCATGCGAAGAATCCGGAGCTGGGCAAGAAGAAAGTCGTCTTCAGCAAGAACATCATCCTGGACCAAGCGGACGCACAGTCGTTCGCAGCTGACGAGGAGATCACTCTGATGAATTGGGGCAATGCTATTGTGCGCAAGAAGTCGTACTCATTGAACCCACTCAACCTCGTCAAGTCGTCCGACCAGAAGATCGTTACTGGACTGGAGCTGGAGCTGCATCTGCAAGGCGATGTCAAGACGACGGCGAAGAAGGTTACGTGGCTCTCGACTGATCAGGAGCTGATACCCATCACACTCTTCGACTTCGACTTCTTGATCACAAAGGACAAGCTTGGGGAAGATGATCAGCTCGAGGATGTCCTGACCGAGGTGACGGAGTTCAAGACGGAGGCGCTGGCCGACTGCAACGTTGCGGAGCTGAAGAAGGGTGATATTGTGCAGTTCGATCGTAAGGGCTTCTTTAGGATCGATCAGCCGATGCTTCATGGTGGAAATGTGCAGGCGTTCCAGATCCCGACGGGAAAGAAGTAGAACAGGTGAAAGTGGTCGAGCGATGTCATGTGACAACGAAGTAACGGTGGAGGCACTTATACGAAGACAAATTCCACTATAGCTAGCCAATATTGGGGTTGATATGTTGATGTGTCCAGCAATTGCTGCCGTGGTCACATCAGACTGCCAAGAAAATCACCACCCTACCTTTTCCACCAGCAGCTTTCATCGAGTACTCAAACAATGTCTCTGTAATCATCATGCTATGAAATGTCCGAAGAACTCGATGACGAGATCACGTCAATAAATGCCATCTATGGAGATGATACCCTGGTGGAAGATGCAGCAGTGAAAGGAATTTACGCCTTGACCTTTCCATCTCAGCCCACAGTATCACTACGAGTGGAGTTCCCATCGGACTACCCGGATGCGCCGCCATCGATCTTAGGCACGCAAACCGTCGGTGACGATGTTGCGAAGGGCGAAGGCACCTACCTGGTCGAGCTCACCCGCGAGGTTTTGGCCGAAGTGTATGCTCTCGGCGCGCCGTGCGTGTTCGATCTCATCGAGGAGGTCAACACGCGCCTTCAGCAGCTCGGTCTCGACCGGAGCGCAAGGGCTGAGGAGGAACAAGCTGCTCAAGCGGACGGTCAGCAAGACGCCTCCAATGCGGGTGATCATCGAAGTTCTGACGGTGCGCAGACTTTGGACGGTACTGGAGAGGAGCCCCCGTGGACTCTGTCCGAGATTGTATCCGAGAAGAAATCCGTGTTCATCGCTCGCGCGGCTCCTGTCACGTCTGTCGAGCAGGCGAAGCAGTATCTGGCGCATCTGCTTGCTACTGATAAGAAGGTGGCGAAAGCTACGCACAACATAACTGCTTGGCGGATCCAAGGTCAACATGGCGTCCAGTACCAGGACTGCGATGATGACGGCGAGACTGCCGCCGGAGGGAGGGTATTGCATCTGCTTGAGCTGATGGGGGTGTGGGATGCCATGGTCGTTGTTACCCGTTGGTATGGTGGCGTGCAATTGGGACCGGATAGATTCAGGATCGTCAATCAGACAGCCAGGGATGCGCTTGTGCAGGCTGGATTCGGTCAAGATGCTGCTAAGGATGGAGGGAAGAAGAAGGGCAAGAAGTGAGCCTCCAAGCGGACGTCAGCCTCAGCATACTGCGCACACACACCTTGGATCTACCAGGACTGTTGGAGGCTGGGAGATCTTGACGACATCATTGACCTCTGAGGCCAGCCACTATCGCGATCAACTCCTGTGCCGCCGCTTGATGATCTTGTCGCTCGGTACCGCTTTTGCCGCTTGCTGTTCTTACGCTTGGTCCTACTCGAGTTCCCGGTGACCTCAATGTCACTGTTCCTTGGTGTCCTCGGTGTCCTTTTCGCCTCGGCGTCCTGGTGTTTCAGAAAACCCCTCGAGGTCCTGGCGTACAGAAGTCCAGCTGTTCGCCCTAGCCATCTCCACCCCAGGAATATGGCAACGAAAGCTACATCAAGGACATTTGACGACCAAGCCGAAGATAGAGAACAATTAACAGAGAGATGGGGAGCATCTTGTTGCAAGGGAAACATTCAATCCAACTCGCTATCGCCAACTACGACAAAAGAAACCCACCACCTAAAAGAAAGCTATCGTCCTGATCTCAACACTCTCCCTCGTCGCAGCAGTCGGCGGACTCGTCGGATCCTTGAACGCACTATGTCCAACAAACCTCGCGCGCTTCTCATCCGAGTCGAACGTCTTGAGCAAGATCGCCTTATCAGCCTCCATATCCGGAAAGTAATACCACTTATGCGCATCATTATGTCTCATAACATAATTCTCGCCCGTCCGATCCGGATACCGCAAGTACAGTTTGAAGAAATCTTCATCTGGCGAGCTCTGCACATCGCACATCGCCAGCGGGTTCTCCTCGACTTTGTTCAATGGCTTCCACACGTTCAGGAACGCCACGCGACGGGATAAGAGATCGTCCGCCTCGTCCGGGAGAAGCTGGCGTACGCGATTCGGGCCCGACTCGGCAGTGTAATCACAATGCACAAGACTGACAGGCGCACGCTGACTCGTCTTCTTCTGGTCCGTCAATGGTTTATTCGCATTCCTCGCCGTGCGAATCGTATGGTCAAAAACAAGCACCCTCTTCGCCCCGACAGTCTTCTTAAGAAACTCAACCACCTCCGGATAAAACTTCTCCTTCACCAACTCATCGTCCTCCCACTTCCCCGCCGGATACGCAGACGCAAAATCATGAATCGAAAACCCATGCACATCCTCCGAGAACTCCTGCGCTTTGCTCCAGCCGTCGTGAACTGGCATCTCGAACGCCGCGTCGCCAGGCTCATGGACGTTCTTGGCGTTAGGACTTTCGTAAAAGTATATCTCAGTCAGCTTGTCCCCTAGATCCTGCGTGTAATTGAAAGTGGCGCGCACCTGGTCACTCTGCTTCTTATTCGGCAGCAGGGCCTTCTCCACCGCGCCCTGCGTCTTCTTCCACGCCGGCAGGATCTCGATGTCCGAAATCCATCGTTTGAGGTTCGGGAACTGCTCGAGCGGGAGCTTGGAGGCTTCCCAGAGGTGCATGGGGGAGGCGACGGCGATGTCGGCGATGGTTACTTCGTTACCGACGAGGTATTTCGTGCGGCCGAGTTGTTGGTCGAGGATGCCGGCGAGGTTCTTGAACTTGGGCTCTTCGGCGTCGAGGGTGGACTGGTCGGGTTTGCCGCCCATGAGTTCTTGGACGACGTTTTGCACGAGGTAGACGTAGCAGGTGCCGAACCAGACGGAGGCTTCCCAGAGGAGCCAACTGCATGCATTGGATCAGGATTTTGACTGGGAGACGACGTTCTACGCGACTTACCGGTTGACCGCTGCCCTCGTCTTCAAATCTTTAGGGTAGGCAGAAGAGCCGGCGTTATCGGCTGCATACATCAGGATGGCATTAGACTCGGTAAGGTGCAGGTTGCCATCGACAGCAGCTGGGACGGTGGCCGAGGGATTGATGTTCTTGACGAACTCGGGGTCCTTCTGGCCGCCGGTGAAGAAATTGATGTAGTGGTAGTTGTAGTCCACGTTCATCAGATCGAGGCCGGCGAGCACCTTGCGGCTGTTGATCGTGCAGGGATCGAGGTAGATTTCTAGGACCATGGTTGCGGTTGTTGGATTTTCTGATCTTGGTGTACGAGTAAGAAACCAGGATAAGGAGTCCGACTGGGAATAAGAAAACGTCCGTCTCAAATACTTATACCTCAGACCACTTCTCCCTCTGCCCCGCACCGTGAAAGGTGCCCCGCGGTATAGCAGGAGAAAGCCTATTTCCTTTCCCCCAGGCTCGGATCTGCATGCGCGATGATGGAGAACAGGTACGTTCCAGGCGGCCGGCGCAGAGCTTGAGGTTCAAAGGCGGGCAGTGTTCCGTCTGCTCTTGCCTAGTTGGGACGTTTCCTTGTTCCCGGCAGCGATCATGTAGGTAGAGGTTGAAAAACAGGAAGGTAGCGCGACAATGAGATGGTCGTTGTCTTTCTAACTGAAGCAAGTAGCATATCATCATACGGAACCAGTGATTGATCGTACACCATACCCCAGAACAACAACAAAGCAAAAGCGTCGTACAGTATCCAACCGCAACACCACCCGTTCATCCCAAGGCCGTACTCCGAATACAAGCAAGTCATAAGCAAAGCCTTCGCACCAGCATCATCAAAGAATGTTCTCGTCACACGGCGCGGTGTTCTCATCAGCCATCACTCCCTTCGTTGGCGTACACTGCGCAGCGTACTGCACGATTGGCGACAGTGGCAGCTCGTCAGATGGGCAAGACGGGCTATCCTCCCAAACAATGATGTCGCCCTTGACGTCGCCATCGGCACTGACGACAGGCATATCGTAAAGCCCCTTCGACGGTGTCGACGTATTCGATTTCTTCGCAGACGAGTCCGAGGTGAAAGCGACAGCGGTAGCGAACAACTTCGCCGCCTCCTTCTTCATCTCCAACGACGATGCTGCGGTAGCATCTGTGCCAGCGCTCACAATAACATGTGAATCCTTGCCAAGTCCCTCAGCAAAGAAATCCTCCGTCTCCAAATCCGACAACGGCTCCCTAAGCCCCGTCTCCATCTCATCCCCCTTAACCACCTTCCTCCTTACCATATCAACCTTCTTAACCCTCGGCACCGCTGCCCCAGCAGCTTCGCCAACCGGTCTCGAAGCCTGCGGAGCATCATAGTCGTCGGGCGCGATATTCTCCTTCCCGCGCTCATCGACCTCCCGCTTCTTGCTTTCTTCGTCCGAGCTGAGGTCGAGGGTGAGCGTGCTATGCTCCATGAGCGTCGCGGCTTCTTCTTCGGGGGTGTCCTCGTAGATCTCGAAGAACCAGTTTTTGGGCATGCTTTCTTGGAGCGTGGCGCCTGCACTCTTCGGCGCAGCTGGCGCAGCAGGAGAGAATGTGCCATTCAGAGCGGCGTCGAGGCTGAATGGGAGGCTGGACATGCTGCGCGATGCGAACGGCGGATCGATGCGGGTGAAGGGAGCAGAGACGCGGCGGTTCTTTGGGAGGCCGAGGGTTTTGCGTTTGGGGGAGCGGCCAGCTGGTGCAGTCAAGGGAGCTCGTGGGGACGAGATGTTGGCTCGTGCTGGGGTGGAGAGGCGGGTTGGTGGAGGCGGCATAGATGTAGAGTTGCTCGGGGCGAGGGAGAAGGTGAAGGGCTTAAACGCCTGCTTGTCGATACCATCGTTCTTGCTCTTCTTGGAGGGCGAGAAGAGGGTTGCTGGGTCGACGTTTTCGGAGTCGGTGTCTTCGAATGAGGCAGGGTCGAAGGGTCGTTTGGTTGGAGAGGAGAGGGTCTTGGTGAAAGAGGCGTGGGGTTTGGCATTGAGGGAGGTGCTGGGTTTGCCATTGAGGCTCGATTTTTGTGCTAGGATACCTGATTTCATGAGTAACGTGACATCGGAAGTGAAGTTGCAGTCACCATACCATTCTGGCGGTTCTTCGCACTCGCAAGATGCTGCAGACGCGGGCTGTCGAGAGGAGCAAAGGGCACTCTTGCCATTGGGGCGTGGGTTGCCATGTCGTCCTCTACGCGTCCGGACCTGATCGAGATGCCGTGACTAGACAATATATGCACGTATCGAAGCCCCGAAGGCTATATATGCGTGTGTTCAGTCTGTCAACACTGCTCCGCTCGTGCTGTACTTGGTTGTAGCAGTATTACAATCTTCCGGGTCAACGGTCAGTGAAGCAGAAGCAAGAACAAGATGTTCCTCCCAGTCCCACAGCCTCGATCTCGCACAGACAGTCGCTCGAAAAACGGGGCTAATGCAAGGAGGAGTGGAACAGCGACGCGTGAGGATCGCGTTCTGTGGCCCAGCATGCTCGAGCGGATACTTCCGCTTCATCCGTGGCAACGCCATGACGTTGAATTACTTTAGACGTGCCTCAGTATGGTATGGGATCTGCTTGGAAACATGGGCAAGGTTCAAAAGAATGCGAGAAGCGCCAATGGTTTCAACGAAGTCTGAACGCGTCCGTATCACTACAGCCTACCCATCGACCGAACGCCAATACTGTGCCGCCGCGGCTGTGTGCCATCGCAACGTCTATGCAAATGCTTCCTCTACCATATGTTCCAATGACCTATGCCCCAAAAACGAAAGCGCGATGAACTCCCTCCAGCCAGCATACCCACAATATTCATATTCATACACCCGCCCCACCTTCCGTCCCCTCCCCTCCCCTGCTCAATATCATAATCAAACACACTCCCACTCCCCAAAAACACACCACCGTGCGCTACGATCCGCAAGCACCAACCCCCTCCACGTCCCCTTCTCCCCAACCTTAATCACCGTCTCCCAGCTCGTCGTCAGCCCGTCCTCCTCCCCGCGCCCCATCATATGCTCTTGTTTCCGCGTCAGGCGGATAATTTTCTGGCTTGGTGATTGGATCGCCAGCTTCGCAGGTTTCTGTTGGGCGGGGGTCATGCCCTGCCCACCGTTGGAGCCGTCAGAATACTGGCTCCCGGAGGTAGACATGGTGGCCGAGACCATACTCATCGCGCTGCCGGGGCGGGCGTACGGGTCTGCACCTCCGCGAAGCCCGGCGGTGGCAGCGGTGGAAGCGCCCCAGGTATCGGGTGTAAAGCGCGAGAGGGAGGAAGGGTGTTGCCGGATGCAGAACACGAAGGTGTTATTCAATACCAACCTCGCGCACTGCGGCTGGGCGATGTAGAGATCATGCCGCTGCGCATGCGGCGTCGGATGCCTCGTCAGAAAATCGTACGGCGGGTTCTGACCCGTGTGCGACAGCGGCAGAGCAATCGCAAGCGAGTGCGGGTTGTCTTTCGCACTATGCATGAGCCCCCGTTTGCCGGCGTAAATCTTGAGCACACCCTGCCCTTCGTCACCAGGGAGGAGAGCTTTGATGGTGTAGCGTTTACGGCCACCGAGCCATTCTGGTTGAGCGAGGGCGGGTTTCTTGACCACGTCGCCGGATTCGAAGTAGTCGCCATCGGCGTCTTGGGCGAAGCTTCTGGCTTCTGTTTCGGCGACGCACTCGACGTCCTCTGGGACTGTGACGTGCAGGTGGGCCATTTCTAGGTTGTCGAGGTGGAGGATGCTGGTGTCGAAGTCGGCGAGCTCGACGTCGTTTCTGAAATATGCTGGAGAGGCGCAGGGTAGAGCGATTAAGACCTCGTGCGGTACGGGAGGCACTATGTGCTGCTGCTCAGGTAAGAGCGGGATATGCGTGTAGCAGGCTTCCAGCGGTCGAGCAAGGAAGTACCATGGCTCAGCGACTTGACTGCTTGCACTGCTGTATGATCCACGTTTGGGATGTGTCGGTCCAGCGAGACTGCAGTCCATGATCCGCCACTCGCCGTCGACGATAACAGCGTTCCACCAGTGGTTCGCGCGGGCGACTGTGTCCAGGTCCAGCACCTCTCCTGGACCTTTGAGGTAGCCGCGAATAACTTCAGCTTGCAGACCAACGGCGTTGCACATATCCCTCACAAGCACTGCAATCTCCTCGCTACAGCCGCGCTTCGTCTGTATGACCCGTCTGGTGTCCACTTGTCCCTCGAAGTCTTCCTCCCAGGTTATGCGCTCAGCAACCCAGGTGAAGATAGCTCGAGCTCGTTGTACATCACTCCGCTGTGGACGGCAGACATAGCTTTGCGCAAGGCCAGCGGCGTTGACCATGGCGGGCACACTCTGCAAGAAACGCGTACTCTTGTCCACGAGCGCAAGATTCGGTGTGTTGAAGTCGGTCGGGTCAGTCACCGGCATGCCGTCCAGACTCTCATCACCTTCCGCGAGCTGATGCAGCTGCTCGATCGGGTTCATCACCATGAGATCCAGCATCTCGCACCTTTCGGCCCTGTCACCTCGTTCTCTGCCACTGAGTGAATTCGACCTGTTGACATCTCGTCGAACTTGCATCCAGTCCATAACCCCGAGTCCCATGTCCCTCGCTGGTACGCCAGCCGCAGAACCAGGTCGAGAGGCCAGTCCACCAGCTATACCAGTGATGCCTCTCTCACCGAGCAGACTTTTCGTGGGACTGGATGCGCCTGATCTACTCCCAGGTCGGCTGCCAATAGTTGACCGCGCACTCGCTGCACCCGTTCGAGCGGTAGACTTCGCACTATCGATCATCTTCTTGAAGAAACTGCTCTTCTTCGACTTGGGAGCGCTAAACCCACCAAGAATACCAGCATCATCCATCGGATCTTTGGTCCAATCAGCCGGTGGTGTTATCACTGGCGCGTTAGCTGAAGCATGGCTTTCGTGGTAGCTGGGGCCAGACCCGGAACCATCACTCTGAGCAACGCTCTGAGCACTGGAGCTGATGTCCGGTGTGGACTTGTTCTCCGTAAGCATGATAGCTCGTTTACTCTTCTGGCTTCCAAGACCGAACTTTCTTCGTGCGAGACTTCCAGCACTGGTAGCACTGAAGCCGCCCGCGGAGTAGCCAGACATGATACTCCGGCTCGTCATCTGGGTGCTGTTGCTGTTTTGCGTGGCTGATGATGATTCCGTGGAATTGGTCACGTTGGTTTTCGTGGTGTATGTTCGGCTGAGTTCGTAGGCTGACTTCTGCTGTCGCAGGTGTGGGTGGCGTTGGGACGAATGCATTCGATACGATTCTTGGCTCGAGTGGCTGCTAGATGTAGTGGGCCGCGATGTGGCATACTGCGAGCCTTTCAGTGGTGGTGCTGGCGGGTTCTGCGACGAGTATGACAACTTTGACTGCGTATGTCGGAGCTGCCGCTCCATACGCTGTACATAGTCGTCCAATTGGGGTGCGCCTTCGCGGGAGGGTGGCAGTGAAGGCGTTTGACTTCCACTACCGCCATACCCATGAGTGGAGTTTTGTCTCGCAAAGCCCATCGATGACTGTGCTCGCTGCTGCTGAGATCTCGAGCGCACCATGTCGAATTCGTCCGGCGACCACACATTGGTAGGTGGATCCTTTCGCAGCGGGATCCCTTCGAGCTGGAGCACACTCATATCCTGCAGAGACGACATGACATCGTTCATCGCATCTCGAAGTGGAGACGGAGTCATTCCATGACCTTCACCGCCCGGCGATGGTTGGATCGGTGTTCGTGTGCCGTAAGGTGAAGGTGAAGGCACTCGGCTGGGGTGGTATGCAACTCTATGCGTGGGAGGTGGTGGAGGAGGCGGCGAAGAACCAACATCGTCCTCGAATGGTGCAGGGGACGGCCCTCGCGATGTTTGATAACCGTGAAATGGTTGCGGCTGTGGAGACGGTGCTCTATATTGTTGCTGTTGATAGGGATTTGGCGATGGCTCACGAGATGCGGGCAAGAGCTGAGGATATACGGAGTCATCATGAAACGATCCCGGTAGAGGCGAGTGGGGACGAGATGGTGCTGGCGAGGCAGCTTGTCGATACCCTGGCTGAGGTGACGTCGCTCGGTACATTGCTTCTGGCGGTGGAGGTGGCTGCCATGAGCTTTGTGTATGCTGCCGCGATATAGGCGGTTGCATGTTCATGGGCGGCATCGGACTTCTGGATCGGCTTCGTGGTGGCGGAGCTGGAATAGAGCTTCTGCTGTCTTCGTGTGTCAATATCGGCCGGCCATTGCTGTCCTTCTTGACAGTCCCTTGAGGTGCCTGGGCGGTCTTCATGCTCGAGTATGGCCTGAACTTGCTCTTCTTCTCGCTCTCAGGCGTTGCATCTCTGACCTGACCCAGACTCCCTCTTTTGCCTGCCTCTCCATAGGCCTGAAATGGCTTGCGAAACATGGAGCTCTTAACTGGCGACTTGTTTGGGGAAGGTACTTTTGTGAGCGGCGATGGGTTGCGACTGTTGGGCGCGGGCTGGAACGACTCGTCCAGGATCTTGACGAAGTTGCTCGGGAAGAGCCCAATGGCTCGCGGGTCTCTTCGTAGCCGGCCCATCCACCACAAGCCATCTCCAGCGTTGAGGGCCTCGATCAGGTCTCCTTCCACGAACCCGAGGTCCTTCTTGCTCTCGCCACCCCATGAGTACGTGGCCCGACACCAACATGGGAAGCTTGGTAACTGCTCCGGCGCGCCCATCTCGATTCTCATCGTCTCTTCGGGATTTTAGCAAATGTCACCGTCTCATGTCCCGGGTTGTTGTCGCTCTGTGTCAAAACGCTGACCCGTGTCGCGGCGCCTGGCAAGTGGTAATAATCAGAAGTACGATGGTGTAGGTATGGAGCGACAGTACGGATTGACCCGGCCTGCGGTGGTGTAGCGATAGAGTGACGTTGGGTGTAGCTCTAGTCAATGGCGAGTTCCGAAATAGCTGTCGTTCAAACTCCAAGCAAGCCGGACATAGCGGACGTAATCGCGACGGCAACCAAACTATCTCTAATTCTGAGCCGCGACCACGATGACACTTCGGACTTCACTTCTACATACAACCACCTCGTTATGCCCAATACCGATGCTGCGAGGGATCGAACGGATCATAGAACTTCATAATGCGGGATTATCCGCCAACGACCTTGTCGGCGCAGAGACGCGTAATTGACGGATGAAATCACGGAACTCCATCAAACATCGTGAGTCTGTTCACTTTCACATTCACAAGAACTGTACTTTTCACATCAATTCTGCGCTAGCCGAGAACCTTCGATCAAGGTTTCTCAGGTGAACCACCGCCTCCGTCTCCTTTCATCACCCTGATAGCAACTCCCTGTCGTCCTTCGCGGTACGCATCACAAGCCCCGGCGCCCGAGCATGCGATAACGAGAGTTCGCGTCCCTTCATGGCAGCTCCAAAGATGTCCGGGTGGTGCAAGGGACTTCTCTCGATGGTTCGTCGCCGGAGCACTTTCTTCAGCCCAACCACCAATGCAACACTTCACATCCTCGCGGACAACGCAACGACCACGTCGTCGTGCGAGACACTGAGCAGATACTACGTCGCGAGATGCGGTGAGGCCTTCAAAGATGGACGCTACTTGGCCATTCAGCAAGTTGGGACGGGTCGCTACTCACATGTCTGGCTAGCACAAGATCTGCAGTATGTTTGTGCACGACTCTAAGCGCCGCCGTGGTCATCGAGCTAACATCCGCGCAGGCAAGACTCCGTCGTCGCACTCAAGATCTTGACCACGGACTGCTACGGAGCGGGACACGACACATTCGAGATCGAGGTACTCAAGACCATCCAGTGGCAGCAGCAGCAGCGCAAAGTGCAGGATATTTCCCACGTCGTTGGTCTCGAAGACACCTTCCAGCTGACCGGTCCAAATAGAGTCCACCAGGCCCTCGTCATGCCTAAAATTCTGGGATGCAGTCTTCATGGTCAAGCCCGCCGCTTTCCCGACCGCCGCATCCCGGTACAAATCATGAAGGAAATCACTCGCCAGCTACTTGTCCGACTGGCTTTCCTGCACAACGACTGTAGAGTGATCCACACCGATCTGCACTCCAAGAACATTTGTTTCGATCTCCGACCAGACGAGGTCAAACGCATGGCTGCGGGAGAGTCAGCTGACGAAGTCACACCAACAATCACAGAGGAGCAGCCTGGAAATATCAGGATCATCGACTTCGGCGTCGCATCTTACGTCGATAAGCATATGACCGAGATTATCCAACCAGAACATCTCCGAGCTCCAGAAGCTTTTCTTGGTGCTCCTTGGGGCCCCTCAGTGGATATCTGGAGCCTGGGCTGTCTCGTCATCGAATTCGTTAAGGGTCATGTAGCCTTCCCTGGCTCGGCGTCTAAGAAGGGCACTTGGACCTCGGAGGATGATCATTTGGCGCAGCATATGGAAGTCCTTGGTCCGATGCCTGCTGAGCTCTTGAAGCGCGGTACCAAGACGAGCCAATACTTCGACGAAGAAGGCAGCCTGCTGAGAATCCCAGACCTGAAGCTTACCAGCTTAGAGCGCTGCATCGACGGTACGAGAGGCATCTTGCGACGACCTCATGACATGGCCGCAGAGGAGGTGCCGGTCTTTGTGGACTTTCTGCGCGGAGCATTGACTCTCGATCCGGACCATCGGAGGTCTGCGAAGGAGCTTCTGCAGCACGAGTGGCTTCGAGATGTTATGTCCACGACAGCCGCCGATGAAACCGGAAGCGATTTGGCAATCAGAAATCACTACGACGAGACAAAACTGGAAGAACGAGGTGTCGAAAGTGCCGTTGTCACCTCCGCTCTCTCGGAACATGGATCTAAGACTCATTGGACGGTCGACTTCTTCACAGAAGGGGGCTCGTTGCTCACGACGCACCATGTGCCTCGATGAGCTTTCAGAGCAAGGGCAAGTCTTTTGTTCAGGAAGAATCTCCTCTCATAGACACCCCGTCCATGGCAACAAAATGCCAGGTCCCAACTCGCTACGGCTTCGTCTCTCCCGTCAGCTTCCTGGCACAGTCGTAAATCGTGTCGATGTAACCGATCGTACGAGGGTTGCCAACAGTACCAGCACCCATCTTGTTCATCACATAGCTGATCGTCATCTTCTTGTCCGTATCCATGATGATGCTGGAGCCTCCCCATCCGCCCCAGAAACATATCCGCCCCTCTGGTATCATTGGGACATGCTCTGGAAGTGGCAGTCCATATCTACATGCAGGAAGGCATGACTGTTAGCAGTGGTCAAGACACGGAGGAGCCCTTCGCTTGATCTGCACTCACCCAATGCCGAAGCGCAACGGCTTCCCCAAGACTAGGTCCATCCCGTTCGTCTGCTCCTGGAAGATCAAATCGATGGTCTCCGGAGATAGCAGCTTAACGCCATCCACCTCTCCACCCAACGATATGGTGGACAAGATGCGCACAAGCGATCTCGCATTCCCATGCCCATTCGCAGCACCCACTTCTCCACCCCTCCACTCCGGACCCAACGCAAACTCCGCCGACCCTCCCGGGTTCGTCAACGCTCTCATGGCAATCGGATTCATGTCGACTTCACCTGCGCCCGTCTGGCTCACCAACGATGGCGGAGGAATCAGCGTCGAAATCCTTGGCCAGTCCTTCTCGACAGCTCCCAGCTGGAAGTCTGCTCCGAGAGGTTGGGCGATATCTTCAGCGATGAACTTCTTCAAGCTCTTGCCTGTGACTCTGCGGATCAACTCTCCAGCCAGATGGCCTTGGTTCATGGCGTGGTACCCGCTTTGCGTGCCCGGAGTCCACCACGGAGCTTGCTTGGCTAGTGGAGGTGTGCTTATGGATGGGTCGCAGACGTCCTTGAGCGAGATGTTGTCGTCGTTTTCCCAGCCGGGAATACCAGTGCTGTGGGAAAGGATGTGTTTCACTCTGATGTCTTCTTTGCCGTTCTCGGCGAACTCGGGCCAGTATTTCGAAATGTTCTCGTTGACGTCCAGAAGTCCGCGATCGTGAGCGATCAGCACAGCCAGGTTCGTTACTGTTTTGGAGCAGCTCCAAACGTTGATGATGGTGTCCTTCTCCCAGTCGACGCAACCGTCTTTGTCGGTGTAGCCATCCCAGATATCACAGACGACTTTGCCGTCGACTGTTGCGATGATCAGTTGGCATGTACTCAAGTTGACCAAGAAAGCTGACTTACTGTTTACACAAACGCTGGCTCCAAGATCAGTTCCAGATTGTACGTTCTCCGAGAGTAGTTGCCGAACGGGTTCGAAAGCGGGATCGCAGTGTCCCTTGGTGGTCGCCATGATTCACTTGATGTTTCTGGTAAACTGAACTGTACTCTCTATTGTTGGGTGGGGATGTGGTTAATACTTGTACGACTTGTACCGAGGTCCACGAATGGTACGAGCCCTTTCAAGGCCAGCCGGGTATTTTCTTAGGGACCAAGAGAGGATCGTAAGTTACCTACTAAAGAGAAGCGATCATCGGGATAACATGTGACCGCTATCAATCGACAACCTAAGCAATGTAACAAAAGTTGCTGAGTCATTCGTCCGGGACGTTGTGCAGCTCGTACATCGAGCTCGCATTTCGAAGGAGATGATAAGGTATCGGCAATCTCGTTAATTGTGGGAGAGCTTGTCTTGAGAATTTTTCTTACAGTCAGAGCACCAGATAGGATCGCGCTGCTAGACTAAAGTATGGCGCATACGGAGATGTAAGACGATTCTCGCTATGAGCAAAGAACACTGCTAACAATATTCAGCTTGGGTACTCCATCCATCAAGCCGGAGCAAGGCGTGTGGACGTCTTATGGCTCAGCTGTCATCAAGAAGCCTGCGGAAACAGTGTGGAACGCAGTCCGAGACTTCCAATCCTGGAGAAAGTGGAACCACTATACGCCCGAGGTCGAGCTGTCAAGCGGTAGCAATGAGCTGAAGGTCGGAGATCGTGTGGTAGTCCACTACCGTCCGGACCCGACAGGGACGATCATGACGATACCATGTACCGCGATGGCTGTGTCGGACGAGAGCATGAATCTCTGCTGGAGAGGAGAGCCATTTGGCGTTCCCGCCTGGCTGCTGCTGCCGGAGAAAGTGCAGCGCGTAACGCCAAAGGGTGATAACGAGTGTCTGTTTGAGATCTTCGAGACGCAGAGTGGCCCTATGAGTTACCTTGTCCGCTATGGCATGGCGACCAAACAGGCAGCGATGAACCAAGGCATAGCGGACGCGCTGAAAGCGTATGTGGAGGCTCGGTAAAGTAGTGTGTGGTGGCTTACCTGTCCAGCGACGATTTGTGGGAGTGCGGGCGGCGTCGTCTAGCTCCCGCTCAGCTTTGAAGTGTCTTGTCAAGACGCCTTGTCGCATCCACGTCTCTCCTCTCGGGCACAAGCTTTACGCTGCAAAGCTTACAATGCATTGACCAAGTGCGTGTCAGTGGCTGGCGTGGCTACGTGTGGCTGGCTGGCAGGAGCCGAGGGCGAGTTTACCACGTCGAAGACGACATCTCTTGACATTGTATATATCCTATATCCATTACCTTTGTATCATGAAGCTGCCATAACATCAAAACAGTATAAGGTACACCAGCGACCCACTTGAAGCACCACCGACGGCCTGCTCGAGGGTACCCTTCCCCTGCGAGTACTCCGGTGTTCGACATCATGCCGACCAAATCGTCCTTCGAGGATGTTGAGATTCCAGCCGTAGATCTATGGGGGTTTATGTTTGATCAGAAGAAAGACTTTGCCGAAGATCAAGGTGGGAATCTGATCTCTGCTCGTGTCGTCTAGCATCGCTAAGGTCTGCAGTGATATACCGCGACGCCAATAACAACGACCGGTACTATACCTTCTCTGGAGTTCGAGACGCGGCCATTGCCTTCGGTGAGGGACTGTGCGATCTTTGGGATTGGCAAAGAAAGGACGTGCTCGCAATTTATGCCCCCAATGATGTTGACTTTGCATCGATCGTGTACGGGGTGTTCTACGCCGGTGGTATCGTATCACCAGCGAACCCCGGCTATTCTCCTGACGAGCTTGCTTTTCAACTCAAGAACGCTGGCGCCAAAGCTCTCGTCACGACCAAGGCCTTCTTGAAGCCCGCACAGAAGGCTGCTGAGCAGGCAGGCATTTCCCCCAATCGTATCATCCTTCTCGGCTCAGAAAAGGACGAGAGCCACAGCACCAAGCACTGGACGAACATACGGAAAGCCTCTCGGTCAACGCGATATCGCCGGCGGAAGCTCAATCCAGAGAAGGATCTCGCTTTCCTAGTATACAGCTCGGGCACGACCGGGCTGCCCAAAGGCGTGATGCTGTCCCACCGCAATATCGTGGCCGACCTATGCCTCATCAAAGCCTGCGTCGGCCATTCCTATAGCAGTGGTAACGACAAGATACTAGGCGTCCTTCCGTTCTTCCACATCTACGGCCTGACCGGACTCATCCACCAGCCACTTCAACGCGGCATAGAGGAGGTTGTGATGCCAGCGTTCGATCTGAAGAAATTCCTTGAGGCTATTCAGAAGCACAAGATTACGTTTATCTACGTCGCTCCGCCTGTCATCGTTCGTCTGGCCCGCGATCCGACGGTTCCGAACTACGATCTGTCGTCCGTCCGCATGATCACGTCCGGAGCTGCTCCTTTGACGCAGGAATTGGTAGATACCGTTCATAAGAAGTTCAAGATCAAGATCAACCAGGCGTATGGCCTATCCGAAACGAGCCCAATGACACATACCCAGCCGTGGGACGAGTGGTACAGCAGTATTGGAAGCGTTGGCAAGATGTGAGCAGAGATCAATCAATATTGTTGCCGAAACAACACTCATCTGGCTTTAGGTTCCCGAACATGGTGGCGAAATATGTTGACCCAGAGGGCAACGAAGTGGGAGCCAATAAAGAGGGTGAGCTATGGATGGCTGGCCCGAACATCTTTTGTGTATGTTCCTTCGTCGCAATGCTTCCACTCTGTACGATCGACGCAGGTAGCTGATTGATCAACACAGGGCTATTGGAAGAACGAACAAGCAACAGCCGACAGCATTACCGAGGAAGACGGCCTCCGGTACTTCAAGACTGGCGACGTGGGCTATCAAGATAGCAACCACAACTTCTACATAACCGATCGCGTCAAGGAGCTCATCAAATACAAGGGCTTCCAGGTTGCGCCTGCCGAGCTCGAAGGAAAACTCATGGACCATCCTCTGGTCAACGACGTTGCGGTCATCGGCGTGTACCACAAGGAGCAGGAGACAGAGGTACCGCGAGCTTATGTCGTGCACGCGAAGAGTGCAAATGACAAAGATGCCGATGAGATCGTGAAGTGGATTGACGCGAAAGTCGCAAACCACAAGAAGTTGAGAGGCGGAGTGAGATTCATCGAAGAGGTGCCCAAGTCGGCATCGGGCAAGATTTTGCGGCGGCTGTTGAAGGACAAGGTAAAGCAGGAGGAGGAGGGCAAGACGAAGGCGAAGTTGTGAGCGTTGTTCAAGGAGACATGTGTACGATACGTGCTTGCGTAGTTGGCGACGGTTCAAATACCTTACTCATTGGAATGACTTGGGCTGTTTTTGCTCTCATGCCAGTGATTGGAAGCCATTGGAGTGACAGTGAACTTTCGGGCTGCTACTCAAGTTACCCAACATGGAGCAGGATCGAGATAGGTGTGGTTGTAACTTAAAGTAGCACAATAATAGGTAGGATTTCAAAAGCATCAACCACAGTGGCCACCGAACCGAGCTTCGTGGTCGTCACTGCACCCGGAGTTCCTAACCCATGCTTCAGTACCCCATCTATACCAAGACCCCTTCGGATCCGGGAGAGATTGTTTCCGTAAGCGTAAGAAGTGAAGCGTTCTTGATGAAGTCCAAGACCGCCACCATTGCTGACCAACGATTCACATGCGAGCCGAGTGGGCCCGCGCTACCAGAGACAGAAGATGCCGGCGCAGATCACTATCTTACTCATTCTTTCGTCAACACGAGCGCCCAAGCGAACGGAGATATGGAATAAGTATAGTTCGGCGCTGAGACCGCCATTGTTGCAGTGATCCCCCTTCTTTTCTTTAGCAACCTTAATAGCTACTGTACGAGCGATTCGAGGCCAGACGGCGTAGTCAAGCTCTCCTCCTCTCTATTTCCTTCTACGACGTCCGAACCCCACCCCAACATCACCAGCAAACAGGGGGAAAGGCACAATGGCCCCGCTCATCGGCGCCGACTTCAGCAATCCCAAGCTCACCGGGCCTCGCGCGAGCAAGAACATACCCGGCGGTGGCCTATTCTCATCATACGGCGAGACCAGAATCAACGCGCCGCCGCAAGTCGTCTACGATGCCCTGCTGAACGTCGGCGACTACCCGAAATGGAACACATTCGTCTACGACGTGAAGATCACGAAGAACAGCGACCCACACAGCCATCGAGCTGGCGGGCACAAACGGATCACGGGCGGATCGTGCATGATCTTCTATCGTAACATCACACATAAACCGGCATACAAGACAGAGGCGCGGCAAGTGGTAACGCTGGTAGAGAAGCTAAAGCTGTCGAAAGAGGGACACCAGATGCCGTGTGTGACGAGGATACGATGGCAGCTGGATAATGCTGCGATCACGACGCCTGGGTGGATGATGAGGAATGAGCAGATCAATGAAATTGAAGAGGCGAGCGACGGGACGACGATATACAGGACGTGGTGTGTGTTTGGTGGGCCAGTCGCGAAGTTCGTGAGGAAGAAGCTGGAGATGCCCTGGAGAGACAGGACGCAGGACTGGTGTAGGGATCTGAAGGAGTGGTGTGAGAAGAAAGTGGAAGACGGTGATGTTGAGAGTGAGCAGGTTCGAAGAAAGAGCGAAGGTGGAGTGCCTGTCAATGAGAATGGCCAGAAATAAGTGTTGCGAGTACCCAGGGTCGTTACAGGCGTTTCCGGCAGTGGTTCTACATCTTCCAGGATGCAACAATTCAAATCTGATCGTGTGTCGTGGACGTGGGAGGCCCGATCTCGACGCTGTGTCGGACGTCAAGCCCTCGTTGTCGACCGCAGCAGATGGAGGTCATGTGGTGCCTTGTGCAGTGTGGTATCTTGGGATTCGAACCTCGAGACTTTCGGGCTGACCTCCCCCTCGGGTTCAGAAAGGCAAGCTGATGTCAGAAACGATTGTCAAAATGATGGGGTTCAAGTCGAGTATTCCTCGTTGACTGGGAGATATGTGTGTCGGCAAGGAGCTTCGTGGATGGGCCTTGGTGGTGGTGTAGCAATTTAAGCTTCAACCAATCTAGATAAATCTGCCTCTGAAGACCGAGATCTGCAGCACGCATGTGGCTTGCATATTCGATAAACCCAGCACTTCTAGAACGACTTCACTGCAGTAGGACCTTTGACGTGAGTGGACCTTGAGTGAGCGTAAGTAAATGTCCTTTTGTCGCTTTGCTTCTTTTAGTGCTCTCAACCTCATTTCGGCTTCAAAAAAATCATGCATCAGATGAGAGACATGGACCAACGGTGATGAACTAATGCGAGCCGTACATGAGCAGCAACAACCAAACCTAGTGATCACGCATCATGGCCATTCTATCTTACCTCGTCGCGCTTCTCGCGCTTCTCTGCTTCACGGCCGCAGCCCAGCGAGTCGTGGTCGCGGACATCTGGAAGCCTGCGAACTCTCAGATTGCATCACCGTCGAACATCACACTCTCACGGAAGGCTCTTAGTGTCCCGCTCACGCAAACCTCGGACAAGACCTTGTATCGCATCAACGTCTCGGCAGGAACACCGCCGCAACAGCAGAGTCTTCAGCTCGATACCGGCTCTAGACGTCTGTGGGTGCCCGCCACTGGCACGTCGATATGCGCCAGCTCCTTGGCCGACTGCGCTAATCTGGGCTCATTCGACAGCTCAGAGAGCTCTACCTTAGATACTTCTGGGGAGACAGACACAATCGCTTACTCCGATGGCAGCAGCGTCACCGGCCAAGTCTTCTCTGACACCTTCCGAATTGGTGGGCAAGCTATCAGCAACCAGGTTGGGCTACTAGGCAAGCAAGGCACCGCAGTCTATGAAGGAGTCCTAGGCATCGGGTTTCCAGCTTCCGCGCCAACGATCAATCACAATCTCGCGGCACAGGGCATTATCTCGAGCAATCGATACAGCATATATCTCAACAGCCTTGCCTCCACCACTGGAACGATCATATTCGGTGGCATCGATTTGAGCAAGTTCGTTGCGCCTCTGCTCCGAGTGCCTGTCATTGGAACTGATCAACCAATTATTGCATTGACTCGAGTAGCAACGTTGAAAGGCCTCCTCCCTACCATTCAAACGTCTGCAGACTACTCGCAACCTATCATACTGGACACTGGAACCAGTCTCACGGTCCTGCCCACTGCACTTGTCGACTCCATCAACACCGCAATGGGCGCGCAGTACTATCCCGGCGCCACGAACGGCGTGACAATCGTCCCGTGCAGCGCTGTCACTCAATCGTTGTCGATCAACTTCCACTTCGGCGGCATTCTCACGGGTCCAACCATCAACGTTCCTGTCTCCCAGCTCGTGCTGCAGGGCTTGGGAAGTTTAAACGGCGTGGAGATGTGTCAGTTTGGCTTGTTTGGCAGCGATGCGGCCAACGGCAACTTTCCAACGACTTTGGGAGACACGTTCTTGAGGAGTGCGTATGTGCTGTTTGATCTTGATGGGGGGAAGGTTGGGCTGGCGCAGGCGGTTGTTGGGAGCGCGGATTCTTTGGTGAGGAAGATAGCGGAGGTATGAGGGCTGTCTTGTTGATACGAGATGGACGCCGTCCATAGAGATCATGGTTTCTTGACTTCTTTACTTCGTGGCATAGTGATCCACTCGGCCGAGCATGCTCCGAGCATTCGGCGGCGCATTCAAATCTCGTGTTTCAGCGCGTGGCTTTCCTCTTTGTAGTCATTTTGCGCTCGAAGTACGAATCAGCCAACGTTGAACAGCAACACTCTGCTCGGGCCGGCCTCGAAGAGCCCACTTCGATTAGATACGCAGACGAGATGAAAGTGATGCGCTACCATCATGTCAATCACTTCGAACTTCGAGCCGATGGCGGAGTTCCACGTCGGCTGTCGGCACCGCTGGCGCAGGCGGAGATATAGATGCGTTAATCACGAGAAATGAGGTTCGTGAGTAATTCTTTACGTGCGAGACGAGCATCCTCCCTCAGAGGCTTTGATGTTGAATCCTAGATCTTGGTCTTCAATGGTGCTCTTCGCTGGAAGCTCGGAGTAGAAACAGAACCAGGACCGTCCGGAAGAAAACCAAGACTATAAAGTCGACTACAACGCCACACAGCAGAGCCGCCAGAATAACTCGACTGCTTTGATGGTCTGGCAACAATCAATTGCAATGGGTTCGACACAGACACCGGCCGAACGGAGCACAGCAGACCTCACCGATGTCAGCGCCAAGAGCATCGCCAACGACGGCATGGCCAAGGACATTGATGTCGAGAAGCAGGACCTGGGTGATTTCGAAAAGCAAGCCCTAGACGTTGCGGCGCCAGTCCCAACAGAAGAGGCTCCCAAAGACGGAACTCTCGTCGAGTTCGATGGCCACGACGACCCTGGCAATCCGAAGAACTGGACTACAGTACGCAGAAGCGTGATTACGATGTCGATGTCGATGATGACTTTCGTGGTGACCTTTTCGAGCTCGATCTTTGCCTCTGCTTTGGGTCCCGTGACAGAAGAATTCGGCATCAGTACCACGGTTGCTGCATTAGGTGTGGCGCTCTTTCTGATGGTACGTGAGCATTCTCAATGTGCTCGAGTAGCCATTAACGTTTCCAGGGTTTCGTACTCGGCCCTGTACTCTTTGGCCCGGCGAGCGAAGTTTACGGACGCAGAGTGCCGCTGTTCTGCGGCTACGTAGCCTTTGCAATCTTCCAGATTCCAGTCGCTGTAGCTCAGAACGTCGAGACGATCATGCTCGGTCGCTTCCTCAGTGGGCTATGCGCGAGTGCACCTCTTGCAGTCATCGGTGGAGCTCTTGCCGACATGTGGGATCCCATTCCAAGGACATACGCCGTCTGTGCATTTGCAGCTGGGACATTCTGTGGTCCTGTGGTTGGACCTATCGTCGGCGGATTCGTCACAGAAAGCTATCTAGGCTGGCGGTGGACGGCCTGGTTCACTCTCATCTTAGCAGCTGTAGCCGGCACAATCGGCTTATTCGTCATCCCAGAGACATCTGCTCAGCGTATTCTGCAATTACGTGCGAAACGACTGAGATTCAAGACGAAGAACTGGGCACTCCACGCCAGAGCAGATGAAAACGAGATAAACTTTCACACCATCTGCCACATATATTTGATGAGACCTTGGGTTATGCTGGTACAGGAGCCTATCCTGGCTCTGATGACAGCTTACATGAGCTATCTATACGGAGTGCTGTACTTGTTGTTCTTGGCTGTATGTTTGTCGTCGTCCCTATTCTCCTACCACTACTGACAACGATTTAGTACCCGGTGTCATTCCACGAGGAGCGTGGTTGGTCTTTGGGTATCTCGGCACTCCCATTTATTGCATTCATCGTCGGCATCTTCCTGGGTACAGGCATGATGGTGTACTCCACGGCGACGAACTACAAGCGCGCATACCTGAAGTACGGACGGCCAGTGCCTGAGGAAAGGTTACCGCCTATGGTATGGACCGATGTGCACCACTATTGTGGGATACGCTGACACTCCGAACGTATAGATCGTTGGTGCGATCATCCTTCCAATTGGGTTGCTTTGGTTGTGAGTAGCAACATAGAGATTGCAACAATCGATCGAAGGTTGGCTGACCGTGTGTTAGTGCCTGGACATCCTTCCCCAACATCACATGGGTTCCCCAAGTCATGAGCAGTGCTTTAATTGGCGCGGGTACGCTCGTTTCCTTCTGGCAAGGCATCAATTACAGTGTGTACTCAGGACTACTCACTCGGAATCAATGCTGACTTGGGCTAGTCATCGACTGCTATGCGTTCTACAGCAATAGCGCAATTGCAGTCAATACCTTCATCCGAAGCATCGCTGGCGCAGTCTTCCCGCTCTTTGCTCCCGTCATGTGTAAGTCGCGGCGACTCTTCGCTGTATGGAAACCATTGTACTGACTGCTGGATGGACAGATCATAATCTCGGGGTGCGCTGGGCTACGAGTCTGCTCGCGTTCCTATGCATTGCGTTTATACCTGCTCCGATCTTGTTTTACATCTACGGTGCTCGGATACGAGCGAAGAGCAAGTTCATCCCGACCGGATGAAGGGTGAGGGTCCGAATGTGCTGCCTGGAACTATGCACAATAGATCGCGTCACAAGCGTATCGTACGCATTATTAGAGGCAACCTGGTCAATAATCAGCTGCCTCGTGCCTACATTGGTAGAACGAAATCGAATCTGTCCCATCGAAATGAATATTCCTTTCATACGTCATCGGTCGTGATGTCCTGCATTTCATGTTTCTTTCCGCGATTTGAGTATAGATCAACAATCAACCTCACACAAACAACGCCAAAGCTAGACCTGGTATCACTATACAGTGTAGCATAGTGGACGATGCCCGAACTACCAGATGACCCATTGAATCGTGAGCCGGATATACAACAGCTGGTGCAATCCTTCATCACTTCCAAAACCGATGGCTACGACCGCAACCACTGTTTACATCCAGTTCTGAACGCAAAGACACACAAAGTCACGGTAGATGGAGCAGTAGATAAGCCACTCGAGCTATCGATCGACAACCTCCGCGATGACTTCAAGCAACACCCCGTAGTCTGCGCCCTTCAATGCGCTGGCAACCGTCGCCACACCATGCGCACGAAACTCAAAGAAGTCAACGGAGTCGACTGGTTCGATGGCGCTGTAATGAACTGCAAGTGGACTGGGCCCCGACTCTCTGACGTTCTGGAGCGAGCCGGTGTATCGCTCAGTGATGGCCACGTGGCGTTCGCCTGCTACCAAGCCGACTGCCAGGATGATACGTGGTACGGCGCCAGCATCCCACTTCAGCGAGCTATGAGGCAGGATATGGAAGTCATTCTCGCGCTCGAGATGAACGATGAGCCGTTGACTGTTGGGCGAGGGTATCCTGTCCGAGTCATCACGCCCGGGATCGCTGGAGCAAGGGCGGTGAAGTGGCTTGATCGGATCACGGTTCAGAGAGAGGAGTGTATGAATCATTACATGGTATTCGATTACAAGATTTTGCCACCCGAGGCGACTGACACGGAGAAGGCAAAGAAGTATTGGGAGAAGATGCCCCCGGTGCAAGATATGCCCGTCAATTCGGTCATTGGTAGTCCCAGCAGTGGCAGTGCTGTGAAGCGCAACGCCAATGGCACGGTGACTGCTCGAGGTTACGCACTTCCTGGAGGCGCAGACGGGCCAGTGGTGAAGGTCGAAGTGACTGCTGATGGTGGCGAAACCTGGCAGGAGGCGGATCTCATTCATTCAGTAGGTGAGAGCCAGTGGTCGTGGAAGCTTTGGGTAGCAAAGATCGCGATCGAACCTGGCTCCAACAAAGCGATATACAGCAAGGCCACTGACGCGGCAGGCAACACTCAACCGGACAAGTCACGGTGGAATCTCCGAGGAGTCTGCTATAATGGTTATGGTGACGCTACGGATCTCACTGTCACGTAGCACGGCCGCTCGAGCGGAACCGCTCTTCTACGCCCTGTTCCCATGGTGGTGCCTTATAGCCGACGAGAACGCCAATCCAATTCCGTGTCCACGCAAGCCCGCTCCATCGCCTGCACGTCTCGACCCAAGTCTCATCAGCCATCCTCGCACCTCGCTTGCACGCACAGTGCTGGATGCTGATATCCTCAGACGCATACCGGCGTGTCAGAAAGCTGAGATGCGGGCCTCATCCAGATCGCATCAGTTGCATCAAGCTCGGGCGCGTTCTGGAGCCACCGATCGTGCATGGTCTTGCGATCTTCTTTGTTGCAGTAAGCACGCAAGCACTCGACGCGCTTGACTCGCTTCAAAGATGGTGTCGATGCCGTGCGTTCGAGCGAGGCAGCTTCGGGAGTGTCTTGGTCCGCATGGTCTGTAGTTGCACCGAGAGGGATGGCTGGTTGTTCTTTACTGGATGAAGAGATCGAAAGAACCGATTCGTGCTTTGTTGTTGTTCGTGGGAAGTCGTTGGCTTTGGTCAGCTCAGAGCTTGGCTGGAGTGGCTTTGGCGAGGACGAATGTGGTGGCATCGCTGCAGTGTCATTGGGTTGATGATGATGGTCTTGGCTGCGATCCTTTTGCTCGCCCATGTCGTAGCTCCTATGGATGGCTACGAGTACTGGAAGATCAATGTATGGTCAACTACCCTTACAGTACCGCGGAAAGCCTGGGAACGGATGATGAAAGGCACGTGATGTTTTGAGCCGACGGCTTACTGGATTGAGGGAAGGTATAGGCCATATCTACGGCAATCTGCAGAATATAAGAGGAGTCGAGCTACCGCGGTGTCTGAGGTATGCAATCAATGGGGTGCTTTTTATGGTAGAGGCTGTAAGGAAGAGGGATTGGTGCCACGAAATTCATCGTTGGGAGTAGACCACCCACGCGATCTCAAGATCATCTCCGTCTCCGTGGCGGCACCTTTTATGGATTTTGAATCGCTTCAACGATACGTGCAGATATGTCTTCAGTCAGGAGATGTAGTTGTAGTAAAATGCTGGTCTGTGCGGTCCGATACCGAATCATCGCCAAAGCTCTCACATCTGAACTGCGAATCGATCTTGCTTGGACGTGTGTACACTCTTCAATGCCTTCCCGCGTGCCATTGAGAGTGGCGCCTTTGTTCAATGTTCTCGGCGATCGATATGTGTGCGCGTCGTGCATCCAAAAGGCCACTGGAAGACAGGCCTTGCGACCAACGGAGACCTTCAAGCGCAGCAAGCACACATTCACCACAACCTTGAGTTTACACAGCGACAGGCCACCTCGACAGCGGTCACACACGGGTACTCATACGATAGACATACAGAAGCCCAGGCGAAGGCACGCATCGAATGCCACCCTGGCTTCTGCAACCGCGATCAATGCTCCATCTTCAGTTCCCCCAGCATATCGAGAGCTCCACCAGAAGCTGATCGCGTTACAAGAGATCGCAGGCAGTTACGTGGATCTAGCTCGACTGCAGTTGGCAGCGAGGAGTCTGGAGGGAGATGCGCCAGTTGTGAGAGTAGCATTACTTGGCATAGGAAGCAATGGCCCCTCGGCAGCCAGGAAACTGGCAAGAGTCTTACTGAGCGACGCCCTGTCCGACCAGCAAACGTGGGAGAGCGAGATACTGGATAGCGTTCGGGATGGACGAAGTCTACTGCTACGGTATGGTGAACCGGACACGCCAGTGCAGACCAATCCTTTAGTCAAGATGATGAACGTGCCATCTCCGTACTTACAACGCCACAATCTAGAGATACTAGTCACCGGACTCAATGTCGGCAGCGACTCCTCGAGTCCAGATAAGCGGGGTGGACTTGTAGACGCTATCCTTGTGCCCACGCTTACCACGCCAAATTCAGAGGGAGGCCGTGTAGGCTTCGTGCGGTATCCTGTCCACAAAGCCGTTCTGGTTGCGGAAGGCATTGCTGGCGCTGTGGAGTACGGCCGTCTACCTTCAGGTTTGGCAGATGGCAACCTTCTTAGTGCTGCCTTGAGCGTACCTCTGCGTCCGTCTTCCGGGCTAGATTCAGCAGAAGAGGAAGCTTCCACAAGCAGTGTCGACGTTTACTTGGCTGCTCACGCTTTAGGACTGTTCAGAGCCAACAAGGCCAATGGTGCGAAGTTCAGCCAAGAGTGGCAAACCAGCCGCGTAGGTAGCCTGGCGGCGTGGATGGCTGGACCTAAAGACTCTGCGCCCTCTGGTTTGAGCCCCGCTGTCCACAATCTAGTGTCTTCTGTTCTAACAAACACCGCAAAAACAATATCGGAGACAAAGGAGACAGCAGACACTGTCGTGGAGACCGGCACAATCTCAGAAGCAAAGCGACAGAACCTTCGTACCGCAATCTCGAACTGGTCTGCAGACTCCCACCGGGACCTTCAGCTAAACCTCGACACTGCGTTCGCAAGCTCGCTCTCATGGCGAAGAACCACGTGGTGGCGGCTCTTCTGGCGCATCGACGATGTCACTATTTCAGCCTCTGATGTGCTTCGCCGCAGCTGGCTCACCGAGTCGGAACAAGCTCTTGCATTCCTTTCTGGACGTGTCCTCGAAGCAGGCTTGGCGAACGAGGAGCAGCTGCGAAACAGTCCGCCGCTTGTTCCAAACAGTCCCCGGAAGGAAATGGCTTCGCAAGAAGACACGGTGCCAGTCCGCGATTCAGTGGAACAGCTCTTGCAGGTGCCTTCTATGCTTGCGCGCATGCAGCAAGAGACTGGCGTTAATGCTCAATTCAGCCCTGCTTGGCCGCAAACTATCAACCTGAGCCGGCAGTACATGATCCATACTCTGGTGCCAGAGCTGCATCGGAAGGCTCAAGCGCTTCTCGTAACCTCGATGAGCACTATTGGTGGATCTGCGGCCTTGAGTGGCTGGTTCTACCTAGCGACAGGCGGCGTGGGACTGTACGAGTCGGGCGCAATCGTGGCATTGGGTCTTGTCTGGAGTCTACGACGATTGCAGAAGAAGTGGAGTATCGACCGCGAAGGGTTTGCAACTGCTATACGGGAGGACGCTCGAGGGGTGCTTGGGGAGGTGGAGAGCCATCTACGAAAGCTTGTCAACGAGGGCGGACGAACTAGGGTACGTGCTGGCGATGCGGAGAACTGGCAGCAAGCCAGGCAAGCGGTGCAAGAGTGTCAAGATGCTCTGGACAAGATCGAGCCTAAAGACAAACCGTCTGCTTCTACCTAGACGTTATAGAAGGCTCAGCTAGTGTCTCAGACCTGTTATCGGGCTTGAAAGGTTCCAGAGCGTCGATTATTGTGTGATCCTATCTCGGAGATCCCTTCCACTCATCAATTGGCACCCTCCATAGCAGGTGAGGCTTCTTGGACCATAGCGAAGCATCGCCTATCTCGTTATTCTCCGACTTGCGGTCGAGGGCCAGATTTCGAGATCAATGCCCGCAGTGGCAGCACGCCTATCGCAGCTCAGGAGAGTTGTTTCAACCTCACATTGAGCCAAGCACCAAAGGCAGTAAACATTCTATCCTCTTTCCACTTCTCGCAGAACTCGAGCAGCGCCTTATATCGATCTCTCTCGCTTGCTCCAGTCGCTCGAAGCACTTTCTTGAGATCGACAGGGCATAAGTAGGGCGGCTGCCTCGCATCTTCTGCTAGATTTGCCGTTCCTTGCATGATACATGCGTAGTACATGCAATGGTCAATGCCAAAGCAGTGGCCTAGCTCGTGAGATGCTGTCTTACACACACGGCCGAGCCAGAGCACGCTGAACTGGGCCGAAGTGGTTGGCGATGACAGCTCGTTCGAGGCGAGTACGGCTGCTGCTACAGCCGAGCCCTCTACATCCGCCATCTCTCGAGTAGAAGCCAAGTTCTTGTAGCTCGGTCTCAGCCTGTGTCGCCTCGCGATCCACTCGTAGCAATGCGAAGCAGGCCAAGAATGTATGCGATCCACGCGCTGTACTTTATCGAGCTCGGGTCGATAACGCGCAGTGCTGACGACAGCGACTCGGCTACCTCCATATGCTCGGCCGCAGCAGAAGTCGTCCTCGTCGTCCTCGTAGAGGTCCTGGTCGATGAGCATGAGAAGGGCGTATGCGTCCTTAGGTAAGACCATGATAGCGGTGTCGATGAGGTCTTCCAAATTCAGTTGAGCTGCGTATATACCGCGTTTGCCGCTTTGAGATGGGCGGCAGCGGATACGGACGACATTCTTGTTTGTAGCCAAGCCAATATATGACGGTCCTGTAGATTTCTTGCTGCTGGGTCTGTTTGGCTCGGGGCTGAACTCATCGTCCCAGGTGGTGAAACGATAATCTCGGATCTTAAGGAGCTTGACCGGCAGGCTGTGGTAGAACGCTGATAAGTAGTCGACCACATCATCTGCCCGTGGCCGCTGAGCCTCTCCCACGGAAGCAGTTTTGCTGCTGTTACCAGGTGCCCTCCAGTCGTCGAGGTGGCTCAAGGTAACGGGGAGAGGAGGGGTGTCAGTACATAGACCGTCCTTCTTTCTTTTGTCACATTGTTGCGCACGTCCTCGCACTCTTGAACGCTTTGTGGCGGGTAGTCCGGGTCATGGTAGATCTTGTCCCCTGGCGTTACCACAGGAGCAGGGAACGTCGACGCTGGAGGCAAGCAACATTGATCTGCCTTGTTCTCTGGAACCTCTGCCGTTCTCGACTTCTTGACTCTCTTGCGAGCTGGCTCTGTCTCTCCAAGCGCGGATCGGATGACGTCCTGCTCTGGCGGCCTGTATTTCAATTTGGTCGATTTGACGACATCGAAGAGAAGATACTCGTGGTTGCACTGCGACATTGCTGTGGACGATACAAGAAAGACGAAAGAAACAGAAATATACCCGTCCTACCACTTTGGGTCTTGGAGGAGCCAGGCAGACGTCGTTTAGGCAGCCAAAGGCTTGTGCTCGGAGTCATAGAGCTGTTCATGTGCTGTTTTTCTCACCTTGCAGACTGCAGTTTGTCGTACTATACTGCGTGAAATGGATGGTTGTAAGTAGGTTTGATCCTTGAGAATTAGTGACGTGTAGCTTTGTAAACAAACCTTCTTGGTCGCCGTGACCGGACCGCTCCTTCCCAAATTTCACCCCCTTCCTAATTGGGAAAAAGGCAAACAGAAGATATGGACAAAGGTCGACATGAGACGTTCGTTGATTTCTAATGGTGGAACGATATATGTACTGGACGAGCATAATGTAAGTCTGCCCTCTCATCAAAATCTATCGTCTTGCAACACCAAAACAGATTCAGTCGCACCCAAAATAACGATATAAACCATGGCCCCAGCACCCTTCCTCCTCACCGGCACTACCGGCGGCCTAGGCGCCAAAGTCCTCCACGACCTCCTGCACACCCACCACATCTCCCCTCAAGCCATCATCGCTACCTCCCGCTCCGCCTCCAACCGCAGCAAATTCGAGTCTCAGGGCGTCCGATTCCGTGTCGCCGACTATGATCATCTCGGCACCCTCGAAGAGGCTTTCAAGAATGTCGAGAACCTGCTTTTCATGTCAAGCTCCGAGCGCGACAATGATAAGCGCAATAAAGAGCACGCGAATGTCATCGAAGCGGCGAAGAGAGCCAAGGTGGGCCGGGTGTGGTACGTCAGTCTGGCCTTCGGCGGGTTCGGGGATGGGAGTAAGATCGGATTCCAGCAGGCGCATTATGAGACGGAAGACTCGCTTCTCCGGTAAGCTTACCTGTCCTTCCTTCGCACTTGACTAGCCCACTAACATGGTTGTGGTATAGCTCCGGACTCTCTTTCATCTCCCTCCGCGCTGGCGTGTACGCTGATGCGTTCCCATTGTTCTTGAACTGGTACCCATCCTCGAAAGAAGTCCTGTTCCCAAACATCAACCCGCCAGTGACCGAAAGCAAAATCGCCTTCGCATCCCGAGACGAGCTGGGCGAAGCTATAGCGACCCTGCTCGCACAGGGACTGAAGGTATTCCCGAGCATCAAGCCGCGAACGGAAAAGAACATCATCCTCCTCACCGGACCGAAAGCCGTGTCGCTCGTCGATCTCGTGGGAGCCATTGTTCGCGGACGCGGAACGGATGTAGGGGCGAAGTACCTCGAGCCGCAGGAATGGATCGATGCGTCCACGAAAGACGACGAGGGAGGTAAACCCAAGGGCTGGTTCGAAGCGAGGCTGGTGTTTACACAAGGTGTATGTGATGGCGATGCCGAGCTCGTCGATCCGGCCATGGAGATTCTCCTTGGAAGGCGTCCGGAGAGTGGGACTGAGAGTGTTGAGAGGCTGGTGCGGGAGAATCGTGACTACACTTGGCATCAGAATCACATGCAGGCTCGTTGAGAGCCTGTAGTATGGTGTGGGATGGAGAAGGCAATGGCCGTTTTTTTTGGGTAGAAGGGGTCTCCGAGACACCATCTCGCGCCATGTAGCGCTCTGGATCGGAATGAGACCTCACCGTCAGCAAAGAAGAAAACGTACATCAACCGTCAGAAACTTGATTTGTCATTTACTTGCCCTTGAGAGGACATTGAGCCTCCCAATTACCAGTCCCGGTCGCCAATGCTATTCACATGAGCCCACAAGCCTTTGTGCCAGAAGACCCTCCAAGGCACAGACAACGAACGTCCGAAAGGATGAGTGCGTCCTGCGACAGTCGCTTCCAGACGAGCTTTCGTTCTTGCGCCAGCCGTCAACTCGTTACGCCTCCATCCGGACTCAAGACTTTCGGCTCCGGCTTCCGGACGACCTGTTGTTCTTGTTAGCACAGCCCAAAACAAGTGAAAAGGAATCGGTCGACTTACATCGATATCCTCCGCGCAACACCAGCCAACTGAGTATCATTCTCCGCTTCCCGACTGGCCCTCTTAAGCGCCTCGTCTCTCGCGGCATCAGTACTCCTCCGCACCTCCTCGTGGCTCGGCGGCAAGCGCTCGTTCTGCAAATCAACCTTTCTCGCGTCCTCAAAGGACGAGATGGCCTGCTTGATCCCCTCCGCGCCAAGCATGAGCGTACCAGCAGGTAACCTGCCGCCAGCTGCAGTCTTGAGCTCGGTAACGCGCTCCGACTCCTCGCGCAGCACTTGGAAGACACGCGACATGCGGCCGATGGCAAGGATCTTGTTCTTGATGGCTCGGCGCTTGTACTCGATGCTATCTGGGTCCATACCAGCGGTATCCTTATGACCGAGCGGTGGCGAGGCGGGCCCGGCGGAAGATGGGGTATCGTCTTCGAGCTCCTCTTTGCTGCAGGTGTTGAGGATGGCGATGAGCATGTCTGTGATCTTCTCGCCGACGAAGGGGAGGGACCAGGTGAAGACGTCCATGAAGTTTGGAAGCCAGTAGGGGTGAGGGGTGCAGTTGAATTGGCGGATGTTCATGACGTTGTTCTCGTACTTGAGCACGGCGGCTTTGTTGTTGTAGACGTCGAGGTAGTTCGGTGCGGAGAAGATGGTCATGACGGATGGGAAGCCGGTGGTTCTCGTCTTGCGGTACATGCGGTAGCCTGCGTCTTGCGCTTCGTGCGCGCGGATGATCGACAGTAGATTGTTCTTCTCCAGGAAAGCGCATGCTGCAGGGTAGCTGAAGAAGTAGGAGCAACCTCGCACGTGGTTGTGGACGAAGTACTCCTGTGTCTTCTCCTGGCCGAACTCTTCCAGCGGGTCAGCCCAGAGGATATCGCACATCAAGCCGTGGGTCGGTGGCTCTCTGAAGCGGTCCAATGCCTTTAGATCGTCGAGAGTGTGCAGCTCCGGGCTCAAACCACCATGAATGCACAGAAACTGCTTGTTCATAACAGCAGCCAATGGCAATGAGCAGAATGACTCCATGCAAGCCTCGTACACCTTCTCACTGTACTTGTGCTTGCACTCCAGCTTGAAGGTGAAGTAGTCCGTCAAATGGCGGCACTCGTGATTCCCGCGCAGCAGCCATAGAGTGTTCGGGTACCACATCTTGAGCGCCCACAGATAGAGCACGCACTCAATGGAGAAGTATCCTCTATCCACGTAGTCGCCCAGAAACAGGTATCGTGTGTCGGCAGGATCGCCACCAACTTCAAAGAGCTTCATCAGGTCGAAGAACTGGCCGTGGACATCGCCGCACACTGTTATGGGTGCGTCCATCTCCAACATATTTGGCTCCGCGCGCAGGAGCGCTGTGCCGGAGTTCAGGATCCATAGTGCTTGCTCCTCGGTCAGACGGCCTTCTCTGTAGAGGTGCTGCTTCAGGAACTGGAGGTTGGGCTTCGTTCGGTCGATTGGCGAGACGAGCTGTTCTTCTGTGGGTGTGCTGAAGGCTGGTGCTTGGACGTCTGGGAGAAGTCAGCCTCAGCTCATCCATGATATTCGCCCGTACTTCGAACATCCGCTGTTCAGAAGATCAAGCTTGTCTGCCCGTCGCATTGTGTGACTGACCTTTACACACCCGCTCCTGCGTGCTGACCTGCGTGCCATCCTCCATGGTGTGCAGGGTAAAGTCAATCTCAGGGACCTGCCGCTTCTCCTTGACAGCACGGATGGCGCTGTCAATGTACTCGCTCTGATCTCCCTCTTGACCCTCCATCTTTGCCGAGAATCTGCGGCGGGTTTGCTGCTGCCGCTGGCAGGTGTAACGTGCCTCAGGAGTAGTGCAACTTCTGTACGCTCAATTCGACGCTGTGGCTCGTGACCAAGCTGTGGCGGTGGTGTGGACCGGTGAAGGTGGAGGAAGCAATGCTGAACCGTACCGTTGAGCGCCTGGCGTTTGGTAAGCGAGTATTCGGGTTCTATAATTGATCGTTGTAAAGTTCAGGTAGAGATACGTTTGATAGTAGACCACCCACGCTTTCACACGCCACCGCCAACCTACCCTAACCTCGCTGGTAAGGATGACTTGGGTTAATTGCGGCGATGGATACCTCAGGCATTATCACGAGCTGCTAAAGTCACATTTACATTCACGTTCACGCAGATGACAAGTTAGCTCAATGTGGTACTGTTTGACATTGCAGTCGTCTACTTCTAAGCACCCTTCGGCGCGAGTCTGTCTTTCAGTCCTGCCATGTCCAGAATCCTTGCGAAGGATGTAGGTATCTCTCATAACTCATCAGATCCCCCAACCTAACCAAAATCGTTGTGTTCCGATATGCACAAACCGCCATTGCGAAGAGAACGCCACATAATGTCCAAGCCCAACCCATCACACCCTCGCCTTACACAACATTCGCATGACGCCTCGCATGCCTGCTCAGATGCCTGCGGACATTATCCCGCTTCCGGATCTCCCCAGCTTCGCAATGCGTGCCTGCTGCAAGTGCCTGTGGTACAGCGCAGTTGTTGATGTTGCAGAGACCGAATTGGGCGGTGCCGATGCAGACGACGCCGCCAGGGTTCGTGCAAGCGACTGCGCTGTTTGCACAGCTGCCGGAGGATGAGGTGCCGGATGGGGAGGGTGCGTAGGAAGATGGTGCTGGCGCGGCGGATGAGGGGGCAGCCTCTGAGGGAGCTGCTGAGGGGACAGCTGACGCTGGTGCGGAGGGAGCGGCCACGGAGCCGGAGGTGACGGTCTGCATCGTGGTGATGGTTACGAGTCCGCTGCCAGCGCTGCCGGAAGGTGCGTGCGCTGATGAAGGCGCGGGCGCTGAGCCGTATGCTGGAGCTGAGCCGGAGGCAGGTGCTGAGGCAGCAGGAGCTGAAGATTGAGCGGGAGCCGAAGACGGAGCGGCTGGCGCACTGCCATGTGGCTTTGGGGGAGTAGAACCACCAGCAGCCGGGCCACCAGCCACCGCTCCATCGCTGGCGCAAGAAGCTCCACTGGGCGCGGCGATAGGGTACTGCGACGCAGCCTTCGCATTCGCCCCAGAAGGCAGCTTAGTCATAACATACTTGCCAGGAACCGGGAACTTGACGTTCGTCTGCTCAGTGGTCGGGCAGGAGTTGATGCTGGCCATATTCGCAACAAACATGCTCGGCAACTCCGACATCTCCGAGCCATCGCCACCCGAGATCTCAGCCGAGATGCAGTTCATGTAGAGCTCGCGGTTGCCGATCGTGTTGTACCAGGTCCAAGCGAAGGTGGCGTGGCCGTTCTTCAAGCCGTTCGGGATGGTGTAATTGAACTCGTTCACGCAGTCGACGCCGTTGGTCTTGGGGTCGTTGCAGCTCAGTGCGCCGCTGTACGTGCCGGAGGGACCGGTGTAGGAGCCGTCGAGGTTGCCGGCGGTGTTGGATGGGCAGCCGCCTTCAATCGAGTAGATGACGTACCAGTTCTTTGGGTCCTTGACCTTCGCTGGGTCGGTCTCGTAGGTGACGGACATTTGGCAGGAGCCGCCGCCGTGCACAGCCGTGTTGGCGCCACCACCGAGCTCGAAGGAGAGGACTTGTGAGGAGCCTGCTGCCATTTTTTGACCGCCGGAGGTTGGGATCGACACGCCGTGGCACGGGAAGTTTGATCCGGAGGGGTCGAGAGGGTCCTTGATCGCGTTGCCCTCGATTGGGGTTGGCGAAGAGAGGTACATGTGCGCATTTGCGCCGGCCGCGAAGGCGACAGCTACCAGAGCTGCGGTGTTGAAGAACATGGTGGATGTCTTCGTTTTCGTTGTCGTGTGTATCGTTGCTGAATGGGTGGACGCGAGAAGTTCGAAGATCGATGTGTGTGTGTTTGCTAGGCCTACTAGCAGTTGTCGGGAATGAGTCTGTGGTGGTGTGTGATCAGAAGTTTGTTCGGGTTGAAGGGATAGATATTGCACTGCAAAATAATGAATAGAAGATCGCGGGTTAAGGTGTCGTGGGAGCGACACATTGGACAATAAGACTCGTGAACAATGATTCACATGGATTCCACGAGGTTCCCATTGTTAGGCGGCATTCACTGGGTGTTTCTTGTTCGAAGGAGCTCTGGCAATGCCTTTGTTCGTGGACTTGAATGGTCTCAAGAGGAACAAAGCAAAGGCCTTTACTCAATTCGATTCGTGGCTGCGAGGGTGTCTGAGATATCGCGAGACATGTACTTACGTGTTTGCGTGAAGACCAGTGGAGTGCCGAGACAGCGTGGATTTGGTGACTGTAGTATGAGTCTTCGGTATTGTCTTCGCGTGCAATAGTGATTCGATCGAAAGGAACGTCTCGCAGAGATGTAGCGAACGGCAGTGTTTGCACCAGGCAAACGCAAGAAACAAAGTGGACGATTTGACAGCGGTGAGGTTGACGAAGAGAACTCGAGGGCAGCGAAGAACCTACACTTTAAAGAAGGTCGCACAAATACTAGACCAGGTCGCGGTATCCATCACACTGACTCTTTTTTGCCTCGCTCTCCACCTATTAACGACGCCTTCCCGCAAGGAGAGGCCAAACTGGACTACTGTATGAGGTAAATTCAAGGGCGTTCGCAGCGAAGCGTCTATGCGGCTCTCGGCGGTTGCGATACTCAGGGGCAGGGCAGGAAGGCGCGGCAGGAGTCCGGCAGCCCAATTGACGGCGGAGGAAACATGGCGATCAAGATACGATATCGCACCAAGTCCTGCTTGCTGTGCGGAGCTGGCGACAGGGGATCCTATCGATGTGAAGAAGGTGTCCAGGGACCATACCAAGAGGTGGAAGTGCGAAAAGTGTTTCAGCCAATTATATCGCGAATATTGAACGACAAAGCGACAACCTGAAGCGCACCAAAAGCGGAGGCAGTTTGAGAGGCGCTTGGCGGAAGCACGTGGGACTACTCCCTCGTACGTTCTTTGCTGACCTTGAAATGGGTTCGATGCCAATCGCTCTGGTATTCGTTCTCCGACCTTTTGAGCAGGTTCTCAAGGAAAGATCAGTAATTGTAGCCGCATGGCCGCTGTATACGGAGTACCGACCGGAGAGAGACACCCATCCACCCTCCCTCGAATCTTCGCGTCACTGTTCGTTCTCCGACTTCGAGACAGAGCTCTCAATGAAAGATCAGTCACTGTAGTGGCATCTTGCCGCCTCACGGCATGGAGAACACTGAAGTCACGTTGGTGGATTTGTCGTCCCTACCTTAGACATCCGGTTACTTCTACACTCACTCGGAGTCGTTGTTATACTGCAGATGGAGGATGCAGATTCGGTATCGGAGTTGAAGCAAATCCCAACCACAGTGTGGCGTTGGGATCTCCGTGGCGCTTTCTTTCTCTAGATCTACCAGAAAAATGGCTCTACTGGGCCGCAAGTCCAGTCCACTCCGGCACTCGCACGAGACTTCAGCGGGGATCTAAGCGGAGGCGAATTCGCAGCCTTGATGATATCTCTCAACCTCATCGCATGCGCTGCACTTTCGAGAAAGCAGTAGAATGATCGGACAAGCTGCAGGGACCTCCTTAAGATCGCAAAGGCGCCGCTGATCCCAGTCAAAGCCGATCGCGGCCCTCACTCCGGAGAGGTCTATGTCGTCGGCTGTAGAGTCGCTGCTGCAGGTTAGTACTTTCTACAACGACGCCACCGAGAGGCTTCGATTGCGAGTACGTTATGGGTGTACGCTGATGGTCTTGTAGTATGCCGGCGTCGAGATGGTCGACATCAGCACTATCCGCGAGACCAATGCCAAAGGCAAGCAGCTCGAAGGACTAGTCGCGGTTTTCGTGGGTGGGACAGGAGGCATTGGCGAGAGCACGGCGAGAGAATTGTTCATAAGAAGTACTCGACCGCGTGCATATATCGTAGGAAGGTGAGCCAATGCTTATCCTCCTGATATCTTCGCGAAGTACTGACGACTCTACAGAAACGCCGAACGAGGCAACAAAATCGTCGCCGACCTCAAACAACTGAACCCCAACGGATCAGCCTTCTTCATCCAAAAAGATGTCTCCGTGCTCCGAAACGTCGACGAGCTCTGCGTCGAGCTCAAGCAGCGCGAACGCAAGATCAACTGCCTCTTCCTCACCGCCGGCTATATGACCCTCAAAGGCCGCACTGAAACAGTAGAAGGCATCGACCAGAAAATGGCCGTCAACTACTACTCCCGCATCCGCTGCGCCCTCAACTTAATGCCCCTCCTCGAAGCCGCTTCCAATGCCAACGAGCTCTCCCGCGTCATCACCGTCCTTGCCGCTGGCTCCGAAGGCGAGGTCCGCCTCGACGACCTCGAGCTCAAACGCAACTTTACCCTCCACGCCTGTCTCGCTCACTGCGTCGTCATGACCGACTTCGCCATCGAAGAGTTCTCTCGTCGCTACCCCGGCACCGCCTTCTCTCACTCCTATCCCGGCACTGTCAAAACGGGCATCGCGAACCAACTATCTGGACCAGTACGGCTGGCGATCAAAGTCCTGTACGCCGTGATGTCCCCCTGGATTCTTGATGTGCGGGAGTCCGGCGAACGGCACTTCTTTCAGATGGTGTCGAAATGCTACCCCTCAGCCAACGGCGGCGTAGGCATCGACGTGCCGGAGGGTATGAACGTCTTCAACGGCATGAATGGCACGCCCGGAGGTGGCGCGTACTCACTAGATTGGGACGGCAAGACTGCTGGCGATGAGAAGGTGCTGTCGAAGTACCGGGCCATGGCTATGGGGCCGAAGGTGTGGGAGCACACGATGCAGGTATTCGCGCGGGCAGAACAGATCATGCGGAAGGACTCCAAACGGCCTGCGAGTGATGAGGCGGAAGGCAGCGGCAGAGTTGTGCCTGACCCGATCGGCTGGCGGGCGGCGTGATGATGTGATTGTGTTTTACCATGCAGCGTTGGCGCTGGGGTGTCTCTCGGTACACGATTTGAGGAACAACGACTTGACCGGGAAGGTCGAGGGTTCTAACCCAATGGTCATGATAGGTAGCTGTACAGATGAACGCGTCTCAACAACAAAGACGATCGTCCACCTCCAGCAATATTCTCATTCACGTGAATATCGACCACACAATCGTCGATGCTGCCACTACAGTCACCGCCGTACCCACAACATTCCGACCCTGCCTGCGAGAACGCTGAGTACCTCGTCTCTCCCTCGTCCTCATGGGCCAATCTCCAACACCCCGTACCACGGGCGCTGCCACTACAGTGGCTGCGATAGCCACATCACTGACGAGCAGGCTTTGAGAACACTTCAGAAACCGCAAAATCCATAAGCAAACTTTTAGAACAGTACCATGTATTCCGCTGCTACCGCACGGTCGCTACAATAGCCACACCACCACCGGCGATTCTTCTTCCAGCTCTACGGCCCAAGGAGATAGAAAAGCACAATCATTACCGCAAGTAGGAAATCCCAAACCAATACCTAGGAGACCTTGTCATCATCAAAACCTCTCCCCCAACCTCGGCGCACCCCCCTTCCACCCGTCCCGCTCAAAATACCTAAACACCAACTCATACCCCTCAAGATCATGCACGATCCGATCGACCCTCCGATACCCCTCCACGAAATCCATGCGCTTGTCCCTCTTAGCCGCAAGCACATCGCTCCCACCCTTCGCCTCAAACAACGTGACGCTGAAGCGCCCGGGCTTGAAGATCCCGACGACCTGCTGCACGACTTCCACCGTCTCGCGGCCAGTAGGCACATTGGTTTCGAAACTCGCGTACGAGCACTGGGGTTCTGGAGTTACGTGCACGGTCCAGTAGTTCGTGCTCTCGCCGTCTCCTGGCATGGGGACCACGCCGTTCGCAGAATATCCGCACGGGGTGAACAGATACGAGTCGATCCTGGCGTCAGGGTACTTGGCAGTGGGGTAGAGATCCGCGAGACCGCAGGATTCAGTGACGACGGAGCCAAGGGTATGGCCTTCTGTGGTCAACTCCTCCGAGAAGGTCAAGGCCTCGTCTTCGCCGTCAGAGTTAGTGGCGCTATGGTCGGAGGAGGTCTGCGCGAAGACGTCGAAGCGAGAGTCAGAGTCGTTGACGAGCGTGTTGCCGGAGATGCTTGGGTTGGAGGAGTTGGCTTCGGGGATTACGCCGAGGTGCTCGATGGCGTCTTTGCGAGCTTGGTGCACGCGGCGGGCATTGTCTTGGGCGACGGAGCTGGCGTGCTCGAGGTAGAACTGGCGTGCGTTGTTTTCTTCCAGGTCGGTCATTAGGATTTCGAGGGTTTCGTCTCCTGTGTCGTCTTCAAAGTCTATAGTCTTCGCAGCTTGATCGGGTAACGCAACATGCTTCGTCTGGGTAGCCACACGCTCTTCTTCCGGAGTTGCGGGTGGCGTGAGAATGGTTCCTGGACCAGTGATGTAAAGATACCAATGCTCCCCATTCATCTTCCCAATCATGTACGCACTGCCACCGACGAACATCTTGTCCATATAGCGAACTTCATCGCGCCAGCTACGGTGCGGACCGCGCTGCTGATCCGGGTAGAGGTAGTTCTTGCGACTGTAGAAGATGCGGTATGGAGTCGCCGCAGCCGCAACTGCGTTCGGCAGATTGGCCTTGACATGCGGAAACCCAGCTTCCAGCGCAGCAATTTCTAGCATGCGTGGAAGTCCACAAAGCAGCGTCGTCGTGCCGCAAGTCTTCAACACCACCTTGTGCGGGAACACAAACATGCTCGATTCCGAGAGCAAGTAGGCATCCACATTGTGCGACTCGATGACGGAGAGCACTTTGCAGTTGACCAGATCAAGCATGTCCTTCCACGTGCCCTGAGACACAGCCTTCAGACCTTGCGGAGAAGCGCTGGCGGGCAACGCTTTGTCCGAGGCGGCGAACCATACTTCTAGCAGCTTCTCCGGTCCTTCGAAAGCATTGCTGGAGTCGAGATCGAGACTTGATATGTCTCGATTGATTGTCAAGCTTGGAGTGCCATTGAATGAGGATGGCGAGTTGGTGTAGTTCTGTGGGATCTCGGTGTTGACCATCTCCAGACCGGTGCGGTCGTTGTTCTTGCAAATTGGAAGTTGCTAGTTGTTTAAAAAAATTCTCTCGCTGTCCACTCGCTGTTTCTCAGGCTAGCGAAGCACTATCTCTGCCCAAACGAACTGTGACGTTTAAGTTGGGTAAGAAGGCCCACTCCTTCTTGGGTTTCTGGAGGCTGGCTTACGCCAGCAACAATGCTTCGATCGAGATGGTGAACGACCTTAAAGGACGTTAGGGCGGTCGGGCGGACAGGAGGACGAGCACGCTCTTGCGTGGTGGAATGGTGACGGCTAGGTGGGTCGTGGTAGTGTCAAGGCTCCGATACCTGGCGGTGATATCGGGTGAGGGTGGTGGGGTCGTGGTAGCAGTGTAGTTTGTTGGTAACTCGTGTTCAGCAAGTAGCTCGCGTTATCGTGGCCTGGCGATGCAAGTTAGTACCTGGAGTCGTCATCGTGGGCAATGGTAACAATGTTTGCTCACTTCTTTGGCTTGCAGCAGAACCGAAGAAGATCTTCTGGACGCATGAAATGCGAGTGAGTGGTACTAAAGGTGGCAAAACGGAGACTGTCCCTTCATATGGGAGAGTCTCTGGCGTGAATGGAGGTCGGGCGGTCAGGACTTTCAAGTCGTCGCTGCCGCTTCTCGAGAGTTGTTGGGCTTGGTGAATATGGTGTGTAACCCTTTTGATACTGTAGATGACGCGGAGGCTCTCAAGAAACAGTGGTAGGTGTTCAGGTTGGTGAAAGCAAGAGAAAGAAGCACGGGTGCAAGGAATAAAATTCACAGCTGGTGCGCGGCCTGCGCGATTTTTTGGCAGCGTCACAAGCCTAGGTTCCAAACTTTCACATGCCAAGCAAACATGCATATATCGGAGTGTACTCCGTCGTCGATAATCAGTAACTTGGGTGTGCCCAGAATGTTCGTTTATTACGCTACTCCTCAAGAACCGTTCGTGACAGCAGCCCCATGGCTTGTCATACCCAACAACCCAACAAACTCCCTCAAATCCATCACCACCTCCGCCGGCCGTTCCCACGCCGGAAACCTTACCCGACCTTCCCTTCTCTGCAACATCGCTACCCTAAAATAGGCCTCCGCCCACTGTGGTGGTGTCTGCGCGTTCGGTGAACCCGGGACTCCGGGTTCATGAAAGTAAGATATGCCAAGCGGCACGCTACAATGGCCCTGCCAGAGCGACTTGACGAGCTTCGACGAGTTCACGAGCCAGCGCAAAGCGACTTCTGGGCCAGGCAGCCAGTAGAGCATCGTCCAGTTTAGGATGGCTGTGGGGTTCCAAGGGGAGGATAGGTCGTTCAGCTCTAGAGTTTGGGGGCTGTTGCTTGTAGGGTTTCGAGGAGAACGACCAGTCTGGAGGCCTCCATACGACTGTGGGCTCGCTGGTGAGCGGCCGAGTGTTGGTATGCGCCAGTTCTCTGGACTGCCACCTTGTGAAGGCGGGTGCGTAGAGAAGAGAGACGATGGAGGTCGGATCGCATCGAGAATGTGAGCGAGCAGGCCGGACGGGGAGTCTGAGAGCGCATATGCGACGGTCTGCGGCCTCTCGTATGTCGCTTGACTTGATCCGGGTGTCATAGGTGGTGTGTTTTGCGACGACTCGTCATTGGTAACCGGGACCAGCCATTCTTCCGGGCTATAGCCAAAGACCGACCTACGTAAAACATAGGTCAGTTTAGCTAAGCGGTATTTGAGCCAGAGGAGTGGTGAAGTCGCGAACCTTGGTGCCAGCACGTCCGGGTTGACGGTATGGACCGCGATGCAATTGCTCGGATGCGTCAGCGCGAGAACGCGACAGATGTTGAAGCCCCTTTTGTCCGTCAGCTCGGTCTATGCGCCGAGAAGTATGGGTATCTTACCAACCCGTGCCATGAACAATATATTCATGGTATCCGAGCCCAATCATAAGTGTGTTGAAGACTTCTGCTGTAGCTTGCATGTTGTTCGCGGCCTCGGGAATTGGATCGCTGAATCCAAAGCCGGGAATACTAGGCACAACGACGTCGAAATTCTGGACATCTTCGTCTCCGCGCGGAGGTGTCGCGATTGGGTCGCACAACGCATCTATGATTTTCGACGCAGTTATGAAGGACTCTGGCCAGCCATGAATGAACAGCAGTGGTAGTGCGTTGGGCGATTGTGACTTCTTGTGAGCGAAGTGAAGACGTGTTCCATTAATGGGAACACGGAACTGCGGTAGTGTATCGTTGTAGAACGTCTCTTGGGAGCGCCAGTCGTATGATTCGAGCCAGTGGTCGATCAACGGTTCAAGATCGTTCTTCGAGACGCCGTGTTCGATGTGTTGCGGCGCGTTTCGAGGGTCTCGTGGTAAGCGTGTCAATTGCAGCTTCTGCCTGGTCAATTCGAGGTACTTCTGTGACACGCCCATGCGATAGGGTTGCACTGTGTTGTTGCTGGTGCTGGTCGGTGACAACGAGCTTGATGCCATTGCGGTCCGTACGTCTTCGTGGTGTTATCAGATCACGTCAATGTATTGGCGTTCGTTGTGTTCATCGATACGTGTAAATGCTCGCGAGACGCTGCGAATCGCGTCGACGACCGGCGCATTCGCAGTAGGGTTGATGGATTGATCCTCTGAGTAGATGCATCAAGCTACAAATGTTAGTGCCGTGGTTGACGGTGTAATAGCCATTGTGTATGATTGTCGCTCAGTATAGGCATTGACAGGTCGATTGCGACTGTCATCTTGAAGGTAGTTCGCGACTGTATATCATCAATAGGAGTCGAAGTTAGTAGGATATCCTGACCTTGCACGGGCCATGAGATTGCACTGCTACTCCAGATAACGAGTGCTTGTCGATAGGAGTCGTCGTAAGAGCACAGCCGAAGATTCGGGGCTTCCGTGGTGCATGACACTTGGGAGCCATTGTGAATTTCATGCTGTAGTCGATATCTTGAAGCACAGCGAAGAACCTGATTGGCCAAACCAGAATTGAAAGAGCATGCACGACTGCCGATCGTAAGCCTGTTCCTGGTCGCCTCAGCCACGAGTTCGCCACAGATGCACCGCCACGGCTTTGGAAGGTCTAGATCTCATGGAACGCTCCGTGAGAATATAGCTAGTACTCCCAGTGAAGACTTCGCTGCCGAGTTGGTCGTACACTCCAGGATTGAGATAGCAGTTCTCGGGCGTCTGGAAGCCCTCTAAGCGAGAAGTCCATCACGTCGTGGCATTCTGTGCGTACGGTGGCCAGCTGAGATACCACCGCATGCCCAGGCACAGCCTTGAGTTTTATACATAGTGGAGACTGCTGTACGGACGCAGCTCCGCATCCTCGTGGAAGTAGTGTCGTGGCGTATCACGCTTCATCTTCGCGGCAAGTCGACTTGGGATTCTAGCCCCAGCGAAGGACGAAGGGCATTTGGTTTCCGCGTTCCATCGGTAGGCCATGGTTCATCGCGGTCTTGCGCCCATGTAGCAGTGAGCAATACACATACTGCGGACTCGTAACTCTAGGATCAGTCGGTTATCCGTGAAGGTGCGTCCAGCAGTCATCATGGTGGATATTCGTGGTGAAGAAGGTGTAGCCGAGTGAAAGTGAATGTCGACGCTCGGACCAAAGCTTAATTGCGGAGAGCGACTTCACCTCCGAGCTTTACCAATTCCACCACCACACAACATGAGCATCTCACAATAACAACACCACTCCACCATGGCCTCACCGCCAGGCTCAGCAGCCACCTCACCACCCGGCCCTTCACCCCTCGCTCTGCCCCGCCAACGACCCACCCTCGCCTTGCCCGGAGGAGGACACATTAGCCGCAAGCCATCAATCGCAAGCGCATCATCCGCCCACCCCCTCCGCCAGACCTCTTTCCCACCCGACAGTCTCGAAGCCCAGCACGCAGCGGCTAACGCAGCAAGGAGCACGGCACGTTTCTCGCCGTCGCAGGCGTCACAAGGTAGTCTCGATGACTTCAGCGACAGCGAGCTCGTGTCCGCGATCAGCGGTCCCGCCGGACCGGGAGAAGAGGGATCTGCGAGGAAGCGAAAGAGGGGTGAGAGGGGTGGCAAGCGAGGGAGGCCTAGCAAGCGCGGGACGGGGAGGACGGGGAGTGCGAGTTTGATGAATGGAGAGGACGGTGGGACGCCGGCTACAAGACGTGGCGCGCCGTCAGTGATCACAGCGGACAACGCGGACGATGAAGATGACGAGGACGATGATGCTGCCGCTGGTGGTCGCGCTGCGCTTTATGAGGGCGGGCAGATGACTGCTGCGGAGTATGAGACGGATAGCAAAGCGAAAGCTATGTTCCGGCAATACGTTGATAAGGTCGACTCGGAGCCGCTTACGGCGCCCGGCCGCGATGGCTTGACGAAAAAAGATATGGGCGATCGCTACGACGTCTATAACCGCGCGAAGCTCAAGACGAGTGATGTGAGGAGGCTGGTGAATCAAACACTCTCACAATCTGTGCCCGCTAATGTCGTCACGGTTGTGAGCTCGTATACGAAGATGTTTGCGGGTATTCTGATTGAGCAGGCGCGGGAGGTGCAGGCGGAGTGGATGGCGGTGGAGAAGAAGAGGGCGGATGATGAGGCGAATCCGGCGTATAAGCGGCTGAGACGGATGGATGCGGAGGTCGAAGTGCCAGCTCAGGTCAACGGAGACGAGGATGCACGGCCAAAGTCATCCGGCAGTGATCGATTGAGCGCTATCGTGAAGAAGGAGCAGAGCTCGACTCCCACGGAAGCAGGAACTCAGCCCAACGGACACGTACCCGAGGAGACGAGCGAAGACGGGGAAGGAGTATACCCAGGTGGTGCTGGCGGCTTGAGCACGTCGATCGAAGAGTGCGACCGAGGACCACTGCTACCAGATCATCTCCGCGAAGCATTACGGCGGTACAAGAAGTCGCGCAAAGGCGGCACTGTCGGGTTCACAGGCTTGAGCTTGGAAGGGCGAGAGATGGCAGCGCCGCGGACTGGTGGCAGACGTCTGTTTCGGTGAACGGGCAAAGTGCTTGAAAGCATGAAAAGGACCCCACGAGCGACATGTTTTAGCGATGGCGCTGGGAGCTGTTATTGATATCAGAGATTCGGCGTCTGCTGAGGTAGCAACATGTGGCACTGATGCCTTACACCACATTTCTGGCTCCATCAGCAAGCATGCTTTCCGCTTCGCTCGAGTCCTGCCGTTCCAAGTACAGCTGATTAATGCTGTACAGCAAGGTCGCCCATAAGATACATTCCCTCCATCTTTTGAGTTGGTACAGAAGATGGAGTTGGTACAGTGTTGGCGAATTATGCAACAGAAACAAACACCCATTTCTTATCGGCCTTGCTAGCGCCGACCTGGGCGAAGTGCTCGCCGAGCGTGGCTTTGATGGCCTCGTTAGTGATCTTTGGGAACCTGTTAAGATGTCAGCACCCGCACTAATGCTTGAAATGGTGGGCTATAATCGTACCTGGCCTTCAGTCCCTTGAGGATGTCCGCTTTACTCAATTGGCTTCCTACAACAGCGTCCTTGAACTCATCCAGATCCTCCTTGCTCAAAGCCTTCGGCGGCGCTTTTGGCTTCACTTTCGAGCTCTGTGTGGCGGGAACACTTGTGATAGGCCCTTTCATGCCTTCAGCTGCACCCACGAGCAGGTGGTCGAGAGTGGCGTTCGTGTTGGTCCGTGGTTGGAGCGGAGGACGTGGCGGAGCCATTGCGCCGGACTGAAGTGTCTCAGATGGCTCCACCGTCAAGGTTACAGCGGGCACTGAAGCAGTCTTATCCCAGTACTCGGTCGAGAAGGGGTCGATTGTGGTGCCAGAAAAGCCAGGTAGGAGAACACCGATCCGCATATCGTTCAGGAAAGCCGTCGGAACGTCGCATTCGATACTCGGCACGATCTTGCACATCTTGTCCTCCCAACAGAGGCCGGTAGAAGCAGGTACCAAATCTCCAGTGATCATCTTGCGCTTGTTCTTAGCATCCTCTTCGTCGTCCAGGAATTCATCCATCTCGTTGGCATCGCCCTGGCTCTCGGCCTCATCTTCGTCCTCAACACATTCGTCGTCGCCTTCATCAGGTTCTTCCCACTCGGCCTCTGAATCGTAGTCGTAATCTGTATCGGGCCTCGCACGAGCCATGGGAGCACGACGAAGCTTCGTCGCTATCCGTGGCGAGCGTATCTTGCTGTATGTGCCGAAATACGGCGGTCGAACATCTTCCGGAAACTCCAGATACCGCTGTTGGACAGCTTGCAGAGCAGCCATCGGATTGGCGGGTGTTTCGTCCTTCGTCAGGTCGACAGGCTGTCTCAGTGTGCCTTGGATCTGGTCGACGAGCTGACGTGTGCTCGGGGTAGGCGCGCCTCGAACGTAGTTCGCCGCGTCTGCGCGAAGACACTCCAGGCTATCGTACGAATTGATGATACCGAGGTCGTACCTCTCCTGTAGCGATGGGTCTGCCAACTCGCGGTCAAAAGCACCTTGAGCAGCTTCGGGGTCGTCGGGTAGATCTGCGGACGCCATTGAGCAGTTGGCCTTGAGTACGAAAGGCAAGAAATAGCTTTTGTAGTCAGATTTGATGGGTTTTGCGGGAGTCCTGCTGGCCGCCACAGGCTGTGATGCACCACCTCTGCAGGGCGACTGTGATGGTCGAATCAAGTCGGCAACAGCATCGAATGGCTCGAGAGACAACGACTTCCTCCTAGCTTTAGTCGATTGACCCTCGCCATCGTCAGACTGCTTGATAGGCGTGGCGGGTTTCTGGAAAAAGGCTCCCAGTCTCATCTGAGCTCGTTCTTTCTTTAGCTTCTCCTGTGCCTTGCGCTCTTCTTCAACCTCCTTCTCACGCTTCTTAGCATCACGGTCCTCCGCCTTCTTCCTCTTCTCCTCATCTTTCACCCGCTTCTCTTCTTCACGCTTGGCTTTCTGAATGGCCCTCTCCGCGTCTTTCGCGTCCTTTTCCTTTTTCTGCAGATCCTTCTCGGCCGGAGTCAGCTTTCGCCTTTTCGCTGGACGCGTGGAAGAGCTGGGGGTCCCGGCAGGCACAGCCGGGGCGTTCTGCACGACATTGCTGCTGGTGATCTCCACACTGCTCAACGCTGAACTGCTCGGGGCTGGCGATCCTTCTCGGCCTGGAGCATCGGTGGTACATGGTGGACTCGCATTGCTCGATCCATCTGTATCCGGTGGCGTGGGCAAGAATTGTGTTCCTTTTAGATTGAGCAGCGTCTTGTCCTCGACCTCATCGTCTGGTGCTGCTCGTTTGCGTGTTTTTGGTGACGATGTGGCTGACTCGATGTCGTCCATGTTGTACCGTAAGCGTCGACGAATGGTATAGCTTCACAAGACAAACTCAAGCAGTGATCGAGTCGACACACATGTACAGTTGATTGGGTGGTGGTGGCGTAGCTTCTCAAGCTCAATTCGGTCCAAGGCAGACGACGCGAGACTAACACGCTAAGAAAGCTGGACCCACTCCAATGCTCTCTTCCAAAATTCACTTTCGACTGCACTTCGACTTTCGAAAACACATCACTCCACTCGTGATCGGACAACGGCTCGTTGACGAGCTCAAGACGTCCAGATGGACGACGAAGACTTTGAAGACCTCTTCGCAGAGGCAGAAATGCTTGAAGGCTCATCACAAGAGTCACTAACCGAACAGCTTGCTGACGTTGATGTTATTGGCCGCATTGAAGATGTATTCGAAAGAGTCGTCAATGCTGTGTTACACGAAGACGAGCTCAGCCTCACGCTCAACAGACGGCCACGGGCTGTCCAGCAAGGTGTCCCTCACATTAACCATCGCAATGGCAAACTACGCTTCCCGGGGACGACTGCAGAAGAGGCGTGGAGGTTTAGTATGGTTGAGTCTTTGTGACCCAGTGTGCCGTCTGCTGACCGAACTCAGCTGTCGTCATTCGCATCCTTGAGCTGATGCATGAAGCACTTCGCACGGGTGTGGTCATCTCGAAAAGGTGACTGACCTGAACACGTGGACCCCTTCCTTCTACTTACAGACATAGGGACATCTACTACCGCGACCCGGCTCTCTTCGGCAGCCAAGCGCATGTTGACCGCTATGTGGACGACATTGCGTATACTTTCAGCGTGCCACGAGCATCACTGAACGTTGTCGCTGCAGCTAAAGGACTTCTCGCTGGAGCGGTTAGCTTTTGTCGCAGAGACGGCTCAATGTGCTGCGCATCCTCAGACAGAGATGGCATGCTCGTCCCCAGCCTCCGAGAGCTATTGTCATGCGACATGTCTAAGGTCAAGTGGATCCTGGTCATCGAGAAAGAGGCCACCTTTCGTTCCATTGCAGCATCCAGCTTCTGGGACATGATCGCAGCCGACGGTATCATCATGACTGGCAAAGGCTATCCTGACATTGCTACTCGAGCTATGCTGCGGTTCATGGGCACCGCTTCGCCTCAGAATGGTTTCGCTGCGCCTCCAGTATACGCTCTGGTTGACCTCGACCCGGACGGTCTGGCCATCATGTCCGTCTACAACTACGGTTCGGTCGCGCTCGCCCACGAAAGTGCCGAGCTGCGTGTACCAGGGCTCATGTGGCTTGGGCTTCGGCGAGAGAATATGCTGGTCGACGACGAGCCCGTACATACGAGCCAAGGACTGCTGAGCCTTACTGCGGGAGACCGACGGAAGGCAATGAAGATGCTGGAGCGCTGTGACGATCTCGAGATGCGATCTGCGCTGCAGTCAATGCTCATGATGAACACCAAGGCTGAGCTGCAGATTCTAGACTCGATCCCAGATGGCATGACGAATCTGTTGAGGCCTGGACTTGGTTACAGCTGAATGGGGGACTACCACCGGGTCCTGCTCAATTTATGATATATTGCTCATATACGGAATCATTGACCGCGTCACCTTGTTGTACAGCAGCAGAGCCTTCTACTGTCGTCACACGACATGTGTGTCACGAAAAACGTGGCACTCGGGACCAATATTGGTTTGAGGCACCTATAACAGACGCGACAGCGATGTCGAGACTTCATCACAACATAGATACCCATGTATAACGACAAAGTGATGTGCCGTCTAGCGTGCCTTCCCAGATTGGCTTTGGCAGCCAAGAGTCAATCTGAAACGGCTCAACTTCCTTGAAACGGTCGAGAATTTCAAAGTGAGACCTCGCCGGGGCGCCAAAGTCTTCGAGAGACGGTGTGCACAACTCGAGCGAGAACACATCAATATTCGAAGAAGGGTCAAATATTATCGGGAGGTGGTGTGTTTATACGACTGTAGGTGGTGCGATCATGTAAGGTACACATCCTGCTGCAGTCCAGATTGGCTCATCGGGCGTAGAATCAAGGCGGCGCTAAGAAGCACAGGGGCTTCCGACTTCAGCTCAAGACAGCTTCCGTAACGTGCCTGTCTACTGGCGCCAAGGGGTTGAAGACCAGACGCTGACTCTCCCGCGTGGCTTTGACAAGAGCGTTTCACGGCAGGCCAGCTCGCTTCTCCGGATCTCGCCATACAGGTGGGATCAGAAGACACTTCTCGTGATGGGCCATGGATCCTGAACTGTGACGAGGCCTCCAAAACGTCCTCATGACTCCCGTACGGAGCCGAAAGTCGACTGCGGCGCTACTGCTTGCGAATAGAGCCTCATTGTAGCACTACGTTTCGGCTGAGCTCGTGTTCGGGACCCCGGGCATGCCATTCTCGTGGACCACCCTCCCCCCAGAGCCCAAGCACCGTCCAGGCCCAAGTCGACGCAGGACCGGCCCAAAACGCCACCGCACGCGGGTAAGGTCACTGCGTCTTCCCCAGACCTCTTTCCCTAGCTTCCATATGTAGTCAAGGACATTCTCGTCGTCTCGACTTCGCTTTGCTTCCGCAGTCGACCACTTCGATTCCACAACCACACTCGTTTACTTGCATTTCTCGACGTCAGGCCACGTCGGTGTCAGGACCACTACTATACTTTCGTTCCTCTTTTCTTGTTAGACAGCATGCTGTCTTCATTCGTTCTTGCAGCGCTTGCCGCTTCGTTCTCCGTGGTTTCTGCTGCAAATGATACTGCTTGCGCTACTGGTATCTTCCCATCACTGGCATGTCTTACGAGCAACCGTGGTGCTGCATCGGTGTGCTCGAATGCGCCGCATCCCACGATTACCATCACTGTTACGACCACGACACTTGCCGTTGATTCGACGACGATCACTCAGAATGCGCAGACACAAGCCACAATTCGGACGACAGAAACAGAAATGTCCACCAAGACCGTCACTAGGTTAGAGTGATCCATCCTTTCCAAGTTCTGCCTCATACTAATAACATCACAGCGGTCCTGTCAAGACCATCACCACCACCCTCACAAAGCTCAACACCCTCAACGCCACCATATCAACCTACGTCCCCACCGGAACTCCCCTAGCCGGAGGCCTCCTACCGGCCCTCTGCCGCCCCTCTCGCGCCCTCTCTGCCCTTGGTAATCTCGGCGACGACATCCTACCTTCGGTCTGCGCCTGCCTCGGCCACAAGCTCATCACCTCGACCGAAACCGAAATGGTCACCGCCAAGCCCGTCCCAGTCACCTCCACCGCCGTCGAGGGCAACGCAGCTACCACAACAATCTTTCACATCGTCCGCGCGACCACCACACTCACAGTCCGACCTCTCAAAACCCTGACGAAGCACAAAACATCCTGCACCACCAACACCGTCACCCAGACATACGCCGCACCAACCTTCACCAAAGTCTATGGCCCACGAGCCGGATGTGCCGATACTGCGCCTGGAAAGCCGAAAGCGCTTGACGCGAGTATCACAAGTATGTTCAACGCTACGCAGGAATGTCAGGGGTTGTGCGAGCAAGACGCCAAGTGCTCGTTCGTGTATATCCAGCGTTTGTTCTCCGAGAGCAATGGGAAGCCGTACTTCGGCTGCACATTCAACCCGGAGCACCTGGATGCTGAGACAGATTTAGATTGCCAGAGGAAGGCTGGGATTTATGGGGTGGCTGTTGGGTATGATGCGTATGAGCGTGGGACTGAGCCGTTGGTGGTTTAGGACGACGATTCTTTTCTTGGAGTGTATTGGTAGAAATATATCAGCGTAGGCGCGGGGAGCTGGACGAAACATATTTGGAAGATTTTGGCAGGAGTGCATCCACCTTTCATTTCCATTAAGTTCTGTGCGTCGATGCCAGTGGGAGGCGATCTGCCTATGCGGACTTCGCTACTAACGCTTGGCCTCCAAAATCCACCCATCACATGCAGCATGAAGATCGCGCCCAGCATCACCTCCGCGGTCCAGCCTAACTCCTGTCAAATGTGTGAAGCTAATGCATCCACACCACAAGAAGCGCTACGACTTGTAGAAGTCCAACCGCTTTTTCTCTTTCTTTGCTCGCCGCTTGTCCGCCAACTCCTTGATCTGCTTCTTCGACAGCTTCTCGTTCCGCCGCTCCTCCTTCAACGACTTCCCGTTGTGCGAATTCGCTGCCGCATCCACGTCGTAGTACGCACTCATCTGTCGTCCGGACTTGTTGAAGTCGTTGTGTCGTTCTGCAGACTGCTCGCCGGTCTGAAAGTTGCCAGTGAAGCGGTTGAAAGTACCTGCTACGTTGTAGGCGCCGTCGCTGGATGGGACCTGGCTGGTAATGCCTTGTGCAGCCATGGCTTCTTCTTCGCGTTTCTGATTGTGGTACTGGGCGTACGGAGCGTTTGGGTCGTACGTTCCGTGGATCTTAGGGTTGTAGCCGTAGTACTCTGGGTCGGGCTGGTTTGGTGTTGGTTGCGTGGAAGACTGCTGGAGGCCGGCTGGGTCTAGTTGTTGTTTTTCGGCGTCCCATAGCCAGTATGGTTCCTTCGGCTCCTCCCATCGCGACTCCTGGGTGTCCATCTGAAGGTAGTAATGGTCTCGTCCTCCGAACTGCGAAGGGTCGACGAAGCACTTGCACCAGCGATACTTCTGGACTTGCTGCTCGTGCGTATCTTCTTGCGTCTCGCCTTCTTCTAAGTCATCCTGTCGTTGTAGCTACCAGATTAGTACGATGCGGGTGGCGATGTTCTTTTGACCCAAAACGATGAGAAAGGTGTTCATGTTGAGGTATGGAACGAAAGACCAATATGAGTGGGACAGTCCACTCTCAGTTTTACTCACTGCTGCATCTTGCTCAGTCGTTGCTTCGGCCTAATAGCTGTCAGCAAGATGGTAAGGTTAAGATATGATTTATATTGGTCGCGATTCGTGACGCAACAGAGCATAAGTGTCGCATGCGTGGAATCGACTACATCGGGGTTCAAAGGAGCCAGTGGTTACAGGCTTCACTGTAGGCGTGTTGCTTCAAACATACCTCTTTACTGCTGGGTTCGTGGGAATCCGAAGCAGTGGACTCTTCCTTTGCATATGATGTCGAATCTGGGGCGGCCTCGCTGGCCTTCGGCTTATTAGCGGCTTGTTGGAGGAGGGCTTTCTCGAGACGTCTAGCGAATTCTTCTGGGTCTGGGTTACGGGCAGTGGTTTTCGTGACTCGACGGCGAGACTGGTGGTGGCGAGCAGTTCTGGTATTGAAAGCACATACCTCGATCGGATCAGAGGCTGCACCCTTGATCTTGAAGCCTAATTCGTCAGCCATGTTTCTTAGGGATACGTATCAACGGCTGGCTATGATGGCTGTTGGCTGGCGAGAGAAAGAAAGCGGCCTTGAAAGTGAAAGTTTGAAGTCTGGATTCGTGGTCGGAGGGTTGTTATTTATAGTCGTGGCATTGTTTATGAACCAAGTTCCGATCTCGAGATTCAAGAGCTCCGAGGACCGCTCGACCTCTGTACCACTAAGCCATGCTGTAATGGCGGCAGCGCCAGTACTCGTGCGCGAGTACACGACCGAGCGTATGCCTTTACTACGACCACGGACGAGCCCGACCAAGTCCCTCCCTCCGGTTGCGTCTTTCGCGTTCGCAGACATCCTCCGAGCAGCAGATGGACCCGGCTTTCAATCCGCGATCGATGGCATCGCTGAGATAGCTGCCAAAAGCCGAATGAGTCTAGCCGACGAGTATGCTTCACACATGCCACCGCTTGGGACCATCACCGCCACCACACCAGCAGCGGTTCGAACACAGTTACACGTAACCAGACCTGGCATGCGGAGAGCCCTCACCAGTGTGCCGGAGGGCAGCTCAGGGAGTAGCGAGGGCAGTCGTTTGAGTAAGAAGAAGCGGACTGGATTGTTCAACTTCAGGAGGCAGCGGGAAGAGCAGAATAAGCCTCTCCGAACCATCAGGATTGGAAGCATGGGTCGGACGATATCTGTCGGAGGCACCACCGCTCTTGCTACCATGCTGGAAGACAGTGCCATTACACCTATTCGCGGCCTCGAGAACGATGCCCCTAGAGCGACAGGCACACCGACTACACGACGCCGAAGCCTTGCAGAGTCGTCTCTCCAACGCCTACTCGGTCACGGCCAACTACCGGACTGAAGTGTTGTGCTGAACATTGAAACATCACAAACGAACGGCGCTTCGCAGCGATATCCCGCAAGACCATAGTCTCTCCGAACCTCACGCCTTCCAGCTCGTCGATGAAACTTGAGTGGCTACGTGCTTCCGGTATGGCCAATTATGCTTGATGAAAAGCTTTGAATGGTCTCGAGGTCCAGCAGTCCCCGACGGTTCGCATCAGAGTACTTGTCGGAAAGCACAGTACGCTAAGCGACCAGATATGCTCTCGAGTCTCCAGTCCACCACATCCAATGCTGCACGCCTATATGTGCACATTCGCTGATGGTCTGATGACGGAGACTTCTCCTACCGGCCGGAACTTTCTCTCTGTTGTGCTCGTGGCTCGTGGCGGGCGCTAGGACTGACGATGCGTGATACCGGGATGTGGAATTAAGTCCTGCGAGACGTCTCCACGCGAGAGTGAAGGGCCAAAATAACGAGGGACGTGATATGCATTGTGTTCAGATGCTTGGTTAGGAAGTTCGAGCACCTGCTAGGCGAATGTTCTGGAAAATTGTAGTGTGACAACCAATTGGTGCCACGCTACATCATTTGCATGATGCATCTACCACTGTCCTTCACCTTCGTAATTTAGGAAGCGATGAAATCGAAATCGAGATAGAGAGCCAAGATTTCCAAAACAGATGCCAAGCCGCTAATTTTCGGCACACCGAACCTCAAATCTCAAGCTTGACCACATCTTCAAGTCTCCAACGAGGAAGTCGACAACCACAACACCACAGTCGCCCATCATGACGAGCCGTCCCACCGTGACCGTTCACGGCGCCGATGGCGACCCAAGCAATGACACCCACCCACTCCCCAGCGTGTTCAAGGCACCAATCCGTCCAGACATCGTCCAGTATGCGCAAACCCACCAGAATCAGTGAAATATGGCAGGAGCTGATAACGTGACAGGATGGTGCACACCGGCATGGCCAAGAACAAGAGGCAGCCGTACTCCGTGAGCGAGAAGGCGGGTCACCAGACGAGTGCTGAGTCCTGGGGTACCGGTACGTGAAATACATGTGAAGATTGTGGCATTGGAAAGCGCAGAAAGACTTGGTCTATGGCGGAACAATGTGATACTGGATAAACACTAACATACTACAGGCCGCGCTGTCGCCCGTATCCCGCGTGTCTCTGGTGGTGGTACTCATCGTGCCGGCCAGGCTGCATTCGGCAACATGTGTCGCTCCGGACGCATGTTCGCACCCACCAAGATCTGGCGCAAGTGGCACCAGAAGATCAACCTCGGCCAGAAGCGTTTCGCCACCGCATCTGCCATCGCCGCATCTTCCTCCGCCGCTCTCCTGCTTGCTCGTGGCCACCACATCTCCACCGTCCCGGAAGTCCCACTCGTCATCTCCAGCACAGCTTTCGAGGCTGGTGCGCTTCGCAAGACCTCGGCTGCTGTGAAGATCCTCCACGCCGTCGGTGCTGGCCCAGATGTTGAGAAGGTCAAGAACTCGCGCAAGCTCCGTGCCGGCAAGGGTAAGCTCAGAGGCCGGAGGCACAGGCAGCGCCGTGGACCACTTGTCGTCTACGACCCGGCGAAGGATGGCAAGGAGATGGCTTTGGCCTTCCGCAACATCGCTGGCGTCGAGACCTGCTCCGTCTACGCGCTCAACCTTCTCCAGCTCGCACCAGGAGGTCATCTAGGCCGCTTCGTCGTCTGGACCTCTTCCGCATTCGCCGCCCTCGACGACGTCTACGGCAGCACCACCGAGCCAAGCGAGCTCAAGCGCGACTTCCTCATCCCATCCAACCTCGTCTCACAGCCAGACATCACTAAGCTCATCAACAGCTCCGAGGTGCAGAGCGTGCTCCGGCCAGTTCGTGGTGGTGCGATCACGAAGCGTGGTACTGTGCAGAAGAAGAACCCGCTCCGCAACAAGCAGGTTCTGCTGCGCCTCAACCCGTACGCTGCCGTGTACGCGAAGGAGGGTCTAGGTCACGCGAAGGTCAAGGGGGAGAAGCCTGTGCCGCTGGACGAGGTGTTCGAGGCTGCGTTGATGGAGAACTGAGCGTTTCACACGAACAGTAGGCGTTTCGAGGAAGCGCATGTGCGTGAGGATTCGATGAAGAAGGCTTCAGCTCAGCTAAGTTACTTCTCGTCGCTCACAACGAACAATTGATGCATGTGTTTAATTACCCGTCCCCGATTCCACTCTCTGTCTTGATGCTTGTAGCATGCGTTTGGCTTCACCAGGTGACATGTGCTGATGCTATCACGTGGAGGTGGTTTCACCCGGACACTAATAAAATTCGTTTTCGCTACTGACTCAGCCGAAGAAATCGTCCAACTTCGCAGCTCTGTAACAGGAGTTCATCTTGCAATCATCCATCTCGGCGCACGAACGCCATCATGGACCAAGTCAAGGAGATCGCAAAGTCAGGATCTCCTCTTCGCCACTTGGGAAGATGGCACTAATAGCCTCTCTAGACGTTTCAGCGTCGACGACCACCTCATTACCATCGCATTGGGCGACGACAACAACTCCGTCTACTCGGTCCAGAAGGCGGTGCTTTGCACTGCTTCAAGCTACTTCACAAAGGCATTCGATGGGTCGTTCTCGGAGTCGAAGGAGCGCACACTTAAGCTCCCCGGATGCAATTCCACCACTTTCGAATTGTTCTTGTACCGGCTATGCCACCAGAAACTACCGGAGAAGATGTACGATGATGATTTCGAGACCTGCGAACCTTGTGGCGTGCAGCCCGCTTTGGTCCAGCTCTGGTACTTCGCTGATGCCTACCTCATGCCCAAGCTCCAGAACGAGTCTTTGTGTCGCCTACACGATTGCTTCTCTGCAGGTTTTTATGTAAGACGCATGAGGATGGCCACGATGAAGCTGGCAATCGAGAAAGTCCCGCGCACATCTAAACCGTGGGAGCTCATACTCGACTGTGTGGCCCGCGACTACAGCGAATGTGATGATGCTCTTGGCACGGGTGGAGATGAATTCCTTCATGGACAGCCGGACATCTTAATTGCCATCACCGAGAGGCTGCGGGCTCGGTCAAGATTCTCGGGCCTGAATCGACCAGATCTAGGTCCGTGTTACGGCTATAGGGTGGCGGAGGATTGACCGGCGCCTAGGGGATGCGATTTGCGTGGGCAAAAGTGGAGCAGTGCGGTGTTCAGAAATATGGTGATATAGGGTGCGTGTCAATCACAGATTCGAATGGCTGTGGTAGGATCAGCGGCTTGGAGATGAGTAGGATGGGCGAGAGCATCAAATGCCGCGGTCTAGCAGATGGACAGCAATCCTCAATCGGGAAACAGTAGGTCTCGGTTGCACTATCGAATGTGGGACCGCTTGCTCTTTCTTCAGATGGGAGATTCATCAATCTCGCGAATGACAAGCCGGGACAATCGTTGCATGTTCCCTCCTGGTGAGTCGTTAAGAGAGGTGAGTAGGAGTTTCAAATGGACGTATCAAACTCGTTCGCTGAGCGGAGCAGGTCTAAATCTGCTGAGAGGGCTGATCATTTGTTCCATAGTTTGAGTTGGAGGCTGACGTTGATATCTTTGTGCTGTCACATGAAAGTGACCAAAGCGGACTAGTGACAACTTTCAATCTAGCAGACTTTCACAAAGTTCGCAGCCTTTTACACCTGCCATACATCGCAACGCACATACCCTTGGCTGAGCGTAAGTCGGTCCTCACCATGGGCTACGCAACCGATTTCGCGGAGTGGGTATTGCCGTCACCTTGTGAAAAGAGCGATGCTAATGTGACAGCAGGCAATTCAAGGCCGGCGGCGACGTCGTCACCATCACTCTCGACGACAGCGAGACCACCTACTCAGTCCAAAAGGCTCTGCTGTGTGCCGGCTCTGGCCAAGAATGATGTGGCGTGGTGCTGTCCAGAGCACCTGGAGGCCTCCAGCTAGAGCCGCTCGACTGCTCAAGCAACACAAGCACGCAGGTTGTGGACCCTCGCCTGCATACCGGCTTCCCACCTTCAGCTCATCGTCACATTCCCGCTTCTCCTTCGCGTTAGTCGCCACCATGGACAAGTTAGCAAAGTTCGTCAAGTGAGTACCCACCGCCTGCATATTTCTTCCAACAGTCATGCTGACAAGCACAGGCGCTTCGAAACCGGCAACGACATGGTCACCATCATCCTCGAAGACGAACCAAATACCAACTTTACCGTGTCGAAGACGCTGCTCTGCAATGCATCGAAAACGTCCCAGAAAGAGCTAGCTGGTGAGGATGGTCAGCACGTCTTCAAAATTCAGTCTGGACACGACAGAGCCACCTTCGAGCTCTTCCTCTACTGGCTTTACGGCCGCAACCTGGAGACGGAGTTCTGGAAGACGAGAGCTGAGAGGAAGAGTGCAGTTGAAGGTTCTGCGAAGGAACTTGTCAGGCTTTGGGGCTTTGCAGACATGCACAAGCTGCCAAGCCAACAGAACCTGGCCATGCGGCTGTATCTGGTGTATCTGAAGTCCGCCCTTGTCGACCGCGAGACGCTGCAGTCTGCCATCGACACCACGCACATCGACTCCATGATCGTGAAGGCGGTGTTGTACCGGATGGTTTTTGATTGTCGCACTAATTATGACGAGGACGAGGAGCTGGCCGGGGTGGGCGACATACCGGGGGTTCTTGCTCGAGTGCTCAAGGCGGCCGGGACGGTGCAGTTCGCGGTTCCGGGAGGTCGTTTCACATCATTGACGAGCTCAATGAGGAAAACTTCATGGTAGACGAGGCTGAAGTTGCTCTTTGAGGACAACGAAGGCTGCAGGTATGCCGAACAGACGGAGTGATGGGATGGAGAGTGTTGCTGGCGATGGGAATGTCGGCGCAGGAGGGCGACGTGGGGGTGGAGATGGTGTTTCTCTGCTCTACATCAGCGGCAATTGTATCTATCCAGTATGCACTTCCCTCTGAAAACGCCTCGCTATGCAACAGAGACCTCCATATGTTACAAGTCGCTCGAAATGCTGAACCTCCACCAGACATCGGCCAATCGTAGCAAGAATTCACTTTTTGTCCTTGTCCGCAAAATCCGACGCCTGCATATTCCGTGTCATCGACGGCAGTTTGACCTGCACACATGACTTATCAGCAAACTCGTAATACCACCCGTGCAATAATAAGCATAACTCACCACCAGCCCATCCAACTCCCTACTCATAGAAACCTGACACCCCAACCGACTCGTCTCCGTCAACCCAAACGCCAGATCCAACATATCGTTCTCATCGTCGCTCGGCTCCTCCATCTTGTCGTACATATCATCTCCCTCCACGATTATATGGCACGTACTGCAGGCGCAACTTCCACCGCATGCGCCTTCCATTTCTAGGTCGTTGGCTTGCGCTATGTCGAGCAGGTTGTCGCCGTCGCCGACTTCGAAGGTGTGGCGGGAGTTGTCTTTGTCGACGAAGGTTACGTGGCGTTCTTGGCCCGGTTTGGGAGGGGTGAGGTCGCCGTGGTGGTGGGGGGTGGTTGTGCTGAAGGGGTGGGAGTGTGGTTGTCGCGGGAGTGGGTGGAAAGTAGGACTTGTTCCTCGGGAAGACCGTAGTTTTGGAGCATGTATTCGGGATACCAAAGGTCCAGGAGATGTGTTTCTTCGCTGGGTATATCGTCTGCACTGTTCCAATCTCAGTAGGGGCGGCTGGCTCTGCCGGGACATGGCACCGCTGCGAGTGGCGATACTCCGGAAGGCCATCAGTGTCTGTCTTTCTGCCATTTCCATCGATGCAACACCTCCTCTCCGTACTTCGACAACAGATCAATGTTTCGATCAAAACCTTTGGACCTTCGGCGATGACGGCGATTCTGCCAAGGCTCACTCCCGCATCTCCGCAACGGCGACGGCGACATTGATGATGCCCTATCTCCAGCAGGAAACAATTCTATCCACCTATACTCGGTTCCGGAGCAGAGCAGCCACTGGATACCCCTACGATCGCGGACATCGACGTGATGGACAGCAAAGACCGCTTCCACCCGCTCTCGACCTCGCGCGAGCCGAATCCACTCCGGCCCTACTACGTTCCACCATCGATCGGACCTACACCTACCGCATCGCCTTCGCAGCCTCTTCACTCCGCTAGAACCGCGCCAGCATCACAGTCGTTCTCGAGTTCAGCCCGCGACATGCTCCCAGAGCTTGACATCGACCTAAAGTCGACCACGAGCGAAGCATGGCAGAACACTCGAAGCTTGCTTGATACCCTGCTGTGGAGGTACTCGTCAGTCTTACTGGCACAACCATTCGATGTCGCCAAGACATTGTTACAGGTATCGCTACCGCCGTCGAACGTAATACCAGCAACTCCCAAACGGCGCAGGATATCTCCACGAAGAATCTCTGCCAACGGCCATGGAAGCTCGAAAGGCCGGTATGACGAAACAGACGAAGACGAGTCCGACTCAGCGGAACACAGCGATCAAAGCGATGATATACCCGACTACTTCAGCTCCGCCGCGCCCCGAAGCAGATCTCCGCGCAAGCGAAGACGGACTCCTCCCAGCACCGAGCTCTCCCCCTCACCCACACCTACCCCTCGAGACCGACGCGAACATGACCCAGGCGAAGAATACAAACTTCGACTCAAGAAACCCGACAGCATCACCCACGCCATCTCCGCCATATATAACACCTCCGGCGCAGTAGGCCTCTGGCGAGCGACAAACTGCACATTCCTCTATTCCATTGCCATACGCACCATAGACAGCTTTATCCGCAGTCTCCTCCTCGCCATAGTTGGCCTCCCAGACATCATCGGCCCAGATCCAGGAGGGCTAGGACCAAGTCTCAGCGTCACTGGCTCTGCCGGCTTCTCCGGCCTCGATCTCAGCGAAAGCCCGAACCCCATCGGCTCCCTCATCATAGTCGGCCTCGCGAGCTGCATCACAGGTCTCCTCCTCGCTCCTCTCGACCTTGTGCGAACACGACTCATCGTCACACCCACCTCCAATCCTCCACGCGGTCTAGTGCAAAACCTTCGTCGCCTGCCCAGCTTAATGGCGCCATCAACCCTCTGGCTCCCGACAGTGCTATTGCATGGTATACCACAAATGTTCTCAGCCGCCTCCCCGCTCGTCTTGCGGCGGCAATTGAAGATCACGCCCGAGACAACGCCCTCGCTTTGGTCACTCGCATCCTTCACGATCAGCGTTACGGACCTCTTCCTCCGACTACCACTCGAAACGGTCCTCCGCCGAGCGCAGGTATCGTCTTTGAAGCGTGCGGAGCCGGACTTACCTACCGTGGTTGACACATCGCCATACATCGGGGTCTGGGGCACCGTCTACTCGATCCTCCACACCGAGGGCGAGACGAGCTCGAAGAATGAGAAAGGTATGGTGAGGATACGGCGGGGACAAGGCGTGCCGGGGTTGGTGAGGGGGTGGAAGGTGGGGTTCTGGGGTCTGGTGGGTGTGTGGGGTGGAGGGGCGTTGGGGCCGGGGGAGAGTAAGGGGAGGGGTGAGTTTTGAAGGAATATATATGCGAGGCGTTGCTGCTTTGGGTGGATGAGATGTGATATGACTCTACTCTAGTTTGGTTTGTGTGCCTGCGAGATACCATTTGAAGCCTTTGATCACTTTCGCATATCAGCTGCGATGTGGCTCGCGTGACCCTGATTGAGCGGTGGGAGGTGAACAGCCAACGTACCTGCCTTCGCTGTAGTTCCACTTCTTCACTGACAACCTTATCTCCACTTCATCTCTTCCACGATATACACTCGGTCTTTCCCACTTTAGTATATAGCCACAAGTTTGCCCGATGGGAGTATGCCATTTCGGATCGGCCGAGACTGTGATGCATGGAGTCTACGAGGACGTTGAGAGTGGCGTCGCGTCTCGCGCGTTCTCGACCTCGAATCCTACCTCACGCGACGAAAACCTACATCTTCAGGCCTCTTAGGACATGAGCGCATACAGCAACGACCGACGTTTGCGTATACGTCGCGATGACCGCCGCGAGGCATCGTCCAGTCGGCCGGTGATTGAGCGCCGTGTTGCGGGAGATCGCAGAGCACGAGTGACTGTTGAGACCGGCGGCCATGACTACGCATATGGATACTCCCCCGTCGAGCAGACTTTCAGGATTCAGCCACGGGCTGATCTGCGTTCATCTCGGCCTTCGTCTCGATACCCATCTCGGCCTTCGACGCGACGTCAGGACACGAGCGATTGGGAGTGGTCGGAGGTCGATGTCGACGTCGACTCGAGGCGGCGGCACTCGGCACAGACACCCTTTGACTCGAGTACGGCGGTACCAATATCCGGTGGGGAGTCTATCACGTACGATATCAAGGAGGATGTATCGGTCATTGGAAGCGAAGACTCCGATGATGTTGAATTCCGCTTACCGAAGGTCAACAAGCGAGTGCAATTCTCCGAGGAAGACACCTTCGTCATTTCCGAACCAGGCAAGGCAGAGAGTCTCATTGCACTTGAGAAGTCTCATGGATCTGCCAAAACTAAGTTCAACGGGCCATTGACTGAACTACTCATATCACAATCTCGGTGGTGCGGCAATACTGTCGACAGAGGTGACGTGACCGGCGAGGTTGTGTTGGCCTCAATCTCGCCGAATGTGGCGGAGAAGCAGCCTCCGCCAATGATGAAGTGGTGCCATCTCGAACGAGCCAGCATGAGTTTTGAAGAGTTCATGGCTGCTTCGGTCGCTTCTGTGGATGTCTCGGAGAAGGAGCAGCGTGACATATCGTTGCTGTTGAGAGACGTGCAAAAGAAGTTCGAGAAGCAACGCCATCATGGCCGAGAGATGGAGCCGGACTGTGTCAGCGATGTTTTCTACAACGGGACTTCGAACTCGGCGCGGCCGACCGCTTCTGTCCTGTTCTTGTAAGGGATCTGTATATCTGGTGTCTGTGGACCAGGCTGACTCTTGCATAGAAGCTTTCCGTTTTTCTGCCTCGAACCGTACTCGTACGCACCCATCAGAGCACTTAGCCCAGGCTCTCCTATGCACCCAACACGGCCCATGCTACAGAGCCATTTCTTCTCCAGCAGTCAAGCTCGCGAGCTAGCACAGGCAGTAGCAGTAACGCCAGGCACTCCATCCGGCCACTGCCTCCATATCTCACAGATATGGTGCCTGGTCGTCGATGGTAATACCATGATTACCTGTAGCGCTGTACCAATCGACAAGCTATGCGCCGACGCCGTAAAGCATACTACTGATATTCGGCCAGACAAACGTGCACACGTGAAAGTATCGGTTGGGAGCGATCGGAGTTGGTTGATACCAGTGAGCGAAAGTACATCGTGGCCGGCCTTCCTTGCTATGTTTGGTGAGAAGGTGGCTGGCATGGAAAGCCAAGGCGCATCGGCGACCTTCGAGCACGAAGGAGAGATTGCCGATGGTAATTCGTGGCCCGATATCGTGGCAGGAGCGACGGACTCGCCTCCGGAGCTGCTGATGCGAGACGTCAAGTTCCACGTACGGGATGCCGAAGACGAAGTCGTTCAAGACGATGCTGCTGGCTCGGAGCTCGACCTCCAGCACATACACGATCAAAGTCGTGGAGCTGTTCGCGGCCCTATCCCGGATATAGCCATCGATGAGCCGATGCGTTCTATTCCCACTCCTTCACGCTCGATGCCAATTCATTCCGGCCCGAATCTTCAGCTGTTCAAGCAAGCAGGTAGCTCTGCCGACATGCGTCAGCTTGCAGACAGCTTGCAGCAGGTCTTGGTCTCGAATCCTCGCCGTTATGAGCGAGATCTGTACTTACAGACGCCTGGGGCCAAATCCAGCGATATTGATACATGGCTGAAGCAAGACGAGGACAGCTCTAACGTAACCGAATCAAAAGAGATCAGGACGCAGCGTAAGGTGAAACGTCGGGTGGTCGGAATCGCAAAGTACTTGTACTGTCTCTTCTGGCCTCTCGAGTTTGAGCACGCCATGTCAGAAAAGTTCTGGGGAGCCTTGCACTCTGTCTCGGTCGCAGAGGACGGGACTCGGGGTCAGGTAAGCTTGATATACTTGGGTTGGAGTTGCTACGACTGACATGCAAGTAGAGCAATGACGTGCCGAAAGGAGGACGATTAGCACCGACTGCTGTCTATCGCATTCTGCGCGATGATATGCTCCCGATCGCTTCACTCATCACCGCCGAGTTCCTAACATACGAGCAAGATCTTAAGCCTCTTCCCGAGGCATTCTCGAAAGCCTGGCTACATCTCATCACCGCCATGCTCTACTTTGCGCAGCCAGCATCTCCAACGAAGAAAGTTTCTTTCGGCGAGCCACCTGCTAACAAGCATCTGCAAGCCGTGACGAAAGAGCTGGAGAATGCGAAGCTCGAGATTGCTTCAAGGCTGCACTCGATAGAGCTCGAAGACTTCGAGATCTGCACCGAGAGCAGTATACTCGCACTACTTCTGAACAAGCTGGCTGGAGATGTCATGCACGGCCGTCCAGACGTCCCGACCAGCTATTCTGACTACTTCCAGAGCCTGGAGTTCGATATCACGCAAAATCCATCTTTGAGATCTTTCCAGCAGAAGCTCCGCGACTTTCTGCAAGAAGTCCAAGCCATCCTGGCAACGCTGGAAAGTCAGCTATCCGTACTCGACGTCTTCGAACGAAGTCTCGAACAGCAGAGTGTCGACAACGACGCCATCCTAATCTACAGTCTTGGAACATCTCGCCAGTCGATCGTCATCCAGAATTGCAAAGGTCGCATCAGCGGACGCATCGACAAGTCTAAAGGTCTACAACTGCGAGCCGAAGAACTTGGCGAATGGCATCAGACGATGGTGGAGTCGAACAAAGACCGTCAGGAAAATGCGATCATGGTCTTCACTATAGTCACAATCATCTTTCTACCACTCTCTTTCGTGGCATCTGTGTTTGGGATGAACACGAGAGATGTGCGGGATATGCCGTATAGCCAGTGGGCGTACTGGGCGGCGGGTCTGCCGTTGACGGTGTTCGTTATTGTTGGTAGCTTGTGGTGGGCGGGCGAGCTGGAAGGTGTAGGATCATGGTTCGCAAGGACGACGTCAAGATCGAAGAAGTCTGCGCATGGAAAGAAACACGACCAAGAACGCCCGGCTCAACAGGAGACGACCATGCGGTATCAAGCTCCGACAGCTCGAAGAGACGATGCAGGGCTCGAAGAACAGCTCGCGCGGCCAAAGCGAAGGATGACATACCCTCATTTACACTGATGTGATACTGGAGTGCTCAAAAGATCATACAAGGTCGTGCAGAAGCGCAGCTACCTTACAAGGGAACGCATACAGCCGCTCGGGTTGTTCCCAGGGTATCTCAATAACACTCGCCAACGCCCTCCCATATGCTGCCAATACAGTCACTGCTGTCGCCACCGAACAGTAAGTCCTACGACGAGAAGGCGTTCTTCATACGCTCGTCCTTCCGCTTGAGCTGCCCTTTGAGGTGCTCAATCTCAGCCTCGAGACCCTCCTCCATCGTCGCCTTCTCCGCCCCCAAACCATCGATGATGCCACCACACCGCTCGATCTCGCCCTCCAGCTTCGTGGTCTTTGCGAGATGCTCTGCATAACTCCCCACCACTAGCTCATTGATCTCATCAATCTCGTACTTCTCGTTCCACAGCAACTCCCACCCTAGCGATGTGGCTCGCTTCTCCTTTACCAGCTTCGACTGCAACGCCTCAATCACGTGCTTCTGGCCCCACAGCAACTTCCACCCCAGCGTCGCCGCTTGCTTCTCCTTCATCAACTCCGACTTCAAGGCCGCAACCTCACTCTCGTGCTGCTTTGCTTCTTCGTCAAGCTCGCGAACGGTCTGCTCGTGATCCTGGTGTGCTTGGCTTGGCCGGCCGGCTCCCGCTCGCGACGAAGACTCTCCACCTTGGCTTGCTCGGCGGTAAGCAGTGATCCGAGGCTGCGGTTCCGGCTTCGCTGGCCTTGTGGGCGAGAAGGAGCCTTGCTCACCGCAGCGGTGGCGCCTGTTCTCGGGTGGCGAGATCGGGGTGGTGGAACTACAGCGGACGATGAGGGCCGCATCGCGGATTGGTAGCTGAGAGGTGGCCGCGCTGGGTGGTCCGTGGAGGAAGGCTGTTGTGGTGGCCAAATGAACTGTTCCAGCCGTTGCTGCTGCGTCCTCGACGGTGGTGGCGGCGCCGCTGCCATTGCAGTGGTTGATATTCGGTTTGCTCTAGCTCTCCTCCTCCTCGAGACTCTGGTGGAGGCGGTAGGCTGCTGACTGCGAATGGTGTTTAGAGCGCGAAGCTCAGCTAAGCAGTCGTCGTAGTATGCTCTAGCTGCGGCCGGGGTCGTGATACCAGCGAGCATAGCGAGCCGAGATGATGGCTGCTGCTGCGTGTTGTGCTGCTGAGGTCCGTCCATAGTTAGCTGTCCAGCACTATGTTCGACCAAGTGAACTTGTGGGAGCGCAGAGCTTTCTTGTTTGGTGCTGGAAATTTTGCCGCTAGCTTGAAATTTGATCGAACTAGGCAGCTGCGGCAGCGGGAACTTCCGCCCGTATTAAAATTATAAGAGGCGCTTCCCAAGCCTTTCTGCTCCGAAACCCTTCACCTCATCAACACCCTCAATTTCTCACCACCTGCGCTCGACATTCCACCGCCCTCCTCCACCATCAAGCATCATCGCCCGCGATGATAGAGCAGTATGCGCTGGCTCTCCTCACTGACGTCCTGAGTAGCTCGTCGCATGGCGGTGATGTTGTCCCTGGACCTTGTCAGTACAGGAACCCGAGGCTCACCACCTCGCGGACTCGAAAAGTCAAGCGTTCGGATGTAGCTAGGAGTAGGTCCCAGGGCTTCGGCCTTGTGGATTCGAGGAATGCTACAATACGTCGGCCACATGCGACGGGTCAAGCTGTAGTGCGCTTTCGTCGTGCATCGAGTGTACCAACCAGTAAGGCGCCAGAGCTCACAAGGCTTTGTTACTGGGCTTGACGCCGTGCTTTCAAGTTGGGGTTGACTGGGGTCTTGCTGTTGCGTTCCGTTCGCTCTGTCGGTCACTTGGGCTTGAGATCCTGTGAATGTGGCATCAGTCGTGCGCGTCCCGCGGCTTGCAGCTTGCTTGGTCTACGATTTACCCTTGTGGCTAGGCGATCGGATGCTTCTGCGAGCTTTGGTCATACTCTGTGTTGGCGCGAAGGTGCGCAAGGCTGCTCTTGATGGGCAGTAATGCACAACTTCACATACACACACAACAACTCCTGGCAGGCTGCTTTTACACCAATGGGCCACACCGTGCTGGGGCACTCACTTCGCCGTGGGTGCATGATCAGCGAGCGCCTCCATGCTCAAGATCGTGCGCAACTTTTTTGCGACCCACACGGCCGGCGATGGGTTTGAGCTGGTCTCGTCTCCCCATCACCTCTCTATCGCATTTCATCGTTCGGTGTGCGGGCCGCCGTTATGAGCCCGCCAATGCTGACACGTGTAGGCCATCAAGGATCTGGCAGTCCTGGCTGCTGGGTATTGGAGGCTTCTTGCATTTGTGAATCGTGATAGGCCAACCCACTGAAACTGACTTCCACAGCTATGTACTTACGTTATTTCGACCTCTCGCATGCCGCTCCAGCACGTGGGCGGCTGCTAGAAGACAAAGGGGCGGGGCAGAGGATGAAGTGAAGTCGAAAACTGCCAAGCCTGTTTGACCCACTTCTCCTCCCAATGGGACGACGACCATGACTTGCCTTCTGGAGCATCTCAAGGACACGAAGACACTTTCTCGTTCAACGAAGATGATGAAGGCTCAGCTATCTGTTTCCTCATATCGTACTTTTACACCATGTAACCACGCCTCAATACACATCACTGATGTACCGGTCTGTCTGAACCGATCGCAACCATTTCTCTGCATCCTCCTCACTCTTTTCCGTCCTCTCCATGTAGATCTTCTTGCATACAGTTGCACAACTTTGACCTAACCTTGCCGCACTGCCGCACAAATAGATCTTGCCGCCTTCATCGAACAATTTGGCACATTGATCTCGGTGCTCGTAAATGGCGTCTTGCACGTACTTCGGGTGTCCTTCTGTACCAGCGTCGGGCATTCGACCTACAGTGTTCGACAGAGTCAGTATGTGTCTCGAAGCCGACATTTAAATCAAAACGTTTCAGACGCTGGATGGCGCTTGATACTGTCTTGGGGAACGCTTCGTCGTATGACTTACTGTGTGCGCCATGAACCGTCACGATGCCTAGCCTCTCCCACTCAGCCAGCTCAGACTTGTACAGGAAGTCTTTGTCCGCGTCCCGAGAGCCGAAGAACAACAGCGCGGGCCCAAGTTTCCGTGAACCAGCCTCCGCGATTGCTGCTCGCTCTTGGAGGAATGCTCTCATGGGGGCGATCCCGGTTCCAGCACAGAACATCATTATCGGAGTTTCTGTGTCGCCTGGCAGGCGGAAGCCGACGTTGGTAGTGCGGACGAAGCAGGAAATGGCATCTCCAGGTTTCCTGCCACCGAGGAACGTGGAACAGGCTCCCTCGAAGACCCCGTGGCCTGAGAGCGCAGGTCCAGTGTGGATGTCGTAGGTGAGACATACGACGTCCTCATAGCCTTCTGCGAACGGGCTGGATGCTATGCTGTACTGTCGTGGTGTCAAAGGTAGGAGCATATCGATGTAGACATCGAATGGCAGAGTGATGGAGTTCTCGATAAGAACCTCCACAATAGTATAGCGTTTATCAGCCAGCTGGCCAACAATGTCGTCTTGGAGAAGGTTGTCGGCGGATTTGTCCTTTGCAAAGCTGGCAATGGTTTTGAGTTGTCGTTTGGTGACGGGTATCCCAAGTTCAACGTAATCGCGGAGGAACACTTCTATCGGAGTTGGCGTAGTGGGCAAGAACTTCTTCTTTGAGCCTTGCACACTGATCTTGGTCTGCTCGTCGTAGCCGAAGTGTCGCATAACTCTGTGTACAGCCTCGTCGGGGTTGCGAGGCTGTACGACAAGGTAGTCGCCAGCTTCGTATTTCATTCCATGCGGTAGGCGGACTTCCATGTGCTTTTTCTCCGGCCCGACCGAGTTGTCCGCGAGGACTCTGTTCTGTAGGATGTTTCCGATGCCCATTTTCTCGTCGCCGAGTTCTTTCACGACCGTGCTGCGCTCGATGGAGACCTTGAGGGTTGGCTTGTCGTCCTCAACTTTGGATCCCGCTGCGGAGAGCAGTGTCTTGACCACCTCTTCCGACCAATCTTCAAATGGACCGATAAGATCCGCTTTGACGTTAGTGAACCCAGCTTGTAGTATAGCATCCGCTCCCAGGGCGCCCATCTTCTCGTCGATCAGCTTCGGGATGCGATGGAACGTGGAAACCCAGTCGGAGTTCCCAACCCCCATTACGGAGTACTGGACGCCTTTCAGCGCCTCTGGCCCTTCCAGCTTCTGCAGCCACGATACGAACTTCTTTGCGTTGTCAGGAGGCTGACCTTCATACGATGCTGTGATGATGATGTTGGCGGCGTCTTTGCTCAGGTTCTCCGCGGCAGAATCCAGGTTCATTATGTCAGCTCGAATGCCTTGCTCATCCAAACTGGTAGATAATGCCTCAGCGAATCCTTCACAGGTGCCAGAGTTACCGCCGAAGAAGATCTTGACTTTTCTCCCCTTCTCCTTCGTGCTATCCGCGGCAGTAGCTTTATTGCTCTCGTCGTTGGCTTGCTTCTGCAATGCTTGACTTGGAACGCCGCCGGGTATGCCGGTTAGCAGTGACTTTCCGGGTCGACGCCGTACCCTCATATAGAACCCATCAGGCTTAATGGTCAGCGTCGACTTGATCTCGAGTTTGTAACCAGGATCCACCATCTCCGGGCTGAAGCGCTGCAGGAGCATGGCAGTATTGAGGATCATCTCCTGTTCCGCGAACCCTCGACCAATGCAAGCCCTCAGCCCGTTGCCGAACGGCTTCCAGCTACTCGGCGGCAAAGTCTGGAACTTCCCATCCAAGAACCGCTCCGGTTTGAACTCATTATAGTCTGAACCCCACGCGGCTGCATCGTTGTGTACGCCATGAAGGTTCAATAGTATGGCATCTGTTGCTTGGATTCGATATTTGCCTCCAAGAAGACAGTCGTCGCGCGGTATGACGGAGAAGGACGGTATAGGACTGTTCAGCCGGAGCGTCTCCTTGATCGCGGAATCGAGATAAGTCAGTTTAGGCAGCATGTCCAACGACAAGACTTTATCACCAACTACCTCATCGACCTGCTTCTGGGCCCGATGGAACGCTTCTGGGTTCTTCAGCAGGTTATACCACAGGAAGGACAATGTGCCAGAGGTTGTCTCATGTCCAGCGACCAAGAAGGTTACCATGTTGTATATGACGTTCTGCTCGTCCAAGGTATCCCCTGACTCTCGGTCGACAGAATAGAGCATGGTGTTCAGTAAGTCCTTCGCATCCGGCTTCGGGTTAGCCTTTCGCTCTTCCACGATCTCACGGACAAGACCGTGCATGAGCTTCACTTTCTCCTGTCGATCCTGCTCTTCCCACCGATGCAATATGTTCTGGAGGTCCGTCCGACTTGACCTTCGGCCCGACATTTTGAGTACATCTGCCATTTGGGTAGCAAACGGATGAGCTTCATCGCTATAAAACTCATTGAAGCGGTAGCCGAAACTACAGAGGCCAATGGTGTCGAATGCAAGCCTGGTAAAGTCATCACTACAGTCGATCGCATGTTGATCGCCGAGCCGATCCCATCTCAGCATCATCTGAGCACTGATGTCTTGCTAGGAACTCATCAGCAAAAAGACAAACGTGGCGGCAAGAGGCCGTTTACCATGTCGTCGAACATCTTCCTCAGGCCGAGAGGACCGAAGGCAGGGACTAGTAATCGATGGGCCTTCCACCAGTTCTCCTCACGTTTCATTACCCGTCCATCCTCGTGAGCGCTGGTGAACAACCCGTCTCCAGTCAAAGCTCGTACTTCGCGTAAGGCCTTCCCGGGTTCCTTAAAGAAGAGTCTATCGTCGCATATTTCGTCGGCCAATTGTTGTGAAGACACAATGATGAGTCGCCGACCAGGTAGCTGGAGCTGCACGATCTCGCCATAGAGGTCGGCTAGTCGCTGTGTAGATCTTGATGGGAAGTTTGGATCCAATTCCCGGAGGTTGCCTAGCAGGAATTCGGGGGGTGGTTGAGGTATGGGCACCTCATCTATCTTTTCGCTGCCATTGGGAACTGGCGGATGCTCGGCAGGCATCTCGCCGCCGTTGCTGGCCACCGGACAAGCCATTCGTGATGGATGTTAAGATGAAAATTATCAATTGTTGATGGATGCTGGAGACGGGCCAATGGCTTGGGGGCCGTCCCCGCCTTATATATGAGCTGCGTACAGATCCTACAGTAAGCCATCCCGTGGCACCGAATCTGCTCGACCGCATGGGGCACGCACGCCCGCCGCCGACTCTTGTGCGTGCGACTTTATCAGTTGGCTCCGTTCGTAAGGCTGGTGATGAGCCAGGGTCGCATCCAACAGTGCCCAGGCATCGCCACAAAAGCTTGTTGCTTGCGTGCGCTACCACCGTGCGTACCCGGTATCGCAACGCACTCCCGATTGAATGGAGCGTACCTTTTGACACAGTCTTCCAGTTACAGCATCCACACCACCTGGGCTCTATATAGTATTCGGACGTACCGTTCGTATGCTGTCGGTACTTTTCGCTCCCGACGACTCAAAAGTTTATGAACAAGTTCCTGTCACAGCCAAGACCCTGTACAAACCTTGACCTTGGACATTGCAAGCAGCATGGGGGCTCAAGGAACGAATGCGGTTTGAATTCAGACTCGAGAGGATCCCTCGCGATTGCTTCGAAGTACATCCGGCAGCGAAATCTATGCACAGTTCCAATGGAAGAATCTGAACGATGCTGCTTGGCGGCCGCAATGGACTCAACATGGCCTTACGTAGCCGTGTCGGAAGTGTTTCTCGCGAGCAGCGTCCAACCTGGTATGCATCTGCTGCCAGACACAACAGCAGGTTGCAGAGTCCTTCTTTTGGAGAGCAACAGACATGCTGCGACTCGCACGTTCATCGCTGATACTCGAGGACATGCCTACAGAAGGGGGTTTGACATGGGGAGTGCTCGACCCGCGTCGCCAATCCAAGTACCTCGATTGTACTCGCTGCATCGTGGTGCCCTCACGCTCAAACTCGAGATGGCGTGCGCTCCGACAATTGCGGCGCCGGCACTCAGCATCGTCGTGTACGGAGTTGTGAGTATGACATCCTGCGCGATTGGGAGACCGCGGTTGATTCCGATGTATTTGATTGGGAGGTAGTCGGCTGTGCGAAGGTCCTTGAAAAGCTGCTGGTCCTTCGGAAAATTTGTCTCCTGGAAGGTATCGAAGAGTTTGATGCATATGCTCTCATTCAACTGCAGGTGGCCGAGCTGGGCCTCCGGTTCTCCAGCCATGATCTGGATCGTCTGGGGAACAGCCTTCAGCTCCGCGCACAAGGAGGTGAGCTGATGAATTCCCTTTGTCGACACGCCGCTAACACTCTGTAGATGGCAGCAAAGCCTAAGAGACGATGAGTTAGTGAGTAGGTAAGATGGACAAAGGCGTGGGATTTCTTACCGCTTCTCCAAGTCGGCGGTTGAGCCGATGTAGATCGTCCACACGTCACCGTCCTCGCCAACGATAAGAATGATGTACACGCCGGCAATCCTGACTCGCTGCTGAGTACTGGTGAGTGTAACCCGAGGCAGGCTGTCGAAGTCGGCGCTGGTGAGCTCGTAGTGGGGAATGGAGAGGAGCGTGGCCCCGGCTGCAGTGAGCTCCTCAGTGAAGCCATTGACAGTCAGTGAGGGCGTTGAGTCTGCGGCGAGGTCTCTGAATGACCCGCATTGCCGCTCGAGTATGAGCTTCTGCTGCCTTCTGACAACGGCCGTCACGAGGGAGGCGAGTTGGTCGACCTGCGCACTCGAGAGTAAAGTGTCAGACATTGTGGCGTGAGTAATGTGCGTGGCGTAGGTGGTATGAATATCGCTACCGCCACCAGGGGGACGTAGTTGTGAGGTGCGCAGTCGG
>JAABUL010000351.1_pt1 | contig 98681 bp, 63 predicted proteins | sample 5559151 | NCBI WGS metagenome assembly JAABUL01 (sample SAMN10711876, study PRJNA513368) | rock metagenome | isolation source: Antarctica rocks | place: Antarctica: Victoria Land, Pudding Butte sud | reverse complement strand
CGAGCCTAGTAAGCTAGTAACACTTATTTAGTATATAGGAACTAAGGATGTCTTTAATATACTTATATTTAACTTATATTACAATCTTACTAAAAGGTCTATAACTATTTATAGTATATTCGAGTTATCTTACCTAAACACCTACTACTACCTACTCTTTAAAGAAGTACTTACGTAATACTACTTATAGGATCGCAATAATAAGGTCTAAATTTAGCTTAGCTAGTATATAACTTAGCTTATTTAGGTAGTTATAATAGACGAGTCTTAAATATTACTAGTTATAGAGAATAATTTCTTAATTACTATTAAAAGTCGAGATTTCTTACTAAAAGTAGCTAGATTATTATTATTCTAGCTATATTCTCTACTAACTTTAATAATTATACCTCTTCTTTTACGCTTTAAAGCTAGAATTTTAAATATAGAAAAGCTAAGGATAAGGTCTTAGTAAAGCCTTACTTAGAGACGTTTTTTATAATAGGTTATATTAAATAATAACTACTAAATAGAAAGAGCTAATTATAATACGTAATAATAGCTACGACTATAAGTAATTACCTTTATATTTTAAAATATCTATAGTATAGCTAGTTAAAACGTTCTACTACTATAAAGTATTCGACTCTCTATACCCTCTCTCTACTAGCGCTAAGACCTACTATAAGTATTATTTTAATCGCTACTTCTTTAAACTATCTATTAACCTTCTATATATACTATATCGTAATTTAAGCTCGTCTATCTACTCTTTAGTATTAATAGCCTCGATATACTTTATATTAAACCCCTCCTCTATTAATACCTTCTTTATATAAGCTAGGTCGCTAGTATAGTCCTTTTATATAGTCTACTTACTAGCTTATTAAAAGAATTACTCTATAAGCTTAAGCGTACTAGTCTCTATTAGCTATAATAAGGGTAGCTCTAAAGAGGCCTTAAAAGTAGTAACGATAGGTTTACTAGTCTACTATAGTATTCTAAGTATACTAAGTATTATACTAAAGAACTACTAGATAGTATATAATAGTTAATAGCTATATAGACTACTCTTTAACTACTTACTAACTACTATACTAGTAGTAGGTCTCTAGTTATCCTTTTGCTTTTTCTACTTAATCTACGACTTATAGAGTATTACGTAGATAAATAATAGTAGCTTACTAGCCTTAGCCTTACCTTCCTTAATATCCTTAAACTACTAATAGACGATATAACGCTCGATTAGTATATAGTCGGCCGTAGTATTACTATAGAGCTAGTAATAGTAGCCTCTAGCCTATCTATTTAGATAATTAAGCTAACTATAGGTCTAGATATTATATATCTCGCTAGTATAATCGCTATAACGGTAGTTAGCCTCTATAAATTCCGTAGTATTCTATAGCTAACGTTATATAGTACTTCTACGTAGAGCTAGTATTAGAGCTAGCTTATTAATAACTATTTCCTCCTTTAAGTAGGCTATTACGTTAGCTTATAGCTCTTACTTACTATTCTTAAACTACTTTAGTAACTTTAACTTAACTAATATTAAGCTAGCTTTATCCTCTACGTTATTAGAATACTACTATTCCTTCTTATAATAGTTAAATAAGGCCGTAACGTTAAGATACTTTAAGGTATACGATCTATTCTTTATATTTATAAAGAGCTCTACCTTCTTAAAGGTTCTATTAAAGAAGCTTAGTATCCTTGAAATAATACTAACTTTATATTTTTCTCTTTTATAAAGGAGCTTAATTATAAAGTAATACTAGAGGTCCTATTTAGCTTAGTACTTATTATATACTCTTAATAACAATAAGGCCTTAAAGTTAATAGGTAGTAAGTAACGTAGTACCTCCCTATCCTCCTTTTACTAACAACGTCTATTAGCTCTAGCCTTACGTATAAGCTATCGAAAATATTTACGGCGTTAAGTAGCTTTATCTACTATCTCTTTAGTACTATCCTTCTCTTTAGTACTACCTCTCTTTATAGTACTACCTCCCTTTTTAGTACTATTCCTTCCTTCTTAATAAGCTAGTAAAGGTTAAGAGGGCGCTACTTTAGAGGCCTTACGCTTATATCTAGTTACTATAGGTATAAAGAGGGCCTAATTAGAACTTACCTTATAAGAGAGCGTCTTAGTATAACTAGAGGCTCGTTAGGAGGATATATTAGCTAACTATACCTTTTAGTAACTACTAGTAACGATAGATAACCTAATCTAGTAACGACGATAAGCTATATTAACTATAATTACTTAATTTACCTTTAAGTAGGAGGTACCTATACTAAATTTATAGGTAGGCTCCTAGCTTAGTATATAATATATAACCTATTACGCGTTCTAGAGGCGGGAATACCTAGGAAAACCGACGTACTACTATTTCCTTTTTTTACTAGCCGCCTAGGAGTCCTAAGTATAGAAATTAAAGGCGCTTTAAGTCGTCGCGTTCGGTGAAAACGAAGGCAGTCCGTAATAATTATTGTAGAACTGTACGAAGACAGCGTCGAGGTATATATCGCTGCGCAAGAGGCTTTCGCCCGCGAGGTCAGGATACGGGCACTGCGGTGCGGCTGTGAGATAGTATCGCTTCGAGGCGTCTTGATCCATTAGAGAGCGAAGAGTGCGGGCAAAAGGGACGAGATTCTGCGTCGTGCTCTCGAAGTCGAAGTCGAATCCGTCAACACTTGCATTACCGAAAGGCCGGAGAACCTGCGCTTGACACGAGTGATTAGATCCACTGGTGCCGTTGCACACGTTTGAGACAGAGCCTTGTGTAGGCCCAAATGTGTCCCACACGAGTTGGGCGCCCGAGTTAGCAGCGTCTGGGCTCTCAAACCCGCCCTCCGTATACGTGGCCCCCCCAATACTCAAGAACACTTTCTTGCCATATTTTTCCTGGCATTGTCGAATGTCATCGCCAACGGATGGGCAATCTAAGAGCGAGGTACCGTCGAAGAGTGTGCAATTGTTCTGCGAGTTAGCAAGATTGAACACGGGCTGGCCGCCGGTACCTGTTGATAGTTGCACCAATAATGCTATTATCACAATGTCGATGTCGGTGTCTGATGCAATATCAGCGTCTGCTATATACGGCCTGTTTGGACAACGTACCTGCGCAATAGTCAACAAGATCCTGCTCTGCCAAGCTTCCATCACTGGCTCCCTTGGAATTTTGACCTGAAGTTACCATGTCAGTAGGACGGACTCCATGCGGTGGAAAACAAGGTTAGCGTACCCCAGCACATCGCAATATCGCGAGAAGTCGTAAAAGGCCCGGAGTTAGCGAGTGGAAGTAGACAATTGCCGAGAAGAGCGAGCAAGAGGATCGAGCCTGCAGAAAAATTCCCTGATGATTGCATTACGAAGCCATAGAGCTTTCGATAAATAAACTAAACGCTGAAAGTTGTAGCCATCCTCCGCCGGTCTTCAACATATATATAGTTTTTTAGGCCTTTTGCTCTCCATGGCGATTGCTCGAGCAACGATTTCTGCGCTCTCGTCGCAGCAATATCATACTATATTCTATCACGGCTGCAGAGCGGACCTGTTCCGACTCACGTTGTCATAGTGACCAAGCGGCGTGAGGAATTAAACTTGTTGCTTCTGAAAGGTATACACTGCCACCTCCAAAGGCTTTTGCTAGAACAGGGAATAGCGCTAACACATCGCACGCAACAGTGGTTCGCAAGGATGATTCTGCGTGGCGGATCGAAACGCGTAGGCGCTTCGCTCAATCTGTTGCGTAGACATTGGTATCACTGTGAAAGGCTCATAGTACTTGGACACCGAAAGGTGATTTGCAAGGCCGCGTCGGCGCAATGATCTACCTTCAAATGCATGTGCGGCTCGCTCCATGCGCACGGTCGATCGGAATATGTGTTAGGAATGAGCCTAGGACAGCGTCTCATATTAGCGCGGTGAAGGCCGTCATGATCTCGCGGCTGTGGTGTCTTGAACCGTAGTACGACACAACATGTGCGACGCTGGCAGTTCTTGGCGTCGAGAGTTGTCAGTAGTCTTTTGCAGCCAGCATAGGATTCAAGTGACCGCGGTACAACTCGAGAGTCAAGAACATGGGTTATTAATACATTATACATTTGGTATCTTAACCTCGCTTAAACGCCGTCTTCGTCCCCGTGTAGCTTGTTGCCAAGCGACATGCTGCTTTGTTTGTGAAATACCAAATAGCTGAACATTACAATGATGTGTGTAACGCTGATCACGACACCAAAGAGGCGAGCGCGTAGGCCGCCAACGCTCAGTAGCGTGATATTCTGTGCCGACCCATTGGAGGTCCTCTCCGGACTGGCGTAACCGGGGCCTGGTCGGCCTTTGGTAGGAAGTAGAAAGACGGCCCGGAGCTGAGGCTAGAATTGGTCGTGCGTCCGGTTAGAGCTCTGGAGCGCGGGTGTGCAGATGAGAGGATCGAAGACCTCGAGCGCTGCGCTCTCCAGTGTGCATGCGTTGCTGCGGTCTTGCTAAATGTCAAGCCTGCTGCATCGTGCATGCTGTTGCGAATGCGCCTCGTGGGTGACGGTGCCGCACTTGCAGACGGATTTCGACGGTCAGAGATCTTGGTCAGCTCGCCGAGAAGGGCCTCGTCGAACGGTAACGTCGAGCCCCGGCGTGTTGGCAGTCGTGGAGGTGTCACGCATCGCTGCTCCAGAGTGGCGGCAGAATGAATAGATGGCATCGATCCTGCGGGCATTGAATGCCGCGCCTTGCCTAAGGCTGGGGTGAATCGCCGAAGGAAGGTGCGAAGCTTCTTTCGTGGGCGTTGAGAGAGGGCAGGGCTGGAGCCCATGTCCCGCGATTGACGCCTGACGCCAAGGCTGAGAATCTCACGCAGAGGACGATTCTTCCGTCGTGGTCGATCGACGGCCCCGACAGCAGGCTCTTCGACGGACGGACTTTTGACAGATGGCGCATCGGTAGTTTCACTCGTTTGACCACGAGCGGGGTGGGGCGACGTTGTCCATTCGCTACAGTCAATCTGGTCTTGACTGACAGAGTAGAACGGATCCTCTCCATACCTCGAATAGTACCGCTGCCTCAGTGACTCCTGGCTTGACTGCTGAATCTTTGGGAAGAGATTTAAACGAGCTGACGTGTTCGGGGGAGATGATGCCGGTGTTGGTGGGTCTGTGATCGAGGTGCAGCTGGAGTCCAGCCGCGGCTCCTCGCTTGGTGGTGGACTGGAGTGCAGCCATTGTGGTGGTTTCAAGGAGATGGGCGTCGAGGATTGCTCCTGTGTGCAAGCCACGGATGAGCTCGGCCGGGCACTTGCAGGTAACGAGTCTTTAGAGCAGAGTGTGCCGTCCGAAAGAAGACTTTCGGTTACCCACGCACTGGAAGGAGTGGGAGAAGGCGAAACTTGTCTATCGTGTCGAACTATCGTCGCTCCCGACGATGGTCTCCATTTCCCGCTTTCCGTCAGACAGGGATCTTGAGCCAACCACGACCCTGGCTGGGAGTGCCGCAATTGTCCGAGATCGTGGCAAAAAGCTAAGCTTGAACGCGGTTGAGGGGTCGATGGGGTTCGTCGAGGGCGCCCATCAGGCTTCTGCTTCGAGAACAAAGGTGGCGGATAAAGACGCATCGGAGGTTGGTTCTCCTTCTCGTCATCTGTAGACTGCCGGGCGTACAAACTTTCGGGAGCAGCCTCTTCCTGTGTAGAAGAGCGTGTAGCGTAGGTAGTTGCAATTTCTTTTACGCGCGGACGAATTATTGCCGTGGTCGAGGCTTCGCACACGTTGACGGCCTCGGTGTTGTACGAATCGAACGAGTCTACCGTGGTCGTAGACGCGTCCCGATGGTGCGACATGCGGTGTGCATCAGCAAGCTCCGCCGACGCCTCATTGACCGGTCGAACCAGTGGTGAGGACTGCTCTTCCACATCCTCTGTCGGAGGCAGCGGGAGGGTGCCAGACGTAGGTGCCGCGAGAGGCGATGCGTGCAACCATTCGTCGAGGTGCGAACAGAAAGAGTCGGTGGCGGGGCCAAGGCCCAGCTCTGGCAGACGGTAGGGGGTAGATGGCGTCCGCGAGCGCGAAGCCGAAGGGATAGAGTCCTCTAGGACATGCTGGCTAGGATGGCGTGGGTACTGGACCGTCTCGAGCTGCTGAATGCGCTGCTGGATGTCGGCGAGGTTCTGGGTCAGGTCATGTAGCTCCGCATGCCAATGTCGGACCTGGGCATGGCGAGTTACCACGCTCGCAGGAGGTCGATAGAGGTTGCGCCGGCGGGCAGGGGTCTGCGGGTCGGACGGCGGCGGGGCCACCCTGCGTTGACTCGAGCCTCGGCGGGCGTGCCGACGAGGAGGGCGCGATGGCGACGGCATGATGGGCGCCTTTCGTAGTGACGCTGTTGCAAGAGGAAAGCTGCGTGCGCTGAGGGTGCGCGACGCTGCGACGCCTTTATGTCAACGCAGCCCGCCCATTGCGGCCTTGGTGGCAGAGTAACTCCTCTGCCATAAGGTAAGGCGGCGCATCTCATTTCGGGGGCGCGGTGTTGCGCTGCTGATCGATGTATGGTATATTTGCTAGCCGCTGTAGCACTGCGTTGGACGGCTTGCGCAAGCGCCAGCGGCGATTTGCGCAGATGAGGTCTTGCAATATATCTCGTAGAGTTGCGTTGCGCTGCGTTGCGCTGCGTTGCGTTGTGCTGTGCTGCGCAGCCAATTTCCCTACCCCAATGCAGGAGGTGGAAAACCGGCTGTTGCGATGCCAACGGCACAGGGTCGTAGCTACAGTAGATTCCATGAGAACTACCTCGCTTTCCGGTGCCTCATCAGATATCAGCAGGAAGACCAGACTAGCGTGGGTTTGCTTCTTTTTTTCTTTCCTGCTCAGTCTTGACTACAGTCGCTTGGTTGGCGTAGAATCGAGACCATGCTCTTGTACACTAGACTGGACTATCTCTCTTGCATTGGCAGCAATTCCCAAGGCTACTGTATGTCAACGCGGCGGTTACATAGCAGAGAATACATTGGTGTCCGAAATTGCGGAGCCATGATAGCTAGCTCATGCCCACACAGAAAGTCATCGCGAGGTTGCTTCCTCGTAGGTTCCCGCGAGAAGGGAAACCGAGCGGCTGAAGTAAGCTACAGACGCGAGAGGACGATCTCGACTGTGGCGACCAGGCAGGCTCGAGGGAGACTGCTGTTTCCGCCAAGATGGAAGGGCTGACAACGCGTCTGGCTTGACACGACATAGCTAACTTATCTACATACACCGGCCCCACATGCCCGACCACGGGCGCTTTGTTACGTTCACGACAGTGTACAGAACGCCACGCAACGCCCAACGCCGTCGCCTTGCCCCAGACAATCAGCCTCCGGTCTCACCCATACGCGCCGCGCATTCATGTCGTGAACATGGCCGGCCCCAACAGATCGCGGGCTTGCTCGAGACTGCGGGCCACCAGTTGCCGCACGAGGGACTCTGCTAACAGGGCCTGCAGCGGCGCGCCCATAACGCGTTCGAACTGCCTCCACCATCCATCAACTGCCCCATCGCATGCCGAATCCGCCGCGTGCACGCGTGTCTCCAGCCCGTGCATCAGCATGACGCAGCATTGTCCCGCCGTCTTCACGTGCGCGCCTCGCCCAGCCAGCTCCGCTTCGCACTGCAGTCGGGCCGCAACTGTGGCCATGGCGGCGTCGCTGCAGCCTGGCGAGAAGTCCGGCTGCGACATCCGCGTATGCACCGCCTGCCCCGCCGCCCGCAGCTGGCTCCAAGCTTCCTCGCCGATCATGTCGGCCATGGCGACCGTCACGCGGCGCTCGCTGCTGTCGGCGGCGTCCGTAACCTGAGCTTGCAGCAACAGCGCCAACTGTTCCAGATCAGCGACGCCCGACAGTCCGGCCAGCCTCTGGTGGACGAGGGCGTGCTCGTGTCCGCTCAGGATAGGTTGCACTGCATTTGCCCCAGTGTCCACGACGCGATGCAGGAATGGCTGGCAGTTGCGAGCCACCATCATCGCTTGCAAGGCGGTCCGCAACACCGGCTCCTGCCTTGCAAGCGATTCAAGAACCGCCTGATCTTCGATGCTCAATGCTCGCTCCTACTGCGTCGTTAGCTCACATTCCAACCAAGCATTCCGCACGGTATGCCCACATACGTAAGGCGGCAGCAACAGTATAACCCAGTTGGGTCGCAGTATCGCCGGCGGGCTAGCAGGACTGTTCACCGTCGAGATACTTGGCGATGAGCGTCTTCTGCGGCAAGATGGTCGAGGAGACAATCGCGTTGGTGATCGAGTACGCTTGAGTCCCTTGTCGTTTCTGAATTTGCGATGCTGCTCCTTGGTGACGCTGCTCCGGACGAACCTCCGGTAGTTCTTCTGCTGCGCGTCGGTCGGATGGTGGACATTCACCCACACTAACGCTGGAGGCTCAACTTCTGCCCATTTGGTGTGTCAGCCTCTGCTTGCTCTCACGATTCAACCTGCCATCGTGGCTTACCGGTACATGTCGTCGGCGAGCTGCCTTCACTGGACATAGCTGCAGCTTCCACGCTGGTCCAAAGCACTTGCAGGAGCTTTCCCTTCGCTTCGAATGCAATGCAGCAAGGATTCTGCAGGCATTCAGAGGTGTGAGGGCCCGACCATTCAAAAAGATGCGATAGGATCCGACCGGGTGGTGTCGATGCTCCAACGTCCTGCAGCACCCCTGTCTTTCAACACGATCCAAGCTCTCTACAGCAATGCGAGCATGCGCGATGGCCAATACAACCCGCAATTTCCCTTTAGGGAAGGTGCCCTTTTCGGATAGGACCCTGCCCAAGAGGTGGAGTATCAATCGGTTTCCCATGACTACCCCGGATCTTGGCGATGCTGCCGGAGGGGATCAAAGAGAGCGCGGAAAGCTCCGTCTTTCGCCAATCGTGAATGCTGAAGATGCTTTCGCCAATACGAAACGCTAATATCAAGGTTTGCAGATCATGCGCCACCCGAGACTTCCGTGAAACCGTCCAGCAGAGTCTTATCAAACATTTTCTTTGCGCCTTGAACACCCTTGCCCAGCGCTGCTCGATCATGTCGACATGCCACCCACAAAGACGGTCATTAAGCGAGGGTCGCCGAGGCCACGGCTCCCGAAACATCCTCCTGCACGGTGGGTGCCACATCGTTTTATGCGAAAGCATATCCTCTCCCGTCCAGCTCTACCTCGTGCACAAACGCACTATACCAATTGCTCGGCCGGGCTCTGTAGTAACTAGATAGCCGAAATTTCGGTTGCTCATGGCCTCCCCGCACCAGCTGAGTTCCGCGGTGGAAGGCCGCGCACAGTCTAGGTACGGCGGCCTTGTGTACCTAGTTGTCAGATTGTCGGATTGCGAACGGACCAGTGTTGCAGCCAAAAATGTTGCTAGCTAATGGCTTAGAAAACCCTTGATTGTCGCCGTTGCACTTTAGCAATCCTCCACCGTCTATGGTACATGACACTTTCCCCGCCGGGCTTTGACTATGAATCGTTAGCGGTGACGACGCGTACCGCTCCCAGACTCGCTCGATGTATCGACTAAAGAAGCTGCCGAATGCGGCAGGCTGCTGAGACAGCAGAGCAGACAGGGAGGTTACTCGCAGCACTTCGCCGTTGGAGCCAGGGACGCAGATGTCCGCCCACGACTTCCGATCCACACCTGAGTGCTGCTTTAGCTTGTTGCACACCTGCTGTGCTGCATCTCTTGGGATTCCTTTGACGAGCTGCGGGTCGCTCGAATGGGTTTCAAGTCTCATGCCCAGTGACATGCCGAGGAAGTCCACGAAGCTCAGATTCGCGAAAAGCCCGTACCCGGCGATATACGTAAGCTCCACGAAATCCCAGTTGATGTCGGCACTTGCGTCGTCTGGATTTCTCGCTGTAGGCTGAACCAACGCAGGTCCATCCGGAGTGCTCACGACCGAGAAATCCAGCTTTCCATCCGCGAACCAAACTCTTGCCCCTTCCACATAGCCCGGAATCGCAATTTTCAGAGACTCGCCTAGGGCGGGAAGTGGGAGAGCAATATTAGCCGATATTGCTTGCGGCGTCTGACTGCTTGGATCCGACGGGTAATAAAAGCTGCCCTTGACATCACCACTTTGCCGTCGACATCCAAGGCTGAGACATAGGCGTGAGCTTTGTCGCTGTCGAGGTTGTGGACGAGTGAGAGGTGAAGGGGATTTGCTGCTGCTGCCGTGGGAGGCTGCGTTGGCTGTCCAGGGCCAGGGCCTGTCCAAGATGCTGTTGCGGTCCCCACTAACTGCGTGCTATTGGAGTGTGGAGCTCCATGCGTCGGTGGTCGAGGGGAAAGTGTGTTTCGCGCGCTCAATGGTAACATTGCATTCCCAGGGTAGTCTTAGGCAACTGCGTTGGCGATTGGGAAGGTTGGCTTGCTATCTCGGGCGTCGATGCGTGTCGGAGCTCCCATCGCGCAGCAAGCTAGGGCAAAAAACATGGACTTGGTTCGAAAACGCTTTGACAAATTCGCGTTCATCATGCTGACAATGCAAATCAGACGCTGGCTATCTCAATGCCCTAACGAGCCGTAGCTCCCACGCTTAAGTAAAAGTCGTCCATTGTCGAGTCTGGAGTGGCAGGCCCGCTGAGACAGTGTCTGCCACCCTATAGCGCCTTGTCACCGCACCCGGCCCATGTCACCAGCCTTGGCGACCGCCCAAGGAGTCCTGCAGTAGGGTCGGCAACGGCGAAGTGACCTCACCTTCCAGCGCAATGGGTTTGTCGGAGGCCCTAGGTTGACTGTTGAGCACCGCCACCGTCTTTCTGGCCTCGTGGTCTGTCGTCACCAGATGGCCTGATATCCTTTTGCGCTTGTCAAGCTCCATTTTATACGCTGTACTACCTCTAAAATGAGCCGGACCGGACCCTCACGATTACCGCAGGTTTAAATAACTCCCGATGTTGCTTGAAAATTGTTCTACCCTTCTTGCAGGAACTGTAGTCAGCAGTCCACGGTGTATCAAGGCTTCCTGCTGTGGCTGAGTGCTGCCGTGAATAGCGACGCGATTGCGCCAAGGGATGGCAGGCATCAAATTTCGATCGATACGTTCGCCCGTGTCCAGCCTACTGCATTTCCAACGTCGTGAATGTTCCTCTGTGGCTGGTAGTGTGCTCACTGGGTATAAGTGCCGCACAGGAATGTGCGATTAGTCCGCTGGTTACTATCACCGTCCAATCTCTCAAAAATGGATCCACTCATCAGCCTTTTCGCTCTCTTTGTCATTGCCACCTTGGCCGCTGCTCGTCCATTGTCTCTTATTGATTCGTACGGAGGTAATCCACAGCCTTTACATCAAGTCAACGAAGATGGTCAGGTCGTTGCGAGAGATCACTATCCACTATGGCTTGGCGACGAACAAGACACAGCACCATGGGAGCTGTCAACCCTCCACGGCGATGGCAGCCGTGCTATCCCCAGTCCTGGCATCACTCGACGCTATGACTTCACCATCACTCGCGACCGCCTCGCTCCGGACGGCGTTTTTCGGGACATGTTCACAATCAATGGCCAGTTCCCTGGTCCGCTTATTGAGGCCAACTGGGGCGATATGATCGAGGTCACTGTTCACAACAACATCACCGGCCCCGAAGAGCCCACGTCAATGCACTGGCACGGTATCTTACAACGAGAGTCTCCTTGGGCTGACGGCGCGATTGGAGTAAGCCAGAAGTCTGTCGTTCTTCCATCTGACTGCGCTGACTTCGGTAATTCCAGGTCTCTCAGTGTCCCATTGCGCCAGGGAACTCGTTCACCTATCGTTTCCGAGCTGACAGCTACGGCACCTCTTTCTACCATGCACATTACAGCGCTCAATATACGGCAGGTATTGCTGGGCCCATGCAAATCTATGGGCCATCGCAACGATATTACGATGTTGATCTTGGTCCCGTTATGCTTTCGGATTGGGTGAGCACTCGCCGTCACATGGCATGGGTCGTTGAAACCAGAGCAAGCTGACGCTGAGGTGCAGTACCACGCGCAGTATACCGAGATTGTTGAAAGCGTTCTTGGGACCGACTATTCGAAGCTCCCTCCCATTAGTGACTCCGGACTCATCAATGGCCGCGGGCGATTCGACTGCTTACTGCTTGCACCGGGCACTCCATGCAACGTAGCCAGCGAATACGCTACCTTCAATTTCCAGAGCAAGAAGCTCCACCGCCTTCGCCTGATCAACCATGGTGCGGACGGTAAGCTCGCGAGGGATTATCCATCAGCGACCAGCGGAAGCTGACTGAAAGTTAGGCATCCAAAACTTTGCGATCGACGAGCATGTAATGACCGTCATTGCCATTGATTTCACTCCGGTGCGACCATACGACACCACCATAGTGACGCTTGGAGTTGGTCAGCGCGCGGACGTCCTGGTCATGGGTAAAACCGATCCTACTGCAAGTTACTGGATGCGCTCACAGATGCCCGGTGGACTTTTCTGTGCTGGAAACAACAATACACAAGCTATTCGCGCTGCAGTGGTCTACGAAGCGGCTGATACCACGGTAGAACCCTCGTCTATCTCGTCCGACAACGATGCAGCTTGCGCCAATGCGCCAATTTACACCATCGAGCCAGAGCAACCCATGCCGATGGCCGCCGAACCTCTCCAATTGGATCTGACCATGACTCTGGCGATCAATGACACTGGAAGCTTTGTTTGGAGAGTGAACGATAAGACCTTCAATGCAGACCTCTCGAGTCCTCTTCTCTTCCAGGACAAGTTGCAGGAAGTCGCAAGTGGTACCACGTACAATACGGGAGACGCAAGAAGCGTGCGTTTGAATGTCACAAACGCAACGCCATTTCAACATCCGTTCCACTTACATGGCTACCATTTCCAGGTACTTGCTAGCGGTCCGGATAGCTCCGCGAGTCGGTTCCCGGCCACAAACTCGAATCCACTCGCACCTCCGCCGCCGTCGACCTGGAACGGCACGTTTGCAGTCTCAACTACAAACCCCCCTAGACGGGACACGCACATTGTTCCCGCACTGGGCTATGCAGTCTTCCAGTTCCACACGGACAACCCTGGCGTCTGGCCGTTTCATTGCCACACCGCGTGGCATCAGTCCGGTGGCATGAGCATTAACCTGATCGTACGGCCGGAGGAAATACTGCAAGCTTCCCAGGATACAAAGGAGGCTACATGCCTTCCTTGGTCGCAGTGGCAAGCAGCAACCTCGTACGGGCCGATAGACGCTGCGGGCTGAAGTCAAATGGCCGCCATTGCCCTCTACGAATTTGGATGGTAAGCGCAATACACCCTTAAACGAGGAGCAAGACCGCCAGAAGTAAAGCAAAGCGCACGGGAAATCCCACAAGACCTGTGATTTCGATCAGTATTTCGCTGGTTTGCCTTCGTCACGGACGTTCGCAAAGCCCCAACAGCAGGGCGAGGAGAAGGCAGAGGGAACATTCAAGCCAGGGAAGAAGAAGGGGAGAAGGGGAGAGAGGAAAGAGGGTCCCGGGTCAGGAGGGCTGGCAGAGTGTGGGCGTGGAGACGGTAGGAAGAAAGTGGGCCCGTCTGTTCCCGTCTGGCAGGGCAGACGCATACGACGCGAGAGATGGGATTTTAGTGTGGCGTCAGGAAATGGTATCTCGGATGTATTGGTACTACAACTTAACGAAGTCATTCTTGTTGTCGAAAGAGTTTCTCAAGCAATGCTTCGTGCGTGGAAGATTCGTCTGAATATAAACGTTCCCTCTGTTTCGGGCACCTTCCATGCACTGCCCAGGAGCGTCCTTCACACGCGTATTCAGTCCTCATTTTCGTTGTAAGCCTCGGCGACAACTCAAGTCCAGTGTTTCATTGCTAGGGCTACAATGGCGGCTGAGCAGTACTGTAAGACAGATTTGGCAATGCTGCAGCCTGCGTTTTCTGCGATAGGCGCCGCAGTTTGCAGAGGTAAGATACTTTGCTGATTTAACGTTGTTGTCGACGAAGCATCCTCGGCGCAACCGCTCATGGAAAGTTGTGGGGTGGTCATCGACGCCGTTGGCTGTCCCACTATCCGGGAGATGCTCGTTGTGCCGTCAGAAGAAGTTTGCGACGCGGTTTGGGTTTTTATCGCAGAGTACGTGCCATCCGGCCGAGAGGGGTCGTTGGGTGGCGGAACCAAAATTGCGGGAGGTACCCTCGTCGTTACTTGCGGAGCGGTCGTCGATGTATGGTTGCTAGTAGTGGCGTGAAGCGCGGCGCTGACAACGCAACAGGAAAACTGCAGGGCGAGGAAAATGAGACCACAATACATTGTGATGAGATTGTCACGATTGAACGTGAGCGGGAGATGTTTGATGCAGACACAACACAGGTCACACCGTCAGCCTAACATTTTCATCAAATCCGCCATGGTCTTTGAAATAAGCTCAAGAGGCAAGCGGTGCGCGATGTTGGGTCATTGGGTCCACTAGCATAGTCTTTTGCGCCTTCTCTTTGCAGCCAATGCGTTGTAGCTCCAGCGCTAAGTCGCCCGGCACCTTGTGCCAGATCAAGCAGCCGCCATTGTTCAGCATGCAAATATGCGAGGGACGGTCTTTTCCTCTAGCCATTTCGTGGCAGAGAAGACGCAGATTTCCTTCAAGCGGAGGCGAAGCGCCTATCTTCCGCGACAGCGTTTTGGATGTTTGCTGGCCTTTCTGCAATGCCCATGGAGGTTGATAGGAAAGGAGTGCCGCGCTCTACAAGCCTGCGCGTTGTGATTGAAATGGTGCTTCTCGCTGCCCTGCGCAACGGTCCCGCCGCAACGACTCTACTCCAGACCGAACGCCATGCCCTCGCCGTTGTTTCGCAAGCGAGGGAAGGGCGCGGAAATTGACACCAAAGTGCGAAAGGCTTCTCTACGGTAAATATCCTTGGCGTTCAGTATCCATGGTGCAACAGCCAACAATCATGCCAGAGAACACGAAGCGCTCCTGCGAAGTTTCCCCTCGCCACCATCAGTTGCACGGCCGCGCTTGCCGTCCTCGCGTCCGCTCGGCAGACCCGTGGATGCATACTGTTCCGCCACAGAGCATGTTGCCCGATAGTATGAGGGAGTCTCCAGAAACCTCGTATGCGTCTTGAAACTGACCGTATCAAGCTATGAGGCACCCTCAGATCCTATGTCTCCTTCACCTGACAAAGAAGTCCGCAGTTTCTCGTTACCAGGCCAAGGCGGGACGCAATCACGTTGCGGAAGATTGATCAATCACCAACCTGCTGATGGAGCATAAGCGTCGGAGCAGCGACGCATGGGGAGCACGTCATCCCAGCTCTCGCCTTCGGAAAGTCTTGCTTACCCGGTAGAGATTCCCAACCTGAGGGGAAGGGCAACGGCAACGCACGGCCACCTATCGCCAGTACGATCAAGAGCTGCAGATGAATTTGCGGTTCGTGGAACTACGCCACCGGCGATTATACATGCGAGTCCGTTTCGAAAGGCTCAAAACCCGCCGAAGGTGACTTCGCGGACTGCAGCAGCGGAAAGTCCAACGAGCGATCACGACACGTACCCATTCGATAGGTCAGCATTACAGGGTACCAGCGCGACTGCGACTATCAGTCTTGGTATCATGGAAGTCTGCGAGGACAATGATGCGGACTGTGTGGAAAGAGGCTCTCAAAACGCGGTTTGCACCAGTCCAGCCTCTGCTGAAGATGCTTTGCTGCAGGTCGTTGCAACGATATTGCAGCTACTCGAGTCCGGCAAGGAGTCGGATTTATTTCGTTCATGTGCATCATTCGTCAAATCGGCTCAAAGTCAAGCGTGACGCGATGAGTCCTGGATAGATTTGCGAAATGTAATGTACACTTTCCCATCGCATCAGGCAACAGGGTCCACGCAGAGAATGGAGCAGATTTCTGTCGCTTGCCGTATGTGAATCTTGCTTCTCCAATGTTCTCAAATTCTAGAAGATCTCGGGCTCAACGTAGTCCCACGAAGAGCCTCAGCACGTTGAAGGCCCTGTGAGCAGCGAAAGGAGTGTCCGGGCCGGTGTCGGAACTACTCGCATTACATATATAGGCTTTACAACGTCAAACATTACTAACAGTGCATCTCAAATTTGTGAAGCCAATAATGGCTCGACTGGCTCACTGCAGATCAGTCATCTTCGGTCATGTAGAAAGAGTATGTCAAGTACCGTGATGAGATGCGCGAGGGTCCAATGCGGCGGACGACTGTAAGTTATACACTACCAATTAACTACTTTGACAGGATATCCCAAAATCGTGCAGGTGACTAATTACAGAAGATGTTAAGGCCTGGAAAAAGACCGCTTGAATGCCAAAATTAAAGTGAGCCAGTCAGTTGCTATACTGATGGCCGGCGAAAGTCATCATCAAGCTTCGATCTTGGCGGAATCAAAAAGTCTCCGTGTCTTCTGTAGCCAGCGTTGTGGTATGCCGCGGCGTTCGGTCGTTCCCTTAATTGGGGCAAGGGTGCAGGACTGCGAGCCGGCTCGCTCTAGAAGTACCATCAGCCAGCGTGACTCAAACCATTGTAAGGCAGCAATACTTGGCAGCAGAATACCTTTGACTCGTCTGGGCCGCACGGGTTCCTCTTTCTCTGGTGTCGCTGCATGTCCGATCTGCGGCGAAAGTATCTACCGCACTTCGGGCAGGGAAATGGACCGGCTCCACCCTTATATCGCTTGCGTAACGGTTGACGATGGAACACAGGCTGCTGTCCTTCGCTCATATGTGATGGCTTGTGAGCGAACGAAGGCATGGCCTGCTGATGAGGATAGAAGGCGACTGGGCGCGACGGCATGAACGAGCTGAAGCAAATTAGTGAGATGATGACCTTCCCCACTCGACATGTGCGTCCATGACTTACGGGGGCATCATGGATGGATTTGCTATCATGAAGCTGTTTGATGAAGTATCTTCCATGGCTGAGAAGCTCGAGAATGCGGCGGGCTCGGCAGTGCTCTGATGGATGGTGGGTGGACCCGTAGGTACGTCGGGATAGGGCTCTGGGAAGCTGTTTGACCGGAGAATGTGCGATGCCGGCACGCTGAAAGGCCGAGAGCCAAATGGATCCTCGTATTCCCCATAGTGTGAAGGATACTGGTAAGGACGAAGCGGTCGTGGTTGCGCGAACGCTGGGTGGACTTGCATCGGCGTGTAGTCCATTGCGAGTTCTGCGAGAAATCGAGGAAGCAACAGCGCGTTCTACAACGCAACTTTGACTGCTCGGCCGTTGCCTTGCCACTTTCCTTCCTCCTTATTCATGAGCGCTTCGTTTGATTGCTGCGACATGAACCAACGATCGAGTGCTGAATCGAAATTTCTTGAGCAGTTGCGTTGTGCTGTCTGCGGAGCACAGACCAAAGCTCTCGGTTGGTAGGCCGAGCATGCCGCTTATGGAATAAAGACGCCGAAACTGTTCATCGCAAGAGCCGCTCTGAGAGCTGGTGCTCTCTCTCCGGGACATAGCAGTGGAGAAAGAAAAAGTATCTTCTGTGGAGACGGTAGGCAATGGCCACAGATAATGCTCCTGGTTTCGCCTTTGCGATCTTGCAACACTCAAGCTCACCATGGCCCGGCTGCAAGACGTTGCGAAAGGCCGCCTCTAGCTTCGCTATGAATGCACCGATACTCACACCTGGGCATATCTCACATTGTTTACTGCATTGCTTATAAGCCTACGCGTATGCTCACCGCAATAGAGGCCACGGTTCGGGTCATTTCCAAAATCGGCGCGTACACTGATGACCAAAGCCAAACATGACCAAAGGCCAACCTTGCGTAGCCCAAGCTCTTGAGCTTCTCATGTGATTGTCGCGCCTTGTATAACCTAGCTGACAATTACTGCTTGTCTTACGGCATGGATTCAGCAGCTGGGACTTGCAATCAGATTCCTATGGAGTCGCTCCCGAGACACGGAAAGAGGTCACAGGTAGAGAGGCGTGCTCTGACGCTTCGGATAAAGCGCGCGCGCGACATGTATAAGCAATCGAATGCGTCCTTTTGCGCGTCGTCGTGGGCGCTATAGATGGCGCACTGCTCACCCGCCTAAGGAAGAAGAAGGGTCTTCATGGCGTCAGCGGGCGCATCTCGGCTCGATTGATCTAGGTTAAGCTCGCGGGGAAGCTTTGCCATTCGCCTCCTAACTCGCCTCGACGCTTGGCCGCCGGATGACGCGATTCGGGGGACGCACTGCAACGGGCCGCTGGCTCCCCGTACGCGACGCGGCGGGCACCAAGAGCCTCTTTTGGACGACCGAGCAGGCGCTTTCCGGTCCTTGCGCCTTCCAGCATTCGACATATCACCCGCCTCTGCTCAACATTCAAGCCCATCCTCCTCACTGAGACCTTCGAAACTCCTGCCGAGCCATTTTCGCCCACCATGCCCGCTATGGCGACCCGACTCAGGCGGGTGTACTCGAATTGGACGCTGAACAGATCGAGTAGCGAAAGTACAGACAGGTATGATTTCCGTGATGGGTCAGCTCGCAATCCTAACAATCGTAGCCTCACCAGTCTCGATCCGCCTCCGCCCACTCCGGATTCGTCCTACACGGAAAACTCGGAGGACTACAGTCCGCATCCTGGCATTCCAGTGTGTTTCGGGTGTGTAGCCTTTGAGTACTTTGCACGGACGCATGTATGGCTGATGCGGTCGACAGCACCAATCCCTTCACGAATCCAAGGCACGAGCCGAAAACATTATGCAAATCACCAGGCTCCAACCTTGATAACACGCGCGAAAGGCAAGACTCCGGATTCAGGGCGTCGGAAAGCCCGAAGAGTCTTCCCGTCGACGATCGCTTCCTTCCTCCAGTTCCCAACTTGCGCCGGGACGACGCTGCGTACCGCCCCAACGAGACGTCGCAAGATTCTCTGAATGCCTCGGCCCTTCCATCGATCGTGCCACCAGGTCTGGTCGGATCTCGCCCGCTTTTATCCGAGATGCCTGTCGGAAAACTGGCTGGCGGCAGGACCGCCTCTTCACCAATCATTCCGGCTCGACCAGAGTCTGCTGAACGCAGCACGACGTCTCGTAAAGCCTCTGCAGATGGCGCCATGCTGCCGTCCCGCAGGCCCCCCCCTGTCCCATTGGTTCATTCGAATAACGTTGCGGGGTCCAAATGCGGACACATTCAGCATCTCAGTCAATCACAGAAGGAACTTGTCGATGTTCTGAAAGAACTCTGCTCAAAGATTGACGATATGGACAAACGACTTGACGGAATCACAATTCGAACATGATTTGATTGACAAACTCTCCCAAGACAGCGGAAAAGTGGACACGGCGACGATGCATTCAACGCGCCATTTACAACGACCAATTTGGGTGAGGAGCGCGATGATGGTTGGCTCGGTAGCAGAGTACGGCGTACGATGCGGAGCAACAGCAGCAGGCCTGCCTTCTCCTAGTTTAAATCCGTAGGGTTTTCTCCAAAACACTTAGCTTTGTCTTGAAGCACAGAATAATGAAGAATACAACGCTACCACACATCTTGGGATACAACTTCATAAGCGGCCGGCGACCCTGAACAATTGTGACGCGGAACAATAGCATCCCAACCCCAGACCCCAACTCTCTGGCTGTTCTGCCTTCTTGGCTCCGGTCTTGGGTCGCTGTCGTCTTGTGACAGCTCCTGCCACACGTCATCTTGCGCTTTGCATGCCTCTAGCGACAGGGCCGACTGTTGAGACGGTCGTCTAACAGATTGACGCCTAAATTCTTTGGCATGCGTTGTGTCTGAATCCGTACTCGATACTTGCATGGGCTGTATCGACCCTGGCACATCGACGGGCTTTGGCTTGGTGCTGCGTTGTTGCTGTTGTTGTGGCATATGTCGCCGTCCGCGGCTGTTGACCGGATGCCGTGACCGACCGTACGCAGTGCGATACTTGGGCGTGCGATGGCGTTTACAGTCTATTGGTTATAAGCGCGACGGCCTCGAGAAAGCAAATGCGCCTTACACAGAGTAAGATGGGTATGCCGACTTACATGCAATATGCGCAAATTCCGACGCTTGCTCAAGATGTGCGGATCGGGCAGTCGTGCTGCTAGCGTCCATACCAGACAGCTCAGAGCTGGAACTGATCGCTTGGCAAGACATCTGGGACGAGTGGAGCATATGGAAACCAGGGCTGCGGGACTGATATATGCAGTGATACTTCAATGGAGTGTGTATTAAGTGTCGAGATCAACTTGGGAATGGTGGGGCCCCATTGGGAAGGCGCTTCGGTTGAGCTCGTCCGTTCCCGGGCCCTGAAAGGCAGACGTGGATTTTAGACGTAGCCGGCGCAAAAAGCATAGCTTTCTGACGGGTCATAGATCTCTTTTTAGAAGGTTCACTCATGAAGACGTTACTCCCATCAGTCGGACGGCGATGGATGCGCACTCCCCGCCTTAGCGTGCGGGGAGTAGCTGCACCGTTAGATCGCTCCCGAGGAGGGGGGATTCCGCGTCTGCCGCTGGAGGTGCGAGTGAAAGCTCGAGTCTTGTTGAGGAAGTTGCTCGTTCAGTACGCTTTTGCGCGATACGGTCAGCCTCGGGGGCAAGGTGTTGTTAAAAATTAGAGCCTTAGGTACTAGTTCCTTAGCATATTAACCTCCTTTTCAGCTACTATAATTAGAACAAGTAGATAGTATATTACAATTTACTTAGTTACTAGTTAATTATACTATATACGTTATAGTTATAAGCCCGGTACGCGCTAGTCTACTATACTAACGTTATAAGCTATAGTTAGGCTCTTAGTAGCTAGAATACCGGAAGAAAATACTAAAAGGAGACTAGACGAAACTACTAGATTACTAATAACGATAATATACCCCTTCTATATACTATAAGTAGCTTATAGGCCTCTATAGCTAGTAATAAGAAGATTCTAAGGGGGTATAAGTAATAGGATAACTAGATTATTTAGTATAGCTCTCTATATCGTATATATAAGATATAGTAATATATAGACCTATACCTTAAAGATAGTAAGATAGTAAAGGAGCTAACTAAGCTAGTAATACTAGATCTTATTAAGGCTATAATATTACTAGAGGAAGGAGCTTCTATACTAAATACTAATACGTATCTATTCTTAGTATATTAATAGTCTAGTACTAGTTACTAAAGGCTAACTTTAATAAGTATAAGGCTAGTATAGTTAAGGTAAAAGAGGAGCTACGTATTAGTATCTTAATTAACGCTCTATCTATTACTATAAGGTATAATACTATAAAGAATAAGCTCTACTAGCTTAAGCTTCGCTTTATACTAATAGACTACTAATAGGAGATTAAGCTTACTAATATACTTAGTAAGCTTAAAAAGGGAACCTTTACTACTAAAGTAGATTAATAGGTTACTAACTAGATTAATCTATAGTAAAGAAGAGAGATATTCTACTATTTAGAGCTAAATTAACTAAGAAGGTATTTCTACTACGTAGTATACTATAAGGACGTAGCTATAGGGATAATACTTCTCCCTAAGATTAATAATAGACCTAAATTAGAGTATTCTTTAATAGCTATTATTAACGAATTTAGTTATCTTATAGTAGACCTTTTAAGACCTACTAGACGGTACGCTTATATAACGTCTCTTAGAATTACTAATACTATAGTAGCTAAAGATAGAAGTCCTTTATCTCTATTAATATTACGAGGGAATTCCTTATATCTACTAAAGATTCTACCTAAGCTATACTATAATATTACTATTAAGCCTAAGAATAACTACTATAAGTTAAGGGCTACTTATAATATAATTAATTTAGGAAGGCGTCTAAATAGTAAGAAGTTAAGAGAATAGTAAGGCTACTAAAGGAATTATATTAAGTAGGTATAAGATAACTCTTATATAGCTAAGATATATATTAAGAAGTAGATAGATACTAACTTATAGAAGGAACTAAATAGGTTAGACGCTCTAAATAGTAGTAGTAGTTTAGGGAAGCTATTAGCTTTAGCTACTTAAGTTATAGTAGTAACTATATTAATTCTCTTAGTATTTAGAATACGAGTAGAGCGTTTAGATATACTACCTTTAGAACGATAGGAATAGGATACCTACTTAAGTATCTATACTACTAATAACCTATTAAGAGCGAACTTTAGAGCTACTCGTAAGCTAAAGGCTAGATTTATACTTATAACTAGAGATAGTACTTTACTAGTAGTTACTATTAGCGAGTATACCTTATATCTTAAGGATATTAATAGAGATAACTATAAGCTAACCTTAAAAGACGTTATCTATTTACCTAGCTTCTATATAGACCTTATTAGTACTAACTAACTTAAGAAGGCTAGCTTCTAGTTCTATAGATAAGAGAAGACTATCTACTTTAATAATAAGGTAAATAGTATCTAATATCTAATACTAAAGCTTATTTAGCTATATAATAATATCTACTACTTAGATATTATTATACTACTTATAGGTAATAAAGCTTATATATAACTAGAACGAGCTTTAAGAGATACGCGTTAATAGTTATATTACTCGAGTAAATTATACTAGCCCTATAGTAATTAAATAGCTACTAAAGGATAATATTACCTTAATAGTTATAGTAGTATAATTAAGTAGAGCTCCTTTAAATCCCTAATAACTTACTATAACTTAGTAGTACTTAGTTTATAGCTATATTAGTTATAAACGTATTACTTACCTTTAAGATAATACTAAAGGGTATATACTAGCTAATAGTAACTCTAAGGTACTACGAATATATAAGTATAGCGTCTATACTATAGCTAAGTCTTAATTAATTCCGTCTTAATATTAAAGGATAACGCTAAATATCCCTCTTACTAAATTCGCTATTAACGTTACTAAATTTAATTAAGCTTATAACGGAGATTAATATATAGTTTATAGATATAACCTTAAGTCTTACCTTTACTTTAAGAGGTTATACGTAAGTAAGAGTTAGAATAATTAGCTCTAATTTATTAAGGAGCTAAATATATTCGTTTAATTAATCGAATAAGATATTAAGATACTTCGAGCTAATATAGCTAGTACGATTAAACTCGCTTACCGCTTCTTTATTAAGAAGGAGGGTATCGTACTATACTAGATAGCTTTATATATACTAGTATAGGACTTAGCTAAGCGACCTAAAGCTCTTATTACTTCTATAGCTAGAGCTATAAGGATATACGCTCGGTTACTATATAACCTTAAGCCTAAGATTATTATAGCTATAGTATATCTCCTTAATAAAGTACTAATTATACTAAAAGAGTAGAAGACGTCCTTTATACTAGCTACTAGATAGAAACTATCGATTATATACCTTAGAGTCTATAGCTATCGAGCCTACTTCTATCTAAAGGGTAATAAGATACTAGTAAGGAAGGATAAGCTTATAGAGCGAGCTTATATTAGATATCTTATTAGCTAGGACTTAACTAGTATCTTTTAAATATAGATACTATTATAGAGTAAGGTTATACGTACTCGTAACGTCGTCTTCAACGAAGTAACCTTCTATTACCTAGTAGAGGTTAATCTTAGTTATATCCTTAGTACTAAGGTAGTTAATATAGTACTAGTCTTCGACCCTACTCCTCTATCTTAGTATTAAGAGCTTTATAACGCTATCTTTACTATATAGCCGACTCTAGATAAAAGGGTAGAGTTATATTAAAAGGAATAATAGTAGAATAATAGTAGACCTACTCTAATAATACTAGACTAGCTTTAGTAACCGCTTTAGCTAGTACTATAATAGTAGTTTCCTATATAGTAATTACTAGATACCTATATTAGTCTATATTAACTACTATATTCTCTATAGCCTAAACCTTAGTTTAAGGTTACTTAGCGTAATAACGCTAATATAGAATAAGAATATAACCGCTTAGATAACGGTAAGAGATAGAGGGTCTATCTTATACTCTATAGATAATAAAGTAATAACGTATAGTATTAAGTCTTTATATATAGAGCCTATATTATATAGGCTAACTTAGATATCCCTAATAGTAAACCTATATTCGTAACTAAGCTAGTTACGTTATTAGTAATATAATAAGATAAGCTATAATCGGAGTATCCTTACTACTAAAGTAAGCTTCTACCTAAATCTAAGTACTAATATAGAGCTATAAAATACCTTTATAAGGACTAATAGATATAAGTAGCTAAGCTTAAGATAGATAAAGGACTATCTACTAGTACGTTTAAGTAGGTTAATAAGTCCTCTATCCTTAAGAATACTAAGCTACTACTACTTACTTAGGTATTTAAATATAAGCTCGATTTATAAGGGAACTTATATAAATATAAGGCTCGTATCTATATTTATAGAGACCTCTAAGCTACTAAAGTATTTAGGATCCTTATAGTACTAATTACTTACTTCGACCTTAAAGCTAAGTAATTTAACGTAGTTAACGCGTTCCTTAACGTAGTACTACCCTACGTTATATATCTATAGGCTCTAAATAGATTTAAGTAGCGAGGGAAGGTTCTTAAGCTACTATAAGTACTATATAGACTTAAGAAGTCCTTTATACTATAGATAAGAGAACTTACCTCTACTTTAGAATTACTTAGCTTTATACCTATACTAGGTATATACTACCTCTAGACTAATAGTATTATACTTATTTTTTTCTACGTCGATAACCTTACGCTAATCTACTACTATAAGAATAAACTCTATATAAATAAGATTAAGTTATAATTATTTAAGTTCTACGAGATATACGAGCTTATAAATATTAACTAGTTTATTAGTATTAAAATTATTAGAGATCGAGCTAACTAATAAATATAGCTATTATAAGAAGCCTATATTAATAAGGTAGTTAATCGCTTTAGTATTAGTAAAGCTATAAAGGCTTACTTAATACTACCTCCGTTATCTATTAACTTCTTAGTCCCTAATAGATATTAAGCTATTTAAAAGGATATTACTACTTATTAGGAGCGAGTTAGATCGATTAATTAGGCTATAATATAGACTAGACTAAACGTAGCTAGAGTAGTATTAGTACTAGCTAGCTACCTTAAGAACTCTATATTAGTATATTTAAAAGTAGCTAATTACTATATTAGATATCTTATATAGTCTAAGGGGCTAGTACTTATATTTAGTAATAATTAGATAATTAACGTATAGTTTATAATGTCCTCTAAGGAGTTCTACGGTACTTTAGACGCCTTATTTAATAACGATATACTTATAAGATAGAGCTTAGAGGGATACCTATTCTTACTATTTAGTCCTATCGGATAGAAGGCTACTTAGTAATATATAGTTACTAAATTAAGTACTAACGTAGAGCTACTTACTCTATTATACGCTAGATTAGAGCTTATTTAGTAGATAAGATTTATAAAGGCTATTAATCTAAAGCTAGATTAGAAGCTAGTATTATACTATAGAAATTAGTAGATACTTTAGCTTATTATATAACCTATAGCTAAACTTAAGACTAAGCTAAGATATATAGATATCTATAACTACTAGCTTAAATAAGGATACTTAGAAGGACGTATTTACTTCGAATAGCTATAGACTAGCTAGATACTAGTAGATAGCCTTACTAAAATACTACTACCTTTAAAGTACGCTAAGTTTATTAAGTAACTATACCTATTAGTATTATTGACGTTATTACTATAGTAGTACTATAAAATACTAAATTTAACTTCTATTTTATTAATATAGATTAAGATAAGATAAGATCTTAACCTTACCTTTATTATTATATATCCTTCTATAGATATAATAACTATACTATTTATTTAACTAAAGTTATACTAGCTATACTTTATCTCCTTTATATACTTATTTACTATAAATAATAACTAAAGCGATCTAATATTATTTAACCTTACCGTTACTATAAAGGGCTAGTAGCTTACTATAAGGGAGTAGTAAATAGGTAGTATCGATATAAGTAAGTAGTAGGTTTAAGTAGCTACGAATATCTAAGGAAGAGGAATTAGTCTAGGAGCGAAGCGTATAAGTAGCGGTAAGCGGCCGTAGCGGGACTAGAGCGGTACCGGAAGGCTAGCGGAGCGTCCCCTAATACTTACCGTTATTTACTATACTAGTAACCTTACTATACGCTTTAAGCTCGGCTATTCTTTAGCTTCTACTTTACTAGTATTATATACTATAACTCGTACTATAGCTAGTACTATAGATACTATAGTATAAATACTAAATTAACTAACTATTAGTCTAGTAGCTTATATTAACTCTTTAGTTAGTAGGCTTAGTTACCTAAATACTAAAGGGGAAAATACTTTATTAAGCGAAGATTAATAGGTTAATTAATTAAGATTCTATTAATTATTTAGGTCCTTATAGCCCTAAATACTTATACTCTTTCTTTCTACTTTACTATAGGTCTAGGAAGTTATTAATAGCTTCCTTTAATTTAATTTAAAGGTCCTCGGTTTAATTCTAGGTTACTCCTTAAAAGAGTTTAATCTAATAGTCTTATATATTCCCCTTTAAACCTTATTACGAGTTATATTACTTTACTACTAAGGGGTTAATAATAAAGCGTTTCTAATAGTTAATAAACTAGATATAATTTTACTCTCTTTTTACCCTTTAATTAGTTAATTAAGTAAGAGTAAAGAGAGTATAATATTAATCGACTTAGTAGTAATAGAGTTAAATATAGTATTCTATAAAGTTAACTTTACGTAATATAATATTACCTAATTAATTAAACTTTAAGAAAAAAGGGTATATTAAGAATTAGAGCCTTAGGTACTAGTTCCTTAGTATATTAACCTCCTTTTTAGCTACTATAATTATAATAAGTAGATAGTATGTTATAATTTACTTAGTTACTAGTTAATTATATAATATACGTTATAGGTATAGATAGTAAAATCGAGACGAAATTCCCTACTTAGCTATAAAACTTATCTTAATTTTACTTTTAGACGCTAGACTATTATTACTATACTATAATATAGCTACTTAGTATCTATTATCCTAGCTAGGGATAAGAACTTATACCTATCTTTACCTTATCTCTATATAAGTACCCTATATACGAGCCTCTTCCTATAATACTATACCTTTAAGGATAGCTAATCTCTAAGATAAATAGTATTTATATACGATCTTTATTAGTAGGTATACTCGACCCGTCTACCGTAATATATAAGTAGACGACCTAGTTTCCTATATAGGACTTATCTCTACTCGCTTATATTCGTAGTTACCGAAAGTACCGCTATCTACCGGTCCTTACTATCGTTTATAGTAATACTATATACTAGTTTATATAGATTTAGTCTATATAGATATAGACTAAGTTTAATAGATCTATATCTATACCTATATAGTAGTAGTCTATATCTATATATATTTATATAGATTAGTCCTCTTAGTAGTACCTAAAGTATATTTAGTATAACCGTCCCTTATCGTAGTATATAATTTAGCTATAGAGTCGTTAATTTTAAGGCCTCTAATTAGCTAGCTAAACCTCGGCTCTTTAAATTCCGGACGACTTCTTATCTTTAACTCCCTCCTTTAGGATAATAATAATATAACGCGTTGTTATCGATCTAGACGCGCTATATACCTAACTAAGGCCTTAGAGTGTATTAAATACTAGTAAAGGAGCGGTCTAATTAGCGAGGACTTTATTAAGCTAGCTAACGACGACGACGAGGTTTAATTTATGTCTAACGACGACGAGGAGGCTAACATTTACATAATATAGGTCCATATCCATATCCATACCTATATAGACTAGTACGTGCTAGTCTATATGCTAATCCATACCTATACACCTTATTTAGTCCATATAGACGAACATAGCATCACTGGTCGTTTGGATGTTCAGAAGGCTCTTGTCTTGTCGCTAGGCTTCTAGAACTTGATCATGTACGGGATCTTCGAATTCGCTGTGCCGTGCTCGGATGCTTGTCGCTTCCACGACAAGGCGAGCTCTGGTTCCAGTGGAGGGCTGAACCGGAGTAGATCCATACGATACGTAGTACGAGCGGTGTGAGCCTCCAGACTCCTCCAAATTCGCACGCTTCCTTAGCCGTCGCCTCGAATCGGATCCAACGTGGGCTTCCTGCCACCTACCATCACCTTGCCGGGATTTCTCTCCCAAGTCTCCGCTCAATGTTGAGCATGCCTGGCGGATGTCAGCTGAGACGCTACATCCTTGGGAGCTGCAAGAACCGCTGCCGGAGAGGGCGTCTGACTTTCGCCAGTGTCTTTGATCTTCCCACGTGATCAGCGAAACGCACATACCTTCCGTGGTCAGACGATGCAGTGCGACTGTTTACATGGTCTTGGTTCGGGTTTGATCTTGAGTGATGTTGTGTCCCTCTTGCAGGTGCCAGACAGGATAGAGAGTGCATGCCTTGCGATCCTTCGCGCTCTTTTGTCGTTTGAAGGTGGTGGCGTTTCACGGAACCCTGGTCGTCTTTCTGGTTCCAATACTTTGGCCGCAAACCCGCACAAACATCCCATTGCCCCTGAGGTGCCACCTGCTTCAAAGCGAGTTGTATTTGAGGAATGGAAGCTGTGTTTGCGGAGCTCTCTGCTCTCTCCCGGTCCTTCAGCCATACATCCTTCAACTCTGGTGCCATTGAGAAGGTTCGCTTGCCTAGTGGCGGTTCCTCCCTTGAAGGCACTACCATAGAAGCCTTTTCTCGACCCAACAACAACCACGGTATCGAATTTTCAGAATGTATCGACATTCGAGTAGCCAAACATTTCCATCCAGCTCGGCAGCATGAAAGCATCCCAGCAAGCACATGCCATGTACAGTGGATATGGGGGCGCAAAGGTCTCATTGCCCCTCACGCCCAGATTTAAACTCCGGCCAGCATGTATCGAGTTAGGCAAACCTTCCCTTCTGTGGCTCTACATTCCAAGGAAAACCAACTACAGCAGAATAGGACATTCTTTTGCTTGCCTAGTGAAAGCGCTGCGAATTCAATGATCTGCGATCTCGACCACAGCTTGAGGCAGACGCAAGAACGTCAAGATGTTTGATCTGACATTCCCCGAAAACTCTCAGCAACCGGGAACTATAAACCGTCGACGAAGAAAAGGGGCCTTTGTGTTGATTAAAGTTGGCTTGCGCAATACTATCACAGTTTCCACGGCCTGATGGTAAATGCCCAGCCAACCGCACACGGAACGATGGCTGCTCGGTCCAGGATGTTGAGCTTGTCCATGTCTAGGTCAAATCCAGCCGAAATAGCAACAAAGTTGTCCTCACCTGGAGGCCACAAGATGTGATGGCAACAAGTAAGACGAGACGTTTTGCTCCAGAGAGCACTTACTTGATACCGTTGTTGTTCTGACGAGAGCCTGTGGAACCTACGGAGCGACAAGATATGTGCTGAAGCAACCTTCCATACGAATCGGTGGCAAGACAAGAAAAACATCAAGCATAGCCAGAAGAACTACGATACTGGTTACCAGAACATTCTCTAGAAAATCAAGACCAATCTGTTGCCCAGACTGCAATGGAAAAAGCGTCCTTTTCCACTCTGGCCCCGGATAAGGGGCATAGGATAGTGCACATACAAGGAGGACAGCGATCCAAATGGCGAGGAGTGAAACTGGGCTTCCCATATTCGAGATTGATAGACGGCTTGAGCACTTACTACCTCTCTGCATGGCCACGCTGCGGTCGTTTATACAGTTCTACATGCTCAGTTGCACTGTACGATAGCGAGGCTATCCTCGCTAGGTTCTAGTTGCCCGGCAACTTTAGAACTGCGTGCATATTTTCATGCTGGCCGAAGAATCGACAGGTCAGGGTTCTATTCATCGGCCAAAGTAGCTTGTTCGCTGCCAAGCGTTCAGCAGAGACATATCCAGACGTTAAACCGTGCCTGGATTAGGTGCGTCGAAGACTCATCCCTTTCAGTGAAGACTGCGATGTCTACAGTAACAAAGATCTTAGCGCCGAAAGTGCAAATGAGTGGTGGATCACTTGCACATGCGCAAGTTCTACGCTCCGCCCGAATGCAGCGCGTTGCGCCGCGACAGAGAATGCACGTAAAAAATAATCATTGGAAGCGTTCTCGGCTACTTTCCCACTATTACAGCCAGATCTCAGGGCGTTCGCAAAGTAAAGCTGTATCAGAATGCTGTTGCCTCTGAAACTGTACGTGGAGCATAACAATGCGGTCGTGGTCGGCCGATGGCAATCTGATCCAGCTCAGAAGAGACTTTGCGGTCGGGAGTAGGCGTATGAACAATCTGACAGGCAACATCATTGGTACGCAGCAGTAAATATCTGTCTCGAAATCAAAGCTAAGCTGTATTTGGATCCTGAGCCGCATCCTCTGGCCTTGAATGCGTGTATCGTGTTTGCGATATCACCAAATTGGAAAACTCCATGAGACTGACATCATCTCGAGTCTTCAGCAATGCGACCATGTGTCCAAGTACTCCCATGACGATTCTTGTTCTCGTAGACACAGTCTCCCTATCAGATGATGCGCCCTCTGAAGAAATTGGCACTTGGGCCTCAGTATACGACGGCGGCGCCCTCGCACGCTCGAAGTATTGATACTCTAGACTCTGTCGTGTCGAAGAGGGAAGGCTGGCGCTTGCGTGTGGACGAACAGTTGGAATAGGCGGCAGCGGTTTGTTCAGCGGAGGGCAGGGCAAGGGAGAAAATGTTGTGTTGAAATTCTGACAGTCATCGCTCGCATTCCTGGTCCGAAACGCAAGACGATCTTGAGGAGGTACCAGAGTCGTCTTGCTACCGTTACGAGTTGACAAAGACGGACTGGAGGCTACCGTTCGCAATGGTGGTGCTCGCTCCTTGAGTTTGTGCTTCGTCCGGTCGTAGCGCTGGTTATCTCCCACTGGCCGGGATGTTTTTTGTCGCCCACCCTCTGCGTTTAACCCGCCCACTGCTGCCCCTAGATCGTTCGGTGGAGATCTGCTGCGCTGATCTCTCGTTACCAAATCTGCCTCGCAGAAATCACCTGTATCTTTGGAGTTATTGAATTTCCATCCGGGCCGAAACAGCGGGTGATGATCATGGTGGGCTTGCAGGATGACAGGAAGATCGGCTCCGGTCTCGGGTCCATTGGAAGGCGTTGTTAGAGCCGTCAGGGGCGAGACTTGACACGAAGAATCTGTCCGCTGACTCCAGGCGCAGTGGGAGCTCTGGTAGATGCTTGAGCCGGATGCAACGCCCGCGGAAATTGGGGCGAATCTACAGCACATCAGTAAGATATTAGAACAAGTGCAAGGTCTGTAGCTCACTTTGACCCTTGTCTCTCCTCCGGGGGTGAAAACGGGGACGCCTTGATGGATTGCCAGAATTTTGGCATGTTCATCTGACCGTGCCGTAAGAGCTCGACATTCGTAGGCCTCTATCTTTGGGTTGGTGTCCAGCGCTTTAATGTTTGTCTTCCTCAACATTCATATAACACATCCGTCAGCCTCGAACGGTAAAATGAAACTACTGTCATATATTGTCGGCACAACAGCTCGGCGTCAATTTGTAGTTGGTTCTAGCGAATGTCAGGAGCTCTACCACGCTCACTGCAGTTCATAGCGTGTCTTGTAATATTAAAGAACGTAAGCGCTTAAAGCGGTGCTTAACAGATTGGGCAGAAAACTGGTCGATCATGGAGCTGAGACATGCACACTGGCTAAGCCGGTGATGTGGATAAGAAAGCTTGTCAGACAGAGTAGTTGTCAAAGCTGGGAACTGCAGACTGGGCACAGGACAAGCGGACGGGAGTCCCGAAACTGGTGCAAATGGCAATTTGAGGGGGCCCGAAAGAGATGTGTTCAAACTCGATTGTCAGAAGCCAACACTCAATTCCGGCCGTAGACATTGATGAAATCTTCAACTTCGGCACATGGCAGTAGGAGAATTACAAAGCTTCGCAGTATGCTCATGTAGAAAGCGCCGCATGCCTCTGGCTCTCTTGAGAGCGCCCTGAACACTTTCAACACAGTTACATTGCTCTATGGGCATCAATACTGTGAATCGAGGTGAACTGAATGAGGGGAGTGTGAACGCTCCGTCCTTCCGCCGCCTTTGGTGCTGACCTCTTTCCCCGCTAATGCATCAACAAGCAGACAGAAGAGCTGGGCGGGTTTTGTCGTATTATTGCAGCTGAATACACGTCATTCTAGACCGTAAACAACGAGCCAGAAGGCAAGACACTCCAGGCAGTTATGTGAAGAGATTGAAAGAGCGTCTAGAAGAAAAAGACGGATTTGAACGTCGCAATGCGGAGTTATCTAATCTATGTTGGAGTGAATACGTGTTAATTCACGATAGACACTTCTTGCTGGAATTCAACACTGACAACGAAGGTGCGTAGTACTAACTGTTGATACAGTAAACCTGATGACTTAACGTTTCCTGGTGTTGCCTTGCACAGATGCGTTGGGTTGGGCCCCCGAGAGTCACGTTCAATAACAATTCTCCTCCTCGTCCTGGAACAAAAGGATTTCCGCAAGCATCGATTTCTCACAAATTTCGGAGGTCTTCCAACTCAATCTTCGACCTAGGTTCTAGCGGTCAATCTGGCCGTAATCGCTATCATTCGCTCACGGAGACTGGCGCGCATCGTCCGGAGCTTCAAGAGTGAGCTCTTGGATGGGACAGATTCGAAGTCGACTCGCTCATATATTTTGAGTCGGATCGCGAATTCATGTTCCACGGACTGCTGAGAGTCGCGGTCCGAAGCGTAGTCGCCTCCGAAGTCTGCAAGAAAAACTGCTGGTATTGTGGCTGCTCTCCTATGGGCTTTGTTCCCTTTCCGCAGCGATTTCGTCGTAGATAGGACCTCGTTTTCGGAGCTACAAAATGCTGCTTTCTCCTCGAGGAAAGCTGAGCAGGTCGGCAATGGCTTGATCGATGCAAGTGGATCGTGGCAATGTATCCCCTCATCATTGAAGCTTGTCGGCCGTGACAGCGGTTGATCTTCTACTGTGGGCGACGGTGGAATGGAGAATGGTTCTGGCTGTTTCGTCGGATGCGCGTGTGCGGAGGGAGGATAGCAACTCTGGGGAGGGTTGACTTGTACGCTGCTGCAAGTCATGCCTGTCTCTCGGATGCAGGCGTCGTTGACGAGCTCGGGAGTATCGAGTGTTGCGTCTGGTGCATGGACGTGTCGTTGTGAGCTGAGGTCGCGGCAAGTAGGGAGGCCATGGCCGTGTTCCCAATCCTCTCGCGATGCCATGGTGACACCTTGCAGCGATGACTATGAGGAGGCTCATCCATTTTAGTGACAGTTGTGATCGATTGTCGCGACCGATCGCGATCGATCTCGATGCTGGGCGGAAAGTGGCGTAGTGCTCACATACCACATGATCGAAAGTCAAACACGCCACGTTGGCTGCAGTCAGACAAGAGCATGTATGTCGGCACGCAGTGTGGCTTTGCCCGATAGGCCCAGTATGCAAAAGAGACAAGGTTTCCAGGGACGCTTTCCCGCCGGCGCGTATAGGGCTTGCGCCTGCCCCACCCGCAGCGGGGAGCTAGCCGGACACCAACCGCTTGGAGAAGTGGCCAAGAACGGCAATCTGGGCAACTGCTCGTTAAGGGAATGAAAGCGCGTTCGACGGTCAACATCCGCTCGCGGTCACAAAGACCGGGGAAAGGGACTCTGGAGCTGCTCACCTGGGAAGTAGCAATGCTTGCAGGCAACGATTGGGTGATCCATACACTTGAACGCACATTCTACTTGAGCATACGCACAGAATGGCTTCACGGAGCATAAGATCCCAACCCTGAGGACCATGGCGACAGTCTGCAGCCCACCTTTCGCCGCATTGCAGATGGAGTGGAACAAAGTATGGCGCAAAATGAAAGACGGCCTCTGCCACACGCCAACGAGACGGTATTACGGGCAAGTAGCAATACAGGTTCGGTTCGTATATCTACTAACGTTTAGTTGTCGTTTGAGTAGTCCTAGCTCCGCTTGGAGTATAACCCAAGACCGTATGTTCTGTTCTAACATTGCTGAACGACCAACTGACCAATTCTGCAGGAAAAGGCCGTTACGTTTGGTCCCGTTGTGACCTGGCTGGGCATCCAGCCGTTGATCTCGATGCTGCGGCCGAGAAGACATTCAGCGGCTTTCAGAAGAAGAAGTTCGAAGATTTCCCTTACACCGAAAGCACCACGAACCTGACAGGCGAAGCTGAGCACAATGGGGCCGCTTCCGACCATGATGAGCACTCCATGCACAGCGACGGGGCTGGATATACTCCCACCCGCTTCAGCTTCTCGACCACCAGCTCCACTCTGGCGAGGGGCTCTAGCGATACGATCATCCCAGATACAATATGGTAAGAGCGTCTAGAGATCCGCTATGGTCCCACAGCGACGAAGAACAGTCAATGACACTGCATAGCTATACCGTACTACACGAGCGTGAAAGTCCACTCGATCCGTGGCTCGAGTCCGATACTTTCAACGCGCCTGTGTCGCGGCTCTCAGAGCACGAGCACACATCAGCCCAACGCGGAAATGGACCTCAAACGCTCACCAGCGCTACTTCTCTGGACAAGCTTGTCAGTGCCTTTCCAATGCCTGGTAGGCAGAGTGTAGGCCAGTGTACACATATAAGTTTGCTGAGCAAAGGAAGGCTGGATGAAGCTGTGTCGCAACGCAATCATAAGGGTCACAGACCCCGGCTGCTCTTGCGACCGGACAGCGGGGAGTTCCAGCCCACAGGGTGTCGACGAGGTACCTGGGCCGGCCCGGTGTGAGGATGATGAGATCGGAGATGTTAGCTCAGGAGGAGAGCACATCTTGTATTAGTTATAAACGAAATGCATACGCCACGTTCATGGAAAATAACATGTTGTTAACACATACATGCACTTTCCTTTCAACCATGTTCTCCCATCGAAACCTCACATCGTCCCGTGCGCGGCTCTGAAATGCACCCAACAATGTCCATAGATCTTTTCAAACCTTTCTCGCCAAGCTGTCCTATTGTCACTTGGGTTTCGATCATTCGGCCAGGTCTCGCCATCTTGATTGTGTTAGCGGAAACAAGCTCCGGGAATCATTGCAGCATCTTGTTCAAATATGCTGGCTCTTTGCAAGCTGAGAGGTCGAATACGATATACAACATGGTTCAGAGCGCGAAGATATTGCTACTGTTCTTAAACTTGGTGTTGTTTAGTGTTGGGTTTCGGTTCCAATGAAAATACTCGCTATGGCGCACTTGGCTCATATCTCAAGCGTCGTCGCTATTCAACTATCCAAAAGCTCGCTGACCGATACCGACGTCCTCAAGGGGCCCGCTGGACTCCGCAATAGCGACCCCTGGCTCGGAGAGAGCTGTAATGGAGTGGACATTGCACTACAGACAGCATGGATACCTGGCAGTGTATGCTCCTTTTTAGATGAGTGGAGCTTCTGCACCGGACGGCGAGGCGGGCCCGTGCTACCACCTGTGGTTCCGGTGCTGTGCATAGCAGAACGTGCCTCCATGCCCTTGGTCTGGAACACAAAGAAGGTACGATCCTCCTCCGCAGAGAGTGAAATAAAATGCTTGCCCTCACGCCGACAACGTTTACACGCATGTCCTTGCGAGGATGCCCAGCTCGGAGATGTGAGACGTTCACAGCGAAGCTGTCACGGAGTGTCAGCCAGATGCGGCCCCAGCGCGAGCAATGTAGACGAGCTTACCCTGCGGTCGTGGCACCTCCTGTAGTGAAGAAAAGCCTTAGTTGGGGCGGGCCGTGCTGGATCTACCATCGGAAAACGAGTCCCGGCTCTCGTGTACCGCTCGGGCCGTGGGGCCTCGGCCTAATACCATCGCATCAGCGCGCACTGCTCGAGCTATGGAACAAAGGCGTCCGTACAACGCGAGGATGGTCGCTAGACCTATACGGTCGTCGGTGCTCTCCCGCCGGAAATTGTTGGGACAGACTTGGCAGGACCGCGTCCTTCGCCACCGCGCCGGGGGGTCTCAGCGGTGCTAGCTTTGTCCCCCAGTGCGGAGGAGATTGCATGTTGGACACCTGTAGGGAACTCGGCAAGATGGGTGCAAGTGGGAGATGAGGCGCGGAAGAAGTCTCGTCGCAAGGCGGGTGCCAGAAGAGGGGCGGCGGACGCACTCAAATATCTGCCCGGTCGATGCGCATGCGCTTGCAGGCGTGAACGAAGCAAGCCCACAAGTGGTACCACTACCACCTGGCGATTGCCGCTTCAGACGTTGCGTGCGTCCCGGCAATGACCGTTTGGAGCAAGTCGTGTAGGCGGCTGCGCGGGGTCCAGCGGACTGGCCAAGAACGGCTCCTAAGCACGCCGGAACGGCCGACCGAGGGACTGGCTCGATGCAGTTTCTCCCAGCATGAGCATTGGTCTGTCTGATGACCTCGTGCGAAGAGTGTTATGATCGCTGGCCACGAAGGCTCTTTCCCATCTTGGGCTGCGCCTGACACATCCCCGCGTTATGTACACGCTTTCCTCCGCTCCACATGTCTCGGCTGCAGGGACGCAACAGCGAAGCTGCCCAGACGCAATATCTCCAACGCGGTCTTCCACGACGCGCATCTCCCCGGAGCAGCTTCGGCTTCGCAAATGCCTGTGCCGTTTCCCAATCCCAGACGAGCTGGCTGGAGCGTTATTGGACATGGCGGAATTAACGCTTGGTCTTGAGCTTTTCGGTTCTCCTGAGGGGGAAAATTGCATCAGCAGGTCATAGAGAAAGCCCAGCTCAGGTTGGTGGCAGGCTGACTTTGCGGCAGAGCAGGTCGCAGTGCGCTCGGTCTTGGATATCAAGGACTGGGCGCTCGATTGCAGCCTCTCCACGCCCATCTTTGTCGGTGCAAGGAAACTGAGCGGCGCAATTGCACACTGTAAGCTTTAGCGACCGGTTCAACCCCCAGACTCTCGCTTTCTTGACCGCGTCCTTGCTGGTGTGCAGCAAATCTCTGAAGGCTGGAGGGCTGGTGACAGTCTCCCTGTAGAGGCTAGCGGCCATCCAGTAATCACTCCCCGGAGGCTGGACGTGGCGGGAGAAGGTTGGATGCGCTCATGGAATCACTACGGCAACACATCTCCTCAGATTGAACATAAATATGCGGTCTTTCCCATCTGATGCTCATCCATAAACAGCCAAAACGCGAACTACAGATTTGCTTATAAGTACTCAGATTTGCTCATTCAATCATTTGCAGACGATTCTGCTCGACTCCGCAAAATGCATTTCCAGATGGCCACCGCAACGATCCTCTCATCGCTTCTGGCGCTCGTTTTCGCCGCTGCCGATTCTCCATCATGGAACGACGACCAAGGCTGCAGCTCGCCGTGCATGACCTCTCAAGACGCCCACCATGCCGCCATCAATTTCCAAACCTTAATCACAGATTACAGTGACTCCCTCGCCGACACTTATTTGGCTCCGGACTTCATTGACTATTCTGACTCTGTCACGGAGCTGATCAACGGCGCCTGCGCCGGCCCACAACCAGTAGGCCAATCACTCGTCTTCAGGGTTCCACCATAATAACCAGACCAATAGCTCGGTGAACCCACCTTCCCGTCCCTCGACGCTTTCAAGGAGGGCCAAGGCAGTCAGCCATGTACGTCCGGCATCATTGCTTTCATGAAGACCTATTGACGATCTTTCCAGCCATTCCTTTCGAAATCTTGAACGTTTGGTACAGCTGCGACACAGTCACAATACGTTGGCGGTCGGCCCAGACTCCACAGATTGTAAGTACCCGCAGTATCACGTCTTCCTCAACACTGCAGTCTGACAGTCGCAATCAGGTCACGGGCATCATCGTCCTCGAAACGGTTTTCGCACCCTCTGGCGATCAGTTTCCGTGGAAGATCTCGGCTGTCTACTCAGAATTTAATAGTGGCTCGTGGCTGGTCAATCTCGGCGTCTTCCAGCCTTCGAACTGCACTGCTCCTGCATAAGATGGCTTTGATTTTTGTGCTGCCGTTTGGACAGCATGCGCTGGGAATAATAGGTTCGGGAAAGTATATCCGGCAGGATGGCCAAAGGCGACAATACCTCGATGTGTAGCTTGTATGTAGTTAAACAATTTGAATCAAATACTTTGATTGAGGCGGAGAGTTCTCTCTCTAGTAATATTTCTCAAAATTGTACTTTTTTTTCTTTTTTGGAGTTTCACTCGTGTCAAAGCCGCTCGACGTTTCCCACGTTGACCTGGAAACGGTGAGCGACCGCAAGCCCTCTGACGAGACATCCCTTTTCAAAGCAAGGCGTTTGGCACCTACGCAAGCATGAGTCCCGGACAGGGTATCCTTCTTGCAGAGTAGTCTGACTGCTTGGCGATCCAGAGGCTCTGCAACCCGCGGCGATTTACCCCAACCCTAGCACTTGCAGGCAATTGTAACGTTCCAACGAGCTTCTTTAATCTACAGGAGAGCTTTTCACATGCAATGGATATGAGCCGCTTTCAACCAGGTAGTAAAGACTTGTGCAGTGGGCTCGAGCTTACAAAGCGTTGATGTTCGGAGAAACGGTGTACATGACTTTCATGAACGAAGCCAATACCGGGCGAATGCTTTCTCAAAAGCGGAGCATTCAGATACTGGATGTCTTCAAAACTTTTGGCAGGACTAGAGCTTGGCTGTTGCACAGCCTGCAGATACGGATAGTCCGCGCGAGAACGCGTTCTTGCTAACGAGATTGAACTCACTCGAAACCAAAACATTGTCTTTCTTCCGGAGATGTAGTGACACTGGACCTGGGGGCTTCTGACGGGCAAACTTGAGCTGGGTATTGACTAACGTATGGAGAAGTCCATCGCTCAATGACAACAAGAATCACGCTAACATCAACGCCATCGCCAAACCATCTTCCATGCTCAAGGATCGTCAAGCAAACATTTTGATGGCGCACTGGTCCATCCCATCAATCGATTGGCAATATCAGACGCTGTGATAGGCATCAGCACACGATGGTGTACACGCGCAAAACGGGAGACGAGTTTTCGTACCGTAACAATGAGTGGCAACACCTTCGCCTAGCAGACCTGAGGGAGCAATGCTCCCGGAATTGTACATCCGGGCTGCCCTGTAGGTCGTCTCTGCGGAATCTCCGTCCGCTGCCGCGAGGCTATGAGCCGTCAGTAGCTGGTCTTAGCAGGTGCCTTGGCGGGGTTACCTGCCATTGCTTGAGTCCGTCGCCCGAAGGTGTCCCCCCCGCCCCGTCCTGGACCATTTGCTCGATGGCGGAGGGTGGACACACACTCTTATCGTAACATGAGCCCTGTCCGTTGTGCGATTGCATGAGTCCAGGATTACGAACGGCTGCTCCTAGAGATGAAGTGGTGCGGACGCGGACACAGCCCTCAGACTCCTGCATCTATTGTGGCTGTCAGTTGGGCCATGCCTGATTGTCACTCTGTACACTCACAACTACAGCTAGTATCAATCTTGCATCGACTTGTGTTGTACCTGAGACTGTCGAAATGGCATCGTAGAGCGCGCTTGTGTCCGTTGGCGAGTTTTCTATTGGAGCCAGCCCTGCAGAGGTGCACGAGGATCGCACCATGGGAAGGTTGGCGGTCCACCTGATTACGAGCCGTCAGCACAGTCGGTCTAAGATGGCAGCAGGGAGGACCTTACATGTCATCGAAAGATATCCACTTGTCCTCGTCCGGCCATCCCTCTTCAAGCGACCCAGTTCCGCTATAAAACACATAATCGGCCATTCGATGCCCTGAACCTGTCGCGAATGGATCGTCTCCATGATGGGGACTACCCGGAGGAAAGGACGCTGGGGCACCGGGAGTTGATGTTTCGGGTGCGATTGGATGTCTCCCAATGAATCCGGAGCTCAGTCGACTTGCTCTCACGAGTATCTAGGTCGCCTGTGAGTCTTTGCACCTCCTGGCCAGCGTTCTTCAACATCAAGTCGTCTCACCTGTAGAAGTGGTGCCATGATGATAGATGGCCAGTCAATGGAGCTGCTACGTTGCCATCTTCGGCGGCCCTTTTTGTAGCCAAAGTTGAGAATGGTGTCGCTGCCATAGCAACATCACCAACACCTGCGACGACGAGTACGACGCAGATTGTCGACCAGGAGCAACATAGCGGGCACATGCTGTTGCCCTGTCGTTGATTTGGCACGTCGGCGCTGGCACACCAGTGGACGCAATAGTCCTCAGACCGAGCGCTGCTCTCAGCGGCGAACCGAGGAGTCTCTGGCGTCTCTGGCACAGCGCGATTGCTCCGCGCGACTGCAGCGAAGCGGTACGCAGCGGCAGGAGATAGCCCCTCACAACGCGCACATTCGCACCAGCCAACAATGACAGCCTCTGCAACATGCCCGAGTCGCTAGATGGTCTGCTCATTCCGGAAAGAGGCGTGGGTTTGACCTTGATCGAATGAAGCAAATCCAGCGCCGCATCCAATCCTCACCCGGTCGTCCCCAAAGAGAACGACACGCGTCTTACGCGTGAAAGACGTGCTTCCCGTTCTAAGTGCCTGATCCTTCCATAAATGAAGATGGTCTCGAGCGGACCCTTCACAGCCTCGAAGGTTCAGGCCAAGCCTGTCATCAATCTCTGGGTGCACACGAAGAGCTACAAGAGGAGCATTCGATGCGAGAGGCGTATCCGAATGTAGTAACTTGATTGAGCACTGACGATATCTGACTGATTTGCAAGAAGTCGACACAGCTCAGAGGGCGAGACGATCAAATATGTCTCTATGAATACAGAATTGATGCAGTTTCACCAAAATCGTCTCTAGGCCGCAGTGCTTGACACTCGACCTTTTTCCTGACTGCAGCCTCGATTGGACATGCATCTACAACAGCGTGACTGACCATGCGAAAATGACGGCAAGGAAGCTGAAAGCCCTCTCAACAGCGTCTCTGGATCTTGTCTGCTCCTTTGGCGCAGTGGGGTTTCGGTAAGGCGCAGAGCTTCCGAGAACGCCAGTAGCTCCCACCGCGCCAGTAGCGCCAGTGATTCCAGTAGTTTCATTCGAAGCCACGATAGGTGTCCTAGCCGTCCCGTTGAATGGGGCACTTGAGCCGGCAGACTTGTGTACTGAGCCGTGACACGGCCTCGCAGCGCTGACAAAGGCAGTGAGGTCCATCGTAACGGTGCAGGGCGCAGTGGCGGTGGCGGAAGATACGTTAAGAGCCACAGTCGAGGGCTTAGGGGTGGCGTTCGGCGGAGACGCGTGCTAGGTGATGTCGTGAGATGCCCGTTGCGCCGTGGGGAGTCGTGCGTTGCCCAGTCGCCGACCCACCCTCTGCCGCGCCATACGGATGGATGGCGGGCTGAGAGGCAGCGACATGGCCTGCTGCCAGAATGAGTAGTGGAGCGAGCGACATGGCCATGGAGCGGGCGCGAAAGACGGACAAGAGTCACGAACAAACGAGTGACGAGGCCCTAAGCAAAGGACGACGCAGGAGAAGGATGGAGAGGCGTATCGTACCGAGTACTTATACAGGCCATGATAGCTTGGAGCGGATGTCCCACTCCCGATTCGGGCTCGATAGACGACCGGGTCCCCGGGATCCGAGCGAGCAGCGACGGCAAGACACCAGCCGCTCCACGGTATTGGCACGTGCAGTGCTTAGTAGTCGAGGTGATTCATCTCGTGCACTTATAGTAGCTCAGCTTCGATAATACTACTACTAATACGATTAGTTCAAACTATTACGTACCTACATTTAGAGCTAAAGGCGGGGCTACTAATTGTATTCCGCCTTATTACTATATTATATATATAGAGGTATCGTTTACCTTATATATATATAATTAAATTATACCTTACTATACCTTATACCTTAAACCCATACCTTACGCCTCGCTAAGATACTTTTAGACCTTATTAAACCTTATACTCTTCGACGGCTACTATATAGTTATATAGTAGACTAGTATACTCCTATATTACGATATCTAAGTACTCTATATAGTAACTATAGAAAACTTAACCTCCTTACTAAGGTAAGTAGGACTCCTTAACTAGCTATATCTAAATACCTCTAGTACTAAGCCTCTTAAAATTATAAGTTCTTACTATTTAGCTAGGGTATATTATAATAATAATAGGTAATATACCCTCTACTATTACTAAAGCCTTCTACTTAAGTACTTAAGTACTTAACGAGCGTTCCTACTATAGTCCTTTATCTAAACCTTCTTTAAAAAGAATATACCTAATTTTCTCTCTTAACCCGTATTACTATAAATAATAAGCTATTTCGACTTCCTATACCTTATATATATTATAATACTACTAAGCTCCTTAATATAATAAGACTTTTTTTTTAGAAGACTAAATAAGCTAGACTATTCTTTATTCTTAAACCCGTTAAGTATTTAGATAGATAACTTTCTTATATACTTCTTTACTTATATACCTCTTATACTTAATTTCTTATAGTATAAACTATATACTATAAATAACGGACAAAATACTACTAGTCTTAGGATCTCTACCTTAAGAACGGAGTTTAGACGTAAATCTAAACTAAGATAGCTTTACTAGGTTCCCTTAGCTATTAAACTTATTAAATCCTTAATAGTCTTAAGGTATATCTTTATATCTAACTCCTAGTACCTTTAAGAGCTTAGTAGAACTATCCTATATTTATACTCGATCTTAATCTCCTTTAAAGATCCTAGTACTAACGAACCTAGTACTTTATCCTTTATAGATCTAGCTACTTTATCGACTATAGATACTACTACTAGTCCTTCTATACTAGTTTATAACTAACGTTAACCTATATAACCCTAACTACCTTATAATTTGGAGGTTATACTATAGCTATTATAAGAACCTACTATTTTAAAGCTAAAAAGTATACCTTAAGTAACGGCTAATATACTAATTTATACTAGAAGTAACCCTTTAGTATTAGATTCGTCCTTAGAGCTCTAATTAAAGCGCTTAACCTTACTAAAGTAGGATACTCTAGTTTTACTATTAGGGTACTAGGAGCTATAGTTCTAATTATAACCTTAATTATAGTTACTATTATAGTTATAGTCTTTATTATTATTTAAAAGCTCTATATCCTCGTACTTAAGACCTTTAGGTAAATATACCTTATACTTTAAGAATAGCTTTTAGCCTACTATTTAGCTACCTCTAATAATAGTAGGAATACTATATCTTCTATTCTTTTTAGGAGCTAAGAAAGATAACTTTAATATCTAGATCTATATACTTAAGGTTACTACGAAGCTAATACTAGCCTTAATAGACTATAATAAAGATAAGAAGGAGCTTATAAAGTTTATATATCTAGCTAATAACCTTTTAAGAGAGGCTAAAGTATACTATAAGAGCCTTAAGGATAAAGCTTATATAGAATTTAACGTAGCTATTACTAGGCTAAGTAATTAGTATATTAGGTATTAGACGCGAGGCTCGTATACTATTATAGCTATATATAATCTTAATAAGGCCTTATAGAGTAAGCGTACTATAAAAGAGTATATAGAAGATATATACTATATTAAAAAGGACCTTCTAAACGTAATATATAAGATAGTTATTAATAAGATAGTTATAGGACTCGCCGACCTTAGTATTAAATTACGAGTTAAAGATAATATAATCCTAAACCTAACTATCTTATCCTTTAAGAATACCGCTATAGCTCTAATTCGCTTTAAGGCTTATAAGCGTAAAGGATTACTAGATAATACTCTTATACTTACTAATAAGAGATTATTAAAAGCGGAAGAGGCTTAGACTAAGACTATCGACTACGCCTTTATTAGGTAGTTAGAGCTAGTTAATTAATTAATTAAAGCCTTAAGAGAATAAGTAGTAATATAGATTATATCTAACTAATAATAGCTAATATACTAGTAGTTTAGTAGCTATAATAGATCTATTATAACTAAGACTCGTACCTTCCTATCCTTATTAAGGCTATAGAGTAACTAAAATATATAACCTTACCTCTACTACTAGGAAATTAGCTACTTTAGTACTAAGTATACTTATTTAGGTCTATTATACTATAAGAAGACTAAGGGCTATTATAAATATATAGAGATTATAAGAGTAAATAGTAGAGAGCCTATCGAATTTAAAGGACGCCTAAAGGCCTTAATAATACTAAGCTCTTAATAGGTACTAAGTACGAACGTAGAGGTAGAAGATAGTATAGATAATAACGCTAATTCCTAAGTTAATATAATTAGCCTAGATATAGAGTATAAAAGCGACTTCGATATTTACTTAGTAGTTAAGTAATTACTAATAGGTCTACTAAAGTCCTATAGTAAGTAAGTAAACTTTATATATAGGAACTTAGATAGTAGGAGTTAGTCTTTTAAGGTATATATAGTTAGTAATATTTTAGATATAGAAGCCTTCCCTATTAGTAGTAATAAGTATAGGCGTATAGAGTCTAATTTATTACGTTACTAGCGTCTATATAAGTCTTATAAGGATAATAGACTAGAGATATAGCTAAATACTACTTTTATACCTAAAGTACCTTTAGTACCTTACCTATTTACTACTATATCTATTCCTACTATACCTATTTCTATAATAGTACCTACGCCTACTTTATAAGATAAAAAGCCTCGTAATAAGGCTATACCCTACTATATTAGGATAATAGTTAGGAAGCCTTACTTAAACCTCGCTTACGTAATACGAGATAAGTTTATTAAGGAAAAGGACTAAATTACCTTTAGAGATATCTTTAATATAGCCGTATTCTAAATATTATAAATAATATAAGACTACGTCTATCTAACGAGTAAGAAGGCTAATACCTATATATCTTAGGTATTAGGAAATAATACTACTAACGCTAAGATATACGCTACTATAGTCGACTAATATCTATAGAACTATAAGATCTCTAACTTCTATACTATATAGACGGTTATTCTAGGTATATCGAGGTTTACTATCCTACGTATTATAATAGACTCTAGATTAATCCTTAATATTATTAGTAGTTCTTTAGTTAAAGGACTTAAGCTTCTACTTATACCTATCTACCTACTTATAATTAAATTCGGTAACTACTATAGAGTACCTACTAATTATATAGTAATACTAACTATTACTTTAGTAAAACTTATATATATATTTAGTATAGTTATAGTAAATAGTCCTATAACTTACTCTATACTCCTTAGCCTATCTACTTTATATACTTTTAAAGTAATTAGCGACTTTACCTAAGTACTAGCTACTTATATAGTAAAGGACTTAAATAGCGTAACGCCTATTATAGTTATCTAAGAGCCTATTAAGGGACTACTATAGGTTCCTATAGTAGAACTAGTATACCTCTAAAGGTATAGAAAGGCTAAACTATAAGAGCTTTTAACTAGCCTAAAGACTCCTTAATTTACTAATAATAGTTCTAAGTATAATTATATTACTAACTCTAAATTAGAGGAGATTTAGAACTAGAGTAATTACTATATAGCGCTTAGCTAAGCCTAGATACCGACGGACTTAGATAACGATAGTATAAAGTCTAAGGATAAACCTATACTAAAGGAGAAGTCCGCTACTAAACGTCCTAAAACGCTATACTATTTAGGAAAAGGCGGTTAGTAATAAAGGAACTAGATACCTTTATAGCTAAGTATAACTCTAGTTTAAAGAATATATTCGTATCCTTTAGCTTTAATAATAATTATAAAGTATACTTAACTTAAGTATTTATAGTATCTAATCTTTTTAAAGTATAGTAAAAGCGTATCTTAGAAGGACCGTCGACTAGTAGTTATATAAGCGAGTCGTAGGTTACTAAGAGACCTACTTCTTTTAATTATAGTACTATTTTATTAGCTATATAACTAGACTATTATAGAGCTATAACGAGCTAAGTAGGACGGACTATAAGTCTTAGTCTAACTAATCTCTAGACCTACTAGGTAGATACTATAATAGTACTATCTTAATCTTCCTTATACTCTTAATATCTACTAGTAGATCTATTACCTATAACTATAGCCCTATATAGTATATATAACCTTAATATAATTAAAACTTAGTTATACTTATACGTATTAGTACTATTTATTAAGTAATATATCCTAGACTATAAGGCGAGGAAGTATATACTAAAACTTATAAATACCTTTAAACTAATACCTACTATAGAAACGGGCGTACTTAATAATACTCTTAACTTTAGGCGAAATACGGGACGAGCTTAGTTATTTATATAAAGGATAACTAATATATTACCTATTATTAGTACTATATTATTAGAGCTACTACTACTAAGACTATCTCTATCCTATAGTAGGTTTTAGTATTAACGCTTAAAGGTAGAAGGAGTATACGCTACTAGTATAGGAAGCTTTAAGATTTCTTAGTATATAGAAATTATTAAACTACGAGACTTATCTATTTTAGATAGGGCTAAGTATATAACGGTTATAATATATAACGACTAGTAGAAGACGATATTAGCTTCGATAAGCGAGTAAAGAATAGAAGGTCTAAAACTTAATATTACTAGTATTACTATAGGAATATAGCTAAATAATATCCTACTTAAGATAAGTACTAAGCCTACCTAACTATACTATAGCTAAGTCTCTATACTACGATATTAGATTCTATAGAGACGCTCTAATAGCGAGCTTATATACCTAAATAGAGCGGTACTATTATATAACTAGTAGGCGCCTATATAGTACGTACTAAAGCGTATAATAGAGGTATTATTACCTACTTTAAAGGGGCTAGAGAGAAGCTAGAGCTTATAGCTCTCTACTAAGGGTATAGACTATTAATAGGAAGTTTAATATATATCTAAAGGTCTATCTCTATATATAGAAAGCTAAATTAGGATACTATTACCTTTTTAAATATATAGATAATAACGGACGATATACTAAGTAGGTAGTTTTAATATCCTATAGCTAGAGATATTAGTAGGGGAAGATCTTTATAGATAGTTAGCTAAAGTATACTAATAATAGTAATATTATTCGCTACGTTAAAGCTCCTAAAGTATATAGCGACCTACTAGACTATAAGAAGTTCGAGTTTAAGAAGAAGAGCTTAGGCTTTATAACTACTTAATAGCTAAAGGACTATTAGCGAGTACTATCTATAGCCCTTAAAGCTAAGATTAATAAATAGATTACTAAGTAGTATAATAAGTTTATCTACTTTAAAGATATAACGCTAGACTTCTATTATTTAGTTAAATAAATACTCTATATATAGAACGACCTCTTTGTTACTAAAGTCGCTAATATACTTATAATAAATATTATTATCTATACTATACCTATATACTCTAGTACTAAACCCTTTATAGTAAAACTACTCTAATACTTACTAGCTAAGTAAAAGTAGTAGGATAATACTCTCTATAAGCTTCTTAAGGCGGTAGTAGTAATACTATATAACTTACTATAGTTAATAATAAGTAATTTAGTACTTAAGAAGCTAAATAGCCTATAGATAGTCTATAACTTTCGACCTATTAACGTAGCTACTATTAAAAGTATATACTTCTATTCCTATATCGAACTACTTATTTAAGTCCTTAGAAACTATAGGTTAATAGTATTCTTTAAATACGATATAGTTAATAGCTACTAGTACGTACTACTTATTAAGGACGACGCGTATAAGATAGCCTTCTTAATAAAGCTAGAATAGCTCTACTACTTACGTATAGAATAAGGGCTTACTAAAGTACTAAGAACCTACTATAAGCTAAGAGATATTACGATACGAGCTATTCCTAAACTAGACTCTAAACTAGCTTTAGAGTATATAGTTAAGGAAGCTACCTTTAGTTACTATATCGATAACGACTTTAGAGGAGTAGCTAAAAACGCTAAACTACTAGACTTCCTATGTAAGTATTACTTACCTTACTTTATATAGACTTAGATAACCTTAAAGCCTAGTAAGTATAAGTCCTTTATACCGGATATTAAGATCTTTAGTTTTTAGCGTACTCTAAAAGAAATATAACTAAATAATAAGAAGATTAAGATTATTTAATTATATTTAACCCTAAGTAATAAAAAGACGCTTATATACTTCTATAACTTACTACTCTACTTATCTAATTATTATCTTAGGCGAGTAGACCTTATACGAATTATATAATTAGTACTTAAGTAGAAGATCTCTCTTAAGACTATACTTAGTAGGCGTCGTTATAGAGTTATATAAGACTTAGGATTTAAATGGTTTTAAGACTATTACGAGGCCTTTAAATAAGTACGTACGAGCTTTTTAGATACTATAATTACTATAGGTAATAAGAAGATCTAGTACTACTTAGCTACTAATACCTCTATTACTAGACTTAGTAGAGTACTCTTCTAGCTTTTAGACTACTCTTTAGGTACTAACGTACTAAAGATACTAATAGCTTAGTATTTAGTTATCGCTTTCTTAAGTCGCTAAATATCTAATATAGAATTACGCTACTATACTACTAAAAGAGAGCTTCTTACTATACTAAGAGAACTTAAGGACTATAGACTATTAATTATAGGCTCTATATTCTTAGTAAAGGTATATACCGACTATTTAGTAGTTCTTAATATTATAAGACGTAGCGAATTAGCTACTTTCTATATCTTACGTTAGATATATTAGATTAGTAACTACGATACTAAGTTTATCTATATACTAGGTTCTAATAAGATTCTTAAAGTAGTAGATAGTATAAGTAGACTATATAGTTATCTAAACTCTAACTTTAAAGCCTTTAATCCTTTACTACTAGTATTTATAGTTAACGAAGAAATAGCTAATATCTTAGATAAATAGTAAGACTAGGCCGTCGATCTATAGTATAGAGATATCGTTTACTATAAGCTTACTAGAGAGGTATCTATACTAACGGAGCTTATATTAGTATCTTATATAATCCTAAGGCGAACTAAGTAGGAAGCGCTTTACTATATTCTAGTAGACCTTAGAGATACCTAATACCTAGTATATTATAAGAAGGACGGCTACCTAGCTAAGTATATAAGGGAATTAGAGGTTAAAGGTATTAAATACTATCTCTATAGTATATATAACTATTTCGTAGACTAAATTACCTTTAAATAAGCCTTACGACGTTATTTCTAACTATTACGATTAAAGGACCTCGTAATCTATTACTATAGCTATTACGCTTACTAAATACTTAGTTCTCTTTAACTATTAGTAAGCCTAATTACTATTAACGAGACCTAACTAATAGATATATAGGCCTTTAACTTTATAGAACCTATTAGCCCCGTTACCTTAAGAGGTAATAAGTATATCTTTATCTTAATTAATTATAGTACTATAAAGGGTTTTAGCGAGCTAATACTAAAAGCGCGTAGTTAGTATATTACGCGCTTTATTAAAACCTAAATCGCTCTAATCTTTAGATATCCTTATATAACCTACTTAGATAATAGCGCTTACTTTATTAAGAAGATATAATTTAAGACTAAGCTTACTAAGCTAGATAAGATACGTTAATAGGTAGTAAGATTAAGGGAAGTAGGCTAACTTAATTAATATAAAAGATATAAGCTACTTAATAGAATACGCCTTAATAAGAAGACTTAGTCTTAAAGCGCCGCTTCTAACTAGATAACTAGCGAAGTTATAAGTTAGTATAACGATAGTTAGGACTATTTAGAGTATATAGAATAACTAGATCTAGCTAGTTCGCTAAAATTTAGGACCTTAATACTAAACGTATTAAGAGGTAGTATATTAACCTTCTTAAGGTATATATACCTTATAAATATATAGAGTAGCCGGACTTTAAGAGATATATAAAGAAGAAAGTAGCGCGTAGTAAAGCTTAGTATAATAACTAGCTTAAGATACTAAAGCTAGTTTAATCTAATATAGAACTCGATAATAATAAGAAGGTAGTCGCTATTAGGTTAAAAGTCGCTAATAATATATATTTAACGATACTATAAGACGTATTCTTATAGAGTATTATAGATATCTAAGATAAGGTATAAGATAAACTATTAGCTACGTACTAGCTTTCTAAGGTAATTAACTTCTTAACTACTCTACTAGTAATAGCCGTCTTAGTAGCTAATACTAAATCTAATATATTAAATACCTTATACTTAATAAGTTCTTCGAGTTCTAAATCCTTAAAAGGCTTAATATAGATAAATATTTAATTAGGACTATCTAGTAAACTATATACTTAAGTATATCGACGTTACTAAGCGACTTTAACGTAAAGGAGTAGAAAAGGAGTATAGATAGTAAGTAGCGTTATCTAAAGTATTATACTAGAACGATAATAGGCTTAGAAAAAGGAGGATAGATTAGAATTATAGTTAGAATAAAATTATAGAGTATTTATAAGGTATATAATATAATAGTAGAACCTTAAGTAAGTAAGTAGTAAATTTAAACTAAGTACGCTATATATAAAAGTAGCTAATATATTACCCGTTATTCTACTATATTAGATATATATAGCTACTACTAAAATTAAGCGAAAGGAAGTATATAGCTATACTATATATAAAGGAAGCGATATATCGCTTATTATTTAGGTAGGTCGCTAAGTACTTTTAGAATACTAGTATAATTCGTTCGCGTTTCGAATATACTTAACTACGGCCCTAAAGCGGATATAACGATAACGAGTATAGAATACTAATTTTAAGTAGGTTACTAAGTACTCTTAAGGTACTAGTATAATTTATTCGCGTTTTAAGTATACTTAACTATAGCCCTAAAGTAGATATAATAACGGCGAGTATAGAATACTAATAAGTAAGCGTTCTACTACTCCTAGCTTCTACTATTACAATACTCTCTAATATAAATATATACGCTAGCTAGAACCTAGCTCTAAACGTAATCTTCTAACTATAGTAGTTTACTTAACTATAGCTTTACTATAAATTACTTTATTATATCTTTATTTAAGTACGAATATAAATAATAAGGCTATTCCTATATATAACTACTTAGCCTTCTCGATATCTAAGTAACTAAGCTATATAATTAAATAAGCTATATCTATTAAGTAGAATAGTTAATAAGGACGAGGTACCGTACGACTAAAACTACTACTACTTACTTTAAGCCGATATCTATATAGATAAACTTTCTAGTATACTTAAGGTACTATAGCTATAGCTACTAATAAGCTACGACCTCTTATTTTAATAAGGGTAAAACTTTATAAGGCTTACTTTCTAGGTTTACTATAGCGCTATTATACGCTAGCTCTACTATTTTACGTACTATCTATAATACCTAAGAAGTTAATATAAAGCTTTAACCTCTTATCTTTAAGAATCTTTACCTTTATATCTACTTTTTTAACTAGTACTAAGACTTAAGCTTCTAAACCTCTTAGTACGCCTAGTATATATCTTACTTTTACCTCTTTCCGGCTATACTACTCTAAAGTAAGTACCTTTTATAAAAGTATACTTAGCTATAGGCCTTTATATAACATCTTTAACGATATAGTAGAGGAATAGCCTTAAAAGCCGGCTATTCCTATAGTAGAACTAGAGAATATATAGCTATTAACGAACGATATATCTTAGAATAAACCTTAACTATCTAATAACGAGGCTTAGTATAATTTTAGAGTAGATAGTAAATAGAAGGATATACTTAAGTAAACTAATATAGATACGCTACCTATAGGTAATATTATACTTAAGAATAAGTTTATAAAGTAGCTTAATAAGATAATACTAGAGATACTAAATATTTTAGTAGATATAGATAGCTAGTCCCTTAAATAGTAATAGACTAAGGATATAGGTAATAACGCTTAGGAGCTATATAATAAGCTTAGTAACTTTATTTAGTAAAGCGTTTTAAAGGCGGAAGATAAGACTAGAAAGTAAATTACTAGAGTTATAAATATTATAGAAGCCTATAGGCTTAATAACGAGCTTTTAGTTAATATAAATTCCTTACCTAAACCTTTAAAGGTAATTTAGAACCTATAGTATATAAGAGACGAGGCTATAACTACTTTAATAGTATAAGTATAAGCTAACTATAATAGTATCTTTATTAAGCCGGAAGATAAAGATTCTCTAGACCTACTTAACATACTAAAAATAACGGTTATTAACCTATATAATACTATCTATTCCTATATAAAAGAGCTCTAAGATACCTAGCCTATATCCTATCTTATAGATAATACCCTCTTTAGTTACTATATAAAGAGAGGCGTCTAAGCCTTTAGGAAACTCCTACTCTTAATATAGTAGAGGAAGCTTATTAAAATTAATAAGGTAATATAAGGATACGTATTATAATATCTAGTAACTTAGGTAAAGGAATTATTAAACGATAAAGCTTAGATTACTCTCCTAACTATAGCCTATAATATACTAGCGTTTATAGTTAGCTTTATCCCGAATAAGGTATACTATAACTAGGATATAGCGTAGGAAAGTATATAAGCTTCTCTATATAGCTAATAACTATAAATTAAGCCGACGTTATATATAGAACTTACTAAGAAATAGTAAGTAGTTAATAAGAATCGACTTTTTATAGACGATTATAAGGTAAAGAATATTAACTAGCTAACTACCTAAGAGATCTAAGGTAAGGAGTATAAGGAGGTAGATATACTACTACTAGAAGCTACGGTTCTACTAAATAGCGACCGTATTATAGATTTAGCTAGAATTAGGTAGTTCTATACCTATATAGAGAAAGGAAAGGTTATAGGTATTATAGGACCTAAAAATAATAATTTTAAGAAGCCTAAGCTATTTAAAGAAGCTAAGAGATTCCTACTAAAGGCTATTAAAGACTATATACTTAAGTTTTACGATATTTAGTAGAATAAGAGCCTTCCTATTAAGAGTAAACTTATTAATAGCCTTTCTAACTACTTTAAGACTTAGTTTACTAACTAAGTAGATATATACTATCTCTTACTAATACGTAAGTTTACGCTTAAAGAGATAGGTATATATATAGAAATCTTTACGTATCTTAATAATAGCCTCTAAGAATAATAATAAACGATAGAAAACCTATATTAAATAGTAACTAGGAAGCTTAAATTATATAGTTCTTAACTAGTACTATAGGATCGTAAGCTAAATAGAACGTTTAGTATAAGAGCTACTATTAAAGAGGAAGAAGGAGTCTTTAATCTATTAAATAAAGCGACCCTAAATCGTTAATTTATCGCGATAGCTATTATAGTTAGTATCTTTAAAGAATAAATTACTATAGAAGATCTTAGTATAAAGAGGGTTAGGATAGTTTAAAAGAAGATATATACTAGCTACGTAGCCTTTATAAAGTAATAAGTAGTACTAAAAGCGTAAGTAAATAAATAGAGAGCTAAAATTAGTTTAAAGATTAAGTTCTTCCGTTAGTAAGCCTATAATATATAGCTAAGAGCTAAGGGCCTTTAATTATAGAAATAGAGCTATAAAGACGTTTCTTTAGTAAGCTAACGTCCGTAAAGCCTTTACTAAGTATAGTATTAAGCTTCTACTATATACCTACTTAAATATATCTACTAAGCTTAAGGTTTAATAGACTAAGGTTAAGCTAATAGTATTAGATTAAGACTACTATAGTATAGAAGCTAAGAAATAGATAGAATCGAATATTATATAGAAGCTCCTTAAGCCTACTCTTAAAATTAAGGAAATCTTAGTAATTAGCCCTTTACTAATAGCCTTAAGGAGCTAAGCGTATAAGTAAATAGAAAACTCGTAAAGCCTTAAGTATTACCTTTAGATTATTAGAAGCTACTAATACTATACCTCTAAAGAAAAAGTAAGCTCTTAAAGGTAAGAAGGCTTAAGTAAAGTTAGAACTATAGCGTTCTTAACCTATTAAGGATAATAATAGAATAGTTAAGCTATCTATTAAGGACCTTAAAGAGATTAGACTTAGGCTAGGCGACTTCTTTAGCTAAAAGCTACTAAATCTTATTAATTCTATAATTAGATATCTAAATAGCTCTTTAATATACCTTCTTAAAGGACTACTTATAAGTATTTATAATTACTATTAGGCGAACGCTATATATAGAATAATAGGCGATATATATTATTTATTACCTTACTATAGTAGACCTTACTTAGTTTTAGCCTTAAATTATTTAAAGTTTAATATATAGCTCTTTAAGTCTCTCTTAATAAGTACTACCTAGGTAATCTACGATTATACTATACTAAGATTAAGAGTATTAGATTATTTATCGTATCTATTTACTTAAAAACTATAATTAACTACTACGATACTCCTTCCTTTATACCTAATAGTTTACTTATATAAATAGGTAGACTTTTAAGATATAGCTATAGTTAGAATAGGACTTAAGCGGCTTTTATTAATATTTACTTATATAGCGTAGCTAAGTAGCTAATAAGCTTTAGAGCGAGTCTTTAGCTTAAGGAAAAGGAGGATAATTATTAGTACGTATACTACTTAGTAGTTAAGGTAATTCATCTTGTGTACTTATAGTAGCTCAGCCTCTATAACACTACTACTAATACTATTAGTTTAAACTATTACGTACCTACTACGGGCAAGGGAGAAAACTCGGATGTCGCTGTGTGCGCCGCCCGATCGGGTCGTTGCTTCGGGTCGGCGGAGCGGGGCAAGATCGATCGCTTGATGTGGGGCACCGTCCTTCCTGGTACGATGCTTCGGGTCGGCGGAGCGGGGCAAGATCGATCGCTTGATGTGGGGCACCGTCCTTCCTGGTACGATGCTTGTGGAGTGACGGCGCCAGCCTGGAAATGGAAACTGGAGTGCACGAGCCAGCAACAGGGCCTTCTCGGAGGGTACATGTTAAATCCCAGCCGCATGGCACAAGGCGACCCCTCTGACCCATTGCGTCGGGTCTGCACGCCTTCCTCCTCATACCTTTGCCCTGCCCCCTCCGCCTCAAATGCAGCAGTTTCCGCAACCTCGCTACCCGTGGCCGCCGCCAGAACCCATGCGTTTGCCAAGGACGCCGAGCTGGACCTCGACGCCGCCGACACGCGCGGCGCGCGTCCAGCAAGTACGTGCCCGCCGTGCTTCCTGCTCTCCACCCCGCCTAGTCCCCCAGCTGACCCTCTTAGGCGTGCGATCAATGTCGGGCACGCAAGAGGCGTTGCGATGCAATGCAGCCTTGTGACAATTGTATGCGCGAGAACCGCGACTGCGTCTATATACGCTCGCCCAACCTGAAGTAAGCCCTGCTCCTGGCCGTCGTACGACGCCCCCCTGACCTCGCCACGATAGGGATGACAAACTGGTCAACCTGATTACCGCCGTATCAGAGAAGCTCGAACACCTCTCGGAGACGGTGCAAAGAGTCGACCGCGCACATCGTACGACGCACCAGCTGCTGTTTAGCGAGTCCAAGGATCATGGCCCGGCGCTCAAGGAGCATCGCACGCCGGCTCACAACCTGCTTTTCCTCTGGCAGAGTATCCGGGCTTTAGTCGACGCCGCGCACATAGACGTACACGGAGACTATGTAGCGCGCGCGGAGGATCGCCCCTTGCTCGATCCCTTTGCTCGCAGAAGTAGCAGCCGTGCGTTCTTGGAGTGCCCTAGAGCCCGCCTAGACACGACGCTCCTGCCTCTCCGCGCGGCGTCGGCCCCTCGGATCTGCCCTCCCCGACGAAATCCTCAGGAAGAAGCACCCTCCGGCCAAGGCGGGCTGACACCCGACGGCAGGCTCGACCTCCGTCGTAGCACTCTTGAAGCGCTCCTGGCAGCCTATCTTGCCAACATTCACATTCTGCATCCTTTTCTGAACAAACCCAAGCTTCGAGTGATGCTCGACGCGTTTATCGAGGCTTTCCCCGATGATACATTAGCCAAGGACCACGAATCGCCTGACGAAACCTCTTCGTTGGGGCGTAAGCGCAAACGCTCTCGATTCGATGAGGGCATCGGCTATCATGACACGCACACCGCATCTTTCCATCCACCGCAGCAACAGCGAGTCGAAAATGCAATCGTGTGGCTTGTGCTGGCGTTAGGCAAAATCTGCTTGCACAAGAAGCCACTGCCTGAGGTCTTCGACGGCTCGCCTGATGCGGAAGCGATACTCTCGCCGGCACCTTCTCGTGACGAACGAAGCCGCGATATCTCACCATCATCCGTGGATTCCTTGTCCGCGGCAACGCTTGGAGACTCGCACGCATCAGCCCACGGCTTCGTTTCGCCCTCTCAGTCCAGCAAGATAGTGTTGGGAGATTGGCAGGAGGGTCCGTTGGCGTCCTATGAGCGCAATGTGGATGCTGTCCCTGGTCTGGCTTATTACACAGCGGCCACTGCGGTCCTGGGCAGCCAAGCCGATGGCACCAGTCTTGCTCATGCGCAAATATTCGCGCTTGCTGGGCTCTACAAGGGGCAGCTCGCTCGAGTGCGGGAGAGTATCAGCTGGATCTCCAGGTCTGCACAGGTTGTCAGGGTACTCCTTCACGTAGAGGGGCTATTCAATAATGGTCCCTTGCCCGTTGCACCTAATGTTCGAAAATCTACTCGGCATAAGCAGTCCGACGACAAAGACGGCTACCAGGACGCGATCAAGCTCACCGCGTGGAGCGCCCTCCAGCTGGAAAGCGACATTCTCGCTGAGCTTAGTTTCCCATCCAGTGGACTACCCGCGCTTGAGCTTGTACCATACGACATACCAGACTGCAGCGTTGAGCCTCACAGTCTCGATGGGGTCAGAGCCACTGCCTATGACCATGAGACCGTCGTGCTGTTCTATAGTGCGCAAACTTTCCTCCGCACTCGCCTCAATAACGCGCATGATGAAATATATGGGAAGGCAGGAACGGGTCAACCTCTCCCGCAAATCCGAGATATGCTGCGTGCACACGATCTAGTCCTGACCGAGTGGCGGACTAAACTGCCCCCGGGTCTGCGTTGGGAAGATAAAGACCCACCGTCGTCCAACATCCTCCACGCCCGACTGCGTGCCAAATACTGGGGAGCCCGGTACATCATCACCCGACCTTTTCTCGATTATGTCATGCACATCATGCCGTACATCACCTCCACCAGTGACGTCGAGCGCGCCGCGAAAGATGCACGAGGTGACCCTCGCGACCCCGCTGAAGTCCGGCTGCTGGAAGCCATCGCGGGTATGCCTCGCTCCGAAATCGAGGCTGCCGTCGAATCGTGTATCGATGCGGCAATGCAGAGCACTGTTGCATTTGATGGCATTCAGGATCGGTTGATAGTGACCAACATCCACGGAACAGCTCACGCGTAAGTCTCCTCCCGTGTCATGCGAAGCATGCCTGCTTATTGACGGTCCGTGATGTGCAGTCAATTTGGAAACGTATTGGTCCTGGCTGCTACATATCGGCACGAACGTCTGAAACGCTATGTGCCCAGAGATCGGCTGCGCTCTCTCCTCGATCGTACGATCGCTTGGCTGGGCCGCCTTGCGCCTATCTCCCAGACGTGCAAGGCTGATTGCTTGATCTTACAGCGAATTCAGAACTCGCTGTTCGCTCCCATCGATCACAGCAGAACCGGAAGTGGAACCAACGAGCATGAAATCGGGGAGAGGGAAGCGTCTTGCGAGTCTGAGATCACAGTTGCCCGAAAAGCTGAAGCGCCTATCCCGGGCTCTTCTCAGATCTGGCGGTGAAGACTTGTGTCCGGGTAATGCGAAAGAGGCGGGAATGCCCAATCTCTTATCATCCTCCTGCATGACTGACCGATACTTCCAGCCCGCCAATGGGGCTTCCCAGAAATCCCGGGTTGATTTCCGTTGGATTGGAATTATACTGTTCTGCGGCATTGCTGGATAAATACCGTCAGCACTGGGGCTACTTCGATGCGACGGGCTGCTGTACGCATAAGATCGGCTGGACCGATCAACTTCGTGGAGCACAGTACCTTCGTCGGGGACTACGTGGACGCTTTTGGAATAATGTCACGTGCCTGGCCCATCGTGGATGTGGCGAAGGCTTGATGACGAGGTAGGCGTAAGAGATTGTATACACCTGTACAATATGCCCTGGGCAGTATGACTTTCGCTCAAGACACTGGAAGGCTCTCACCAAGAACCTGGTATGTTACGTTGGCGTCAGTCGGAGTGGACCACGTCCGTAGCACTGTGTACTGTAACTCTTTCCGCTCCACGCGCGACCCCGCGCTTCCGGAACCATCGGACGATACGTTCGATCTTGAAAACGTCGTATTGGAGCCTCGTCTATAAGGACACCGAAGCCAACAAGTCTACCTGGTTGGTGCACCTGTGCACAGGGGCTGGGGGAGCTTGAAGGCACGCGCCTGGCGTCAGACGCTCAGTCCCATGCAAGAGCACTGCTCATTGACGTGCCTCGCTGAGGCATAGGCTTGGGGAGTGGTGCTGGTCCTGAGGTCATGATCTCGTCTAGGGATCAGACACTGCACCTCTGTGCGTCGACGTCGTCGGAACCTCGACCCACCGCAGTTGTACAGCTACGTTTCGGAGTGTTGAATGGGCTCACGAGAGGCCGTTGACGAGGTTGATGGGTACTTCATCCACCTGAACATGAAATGTGCGCCTCTGGTCCAAGCCTGCGTTGGTGGGGCTATAAAACCGATCCTCCCCGTCTTAGAACATGAAAGTAGCGCCGACAGCTGTCATACTATTGTCCGGATTCAGCAGGTACGGCGATCCGATGTTCCGAGCCATGAAGTAAGCGTATCTCTCGACATACGCCTGACGATCGAGCCATGGTAGAACCGCCATCAAGAATCCAGCAATCTGCTCTTCAGTGCCGCTGTTGACGCCAAACTCTGTAAGCCAGATCGGCTTCTGGAACTGCTCCCAGCAGCCTTTGAGGTAATCTTTGAAAGACTTCGGGTTATTGACATCGCCATACCAGTGCACAGTGACGAAGTCCACCTGACACCCGGTGCAATTGCCAACGAAGTCGTGCAGCCAGCTGAGTCCAATGCCATCGCCGACGCCATTTGTGACTGCTGGCGAGCCTAGGGCGAGCGTGCCAGCGTAGGGCTGGATCCACTGCCGATAGGCGTTCGCAGCCGTGGGGGCATCGATGCAGCTCCCACCACAGCCCGCGCAGCAGGTGTCTGGCTCGTTGAAGGCGAGTAGGCTGTCAGTGGTGTAGTTTGCGATAGCCGAGGCGACTGCGGCATCCCAGATGCTCGTCATGCTGGGATCGGTGCCCCAGAGCATAGGGGTGTAGATCAACACGCGGTTGTAGACCTCGGCCGGGTAGGTGCCGGAGGGAAAGTAGGGATCCGATGCCCAGTTGTACGCCCACGAAATCTTGGACACTTGATCGGACTGAGAGAGGTGCGCCGAGAGCCCAGGGTCGTTGAAAGCGAAGCCACGCTTTCCGTTAATGGGAAACGGTTTCGGCGAGTCGCTTTGGGGAGCTCTGAGGGCCAGCGGCGACAGCGACTTGACAGCGCCAACGGAGGATGCCAGGATGACGTAGATAAAACCAGCAACGACCATTTTGTTGGCTTTGTGTGATCAGACGGTGACTTCCAATGCCTTACTACGACGCGGCGCAGGCGTATTTATGTACTCGACATGGCTGCGCTAATATTGACGCTGGCATCCCGCGCTGCGCGCAGGTTTGTATCTTGAACCAGCGCTGGCGGGAGCAATGCGTCGCGAGTGCGAGATGAGAGCGAGCTTCGGGGTGCCCTCGTGAATGCGAGGCAGCAGCGCAGTCGCAACCTCCTGTGCAGTTCGCACAAACGACGTGGCACGGCTCTTCAGAGGCGGATTGAACGCCAGATTACCTGGAGCTTCGGAAGTGGGATGGCGCACGCCAGAGGTCTCGCACTGCGGACCGAAAGTATTGCGCACATTGGATTGCGCTCCGCACCGAGCAAGTACCGCTTGCGGTTTATGCCTCATATAGCGTACCCGTGTCCAATCTACGTGCAAGTCGACGTGCGCGCCGTATAAAGCGGCAGGCTCACGCGTTGGCATCTGTCATCTGCTTCTATTCTTCCAACTACAGTCTCTCGTTACCAAACCTCGGTCTCTACCAGTTTTTCGCTACCAAACCTCTGTCTCTATCAGCCTTCGGCACGCGCGCTCCACTTCAGCAATATGAAGACCTTCGCTTCCATCGTTGCCCTGGTGGCCGTCGCCAGCGCCCTCGAGGTGCACGAGGCTTGCTCTTGCGCAGCCGCCGCTCCGTCGACCACCACCGTTACCATCTCCGCGGACGCCTGCGCGGCCACACACGCAGTGCCGGCCGGTTCGTCCCCGGCCGCCGCCGTGCCTGCCTACTCCACACCTACTGCACCGGCGCCCGCCTACCCGTCTCCCGTCGACGCCGTGCCCGCCTCCTCCCAGCCCCCGGCAGTTGCTACTGTTCCGGGCGAACTTCCCGCGGCCGCTGCCACTCCAGGATCTTCCACTTCCGCAGCCGGTCCTGCGCCGATCAACGGCACCGGCTCTCCCGTGGCTCCCGTCCACGGCTCGCCCTCCGCCTCTGGCTTCATCGGCAGCGCCGGACCTGGCGCAAATGCGACTTCTTCCCAGCAGAACACTGTGCACAGACCCGGATCCCCGACGGGCCCAGCAGGTTCAGGGCCCACGGTCGCTCAAGCGAATGGCGGCGCGTCCAAGGAGATTGCATCGGGACTGCTGATTCTTGCGGGTTGCGCTGCGGCCATGTTCTGCTAAATGAGTTGGGAGCGTTCGAGTGGTCACCTTTCAGAGAATCTACACCGGCAGGGCATCGCAGTTCTTCCCGGGCCCTGGAAGGAAGCCCTGGATGATCGACATAGGAGACGAAAGCCAAAGCTTATTTTCTTGCACAGCGCTTAATATTAGGGCGGTTATTCATGTACTTGATAGTGGGAAGTAGCCTGGAATGGAGTCATTGCCTTTGATTATACTCGCGAGTGAAACCACTGAGCTTGTGTCCCCTCTGAAATATCCACTGTTGTCCTATCTGACGTTGAACATCTGTCTCAAGTAGCGAAGCAGCAAGACGAATTTCGCGCAGGCGAAATGTTCAAGCCTTGTCCGACGTACTGTTGAGCAGCATGCCAAGAATCGCCGATATGCTTGCATCTCTCCTGTTCGAAGTGATGCATGATGACAGCCGACATCGGTAGGAAAGCTCCGACCCAGTGAGTGACATTGAGAGTCCTGATGATGCTACTGAGCAGCAGTACATAATCTGTGAATTGTCCGGAGAGAGCCCCAAATCGACCAGTGAGCTGCAAGTAATTCCGGTTTTGACCCGCACGTACCCTCTTCACAGACATGACGGTGACTACCGATACGCTATCTACACTATACTTTACGAACACAGACCCTACCACTCATCGCCGGCTATACTACAACACCACATCATACGGCTAATGTCCCGTGGTGACCGGGTTTGCCCGGACGGCGCCAAGCGCTCTATCTCCATCGCATGCAAAAACCTAGCCGTCGCTGCGTTTGCAGATGCTGCGCCATCACCTAACCGTACTATTGACTCGGGAGGTCTTGATACGCGGTGCCAGCTCCTGGCTCGCTCGGGGAGGGAATGTTGAAGTTGATGCACTTCCACTCGTCCCATAGGAATGTGGGCAGTGCACTGTATCCACTGTGAGACGGCTTACTGGTAGGAGGCGGTATTGACTGCATCTGAGCTGACGCCACAGGCTGACTGAGTCGCGAGTCCTGTGTCAACGGTCCGCTGGTGGGTGGCAGCAGCAAGTTTTGCCTATACGCGCCCGGCTGATCATTTGCCGTTGTGCTCCAGCAATCTGAGTATGATATTGGCTGTGGATGTTGGTTGAGAGCGGAAACGTCCATATCCGCATCGCATTTAGAAACGTAGCCCCTGCAGTTTGGCGCAAAAGCCCAAGCAGGGTGAGCGGAGTGGCCTCTGTTACCAGCTTGTTGTGTCATTTGCTTTTCATAGCCGGTTGTCGAGTCGCTTCGCATGTGGTGCGAAGATAGATAAGGAAGACGGTCAGGGGTTTCCGGGTGTGGATTCAAGAGCAATGGGATTTGGCCGTGGGCCTGCATCCAGACTTGCAATAGATCGGGGCGCGCCGTGTATCCCGCGTTGTGTGCAGAAGCCTCTTGGGTATGCTCTTGTGATGACGAACGTGGATCACCGGGAAGTAAATGCCTGTGCTTCCGTCTTTGTTCCTCTGTGTCCACTCGTCCCTTTTCCGTATCCTCCTCGAGCTCTCGTTTCCTATAGATGCTATTAGCGGCTCATTTGGTCAAGCGACGAGAGCTTTCTGACGGTACTGACACTGCCTTTCGAAGCTTCAAGCGTACTCCTTGGTTGTGGCATGCAATCGAAATTGTCGTTGCGTAAGATCGGCGGGTCCATTCTTTATTTGAAGTTACTGGAAATGCTTAGCAGTTGGTAGCTTGCTGTTCAAAACCAGCATCTTACCTTCGAAGACTTCCGATATTGTGCTGTCCAAAAAGTCCACCCCATGGCTGCGAATGGTAAGCAACGGGCGTCAAGTGTCTAAACAACATGACCGTACTTGTTCAATTCAAAGAGATTGAACTGCAATCTGTATCTGCCCTCCATGGTACAACACAGGTCCCCGAACGCGAAGTACACGCCGCCTTAACATGAAAATTAGTAGAAGCTGAAAGACACAACCACTGGATAACTCACTCTCAAGGTCCCAGCCAGAAGTCATCCCTTCGACATCGTTCCGCAGTGCATATGGCGAGGATGCTGTATTGCCCAATAGTCTTTGGTTCTTGACAATGTCTGGGCATCCATCTACGTCGTGAGGGTGAACCAAAACAGCCAGCATGAAGAAGTGCGGGTTGAACGTGTAAATGTCGTAACGTTGATCGGACGCAGCGGTCAAGAGACCTTTTTGGCTGAGCGAACAGTACCGAAGCCGCACTATGGGGGGAGGCTCGAGACTGAAGCGCACTGCATCTGTATCAGCGTGGTGAAGCGCATTTCCCGGACATTCACCCTTACGCCTGGGTTTCTCGCGTCGTGTCACCCTTGTCTGGACGGGTTGCTGCACGACTTCTAGCACTGGTCGCTGCTCTTGCTCCGGTGGATGAGGCAACAGAAGACTCCAAGCTGTGTTCAAGTCCGGACCCAGATACCGTGCGCTGGAAAGCAGTTGCTGATCGGTCATTGCAAGTACTTGTCGAAAGCAATCTTCATCACTTGCAGCAAACTGCGCAATGGAAAGATGTGACCGCTCCAGTCATTGGCCGAAAGGCTACTCTTGTAATGCGGTGCAGAAGTGTGATCCGGCCCTATCGTGCAGGTACGACAATGCTGAAGTCGCCGATGAAGAATGGCACCGACGGCAGGTCGCAGCAGGGGTGCTGAAGGATGGCTACAGTAAGAATGGACTCGCGTGAATGCTTCGTCCATGACGCCATATAGAAGAGTTGCAAGGCATACCAAATCGGTGACAGCGATAGCATGAATACTACAAGAACCCTGAGTTAGCGCAACGGCGGCGCAGCGCAGATGCGAGCACTCCACGCCTTCGCACAGGACTGATATCAACTTGGGACATACACATCTGGATATCATCAATTTGTAGGTCTTGGAGGAGGCCGTCTGCCTCGAGGTGTGCACAAACATCCTACTGCCGGTGGCATCCCCTTCCATCCTACAGCAGCATTGCTATGCTGCTGTTTCTGAAATTGCGGCTGTTCCCTTGCAGCAAGGAGGAAATGCTGCTATTGGAAGTGATGATTTCAGCAGCGGCTGTTCCCTTGCAGCAAGGAGCGAGTCCTGCTAGTGGTTGTGATGCAGCTCGGCGGCTGTCTCGGGCGGGTCGGGGGCCGTGATCTCTAACACTTGGCGATGCCGCCATTGGCAATGGGGGCGTGCAACTCCACTAATTGCGCTATTCTGGGGACGCGGACGTCCTTTGCGCAGCAAGCTTGCGCCGGCTCTTACCTCGTCGGGATCTGGTCATTGTGAAGGGCGATGAAGAGTGCGCGGTGACGGTGCCGCTAAATTTGAACAGTCCTGAAGCTCCGGGTCGTTCGGACTCGATTGCGCAGAGCTGCGAGCGCGATACCAGAACAGGAACGCTTTCTTTGCAACTTCCGACTCGGTTCCTCTCTGATCAGCGGTATGAGTGAGGCTTAGCAGCGGCAGCGTTCAGCCAAAGAGTGCGGAGGCGTGATCCGACGCAACATGAGCGGATAAGGTAGTGACAGACAAAGAGCCCCTATGTATGATGCGAAGTGTGATTCGTGACGCTGATATAGTCGTGCTGGAGCGTGTCGGTAGCACCGCCGATGGCCAGACCGTCTCGTTTCGCCAGGGATTCTTGTGAGGGGATCACATATCACATAACATCACCCAGCCTGAGGCCTGCCGTCGAATATGTGGCCTTCATATCAACCCACGACTGTGGTCGGCAATCAGTCGTACTGGCCCGAGCCATACAGCTTGCTGGAACTGCCGCCCTCCCTCCGCACCGGACTTGCGGTGTTGGGTACGTTCGCCACGATATCCGTCGCGGCCTTGACGGCGCTTATATCGTTCATAATCTATCGTTTGGTTACTTGGAAATCGCACTACATTCGCTTCCCGGGTAGCAGCCAATGTGTGATCCTGATTCTTAACTTACTCCTGGCCGATCTGCAGCAAAGCCTCGCGCTGACAATGAGCTTCCACTGGCTTCGCCTCGGCTCCATACTGGCTCCGTCGGCTGCCTGCACGCTGCAAGGATGGCTGCTGCACGCTGGAGACCTTAGTAGCGGATTCTTCGTGCTGCTCATTGCTTTGCACACGTATTTGACAACGGTTCGCGACGGTTCGATCAAGACCAGATGGTTCTTCTCGGCCATCGGCTTGGTATGGCTTCTAAGCTATGCTCTAGCCAGCTTTGGTGTGGCAATACATGGGTATCTTCATTTCCAGTACTTGCATACATCATAAGCTGACGGTCAACTGTGAAGCAATCATTTCTTCGTTCGGGCTGGACCGTGGTGCTGGGTTTCAGTGGCGTACGAAGAAGAACGCCTCACACTTCACTATGTTTGTAAGTTATCCCAGAACTGCGATGGATGGGATTTAAGACTCTCCGCCTGTATGACTCTAACGAGGAACCACAGGGATCTTCATCTGCCAGTTTGGCACGGTTTTGGTCTACGCTCTACTAGGCGCTACGCTATTGCGCAAGGTTCGACAATTTGCAGCAGGCGCAAGAAGAGGCACATTCGTTGCAAGCGGTTGCAGTCGCGAGATCTCCCGGGTCGCAGCGCTCATGGTACTGTACCCAATCGTGTACATTACACTCACTCTTCCACTGTCAGCTGGTAGGATGTGGTCGATGGCGCGGAATGGGAAGGCATACAGCAACACATACGCTATCTTTGCCGGATGCATGATTACTAGTTGCGGATCGGTCGACGTCTTAGTGTACTCCATTACACGTAGGCGACTCCTACAGGCTGCCGGCGTAGAGGCCGAATACCAGCACAGCGTACCCAGTGCAGCGGTCAGCATGCAGTCAGGGCTGGAGTCTTGTAAAGATGGGCCAGGATAGATACTCTGCGAGTCAGAATTTACTATCGCATAAGCTGATGGCGTAATGACTGTTGTAAATATATCAGGTAATCTAAAGGGTGGGGGAGCATGAACCATGTGCTTGAGATTCTCGTTACAGGAACGGTTCCTTGCCCACTTTGCCCATGCTATCAAAACATCTCAGCAGCTTCTGGTTCTTGTTGATACGCTTCCGCGCTGTCGGACCCATCTATCAGCTTGAGTATCCTGCTTACAGCACTTCCGCGATGCCTGGTAAGGCGCGGAGGACGCTTGCTCTGCGTATCGAATCGACTTCTATAACTGACGTGGGCATCTGTGCTTGATCCGCAAGCTCTTGCTCGGAGCACTCAAAAGCGGAAACTGATCCCAAAGCTTCAAAGCAAACGAAAAATGGAATGGACCCATCCTGTGCCCGCCATGGCTGGTCGTTCTTTCCTCGCAGGCAAAACAGATGCGCATACTGCTGTCCAACTATTGGCCGCATCCGCATCGCCTTATTTGCAAGCCCCCGACTAGGTGACTTGTCAGCGGTAACTCAGGATATTCGCTTTTTGCTTGGCACCTCTCACCTCCCACTCTTCTGCCTCTGCCAGGGTGTCTCCGGTATCATCGTTTCGAGTCGCTGTGGATGTGATTCGGACGAGATGCATTCTAGCTGGTCCCGTTCAGAGTCCGCCGCATAGGATTTGGGCCTTGACTGAGCAGTGTTTCCTGTACTCTTTGGCCTTTTCGTAATAAAGCGTTTCAATCGTCGCAAACTCGCACGGATGCCGGCTTTGGACATTGTTTTTGGCAGGACACAACAATATCTTTGCAATACGAGGCACCTTGTCATGGACACTGCTTAAGGGTTTTTGTCGGCAAAATCAGTGCAAACGTTGAAGACGTCTGCGTTCCCAAACAGGAAGTTGCCAAATCTGGGCAGTACATAACAAATTGCGCAAAGCCTCTGTCGAAACCGCTCCGCGCTCATACAATGAAGCTTGCATGCCATCTACGCTGAAAGGCAAACAGGCCCTCCGTTTCCACGAGCCGAGCAGCTCTATTCGAGGCATCGAGACGGTCCATCTGGAGACAAAGGTTACAAAGACCGTCATGCCCAGAACCAACACAACGAATGCCAGATCAAGTCGAACAGCAGGCCGACATAGACATCTCTGAGAAGTGCGTCGGGCTCGCTTGAAGAGTTGCAGAAAACGGCCGACATGCTCGCAAGTAGGTGTCTTCCCGGCGGCGCGCTGCTCCTCTAAGTACTTGCACGCATAGACAGAGCTCATCAGCCATTGCGTCGCTGTGATCATCATTACAGACAGCGTAAAGATGATCACGCAATCAATCTGAATTGTAGTAATCACTTGTTCGGCTTACTGCATTGTTTTCTTGCTCCGTCGCTTCGAACAGGCAAATGGACATCTGTAACAATTAGTAGATTGTTTTCATCAAAGTGAGATCCGCCGCCACCAAAGCAGCTACTGAGACTCGCTAATTCACTTCAGGAAGCTGGAGTGTCGTGTGTCGAAGGTCTATCGGGCCTGTGCCTGCGCTTCAGACCAGATCATACCCTGCCATTGCCACCTCAGACGCCAAAGCCTGTGTGGTTTTCTACTTGCCATGCCACACGGAGAATGCTTAACGGGACCTACACGTATACCGCACGCTACCGCAACGAACACGGCAAGGCCCCTGCAACAGTGTGCGCGGATGACTGGGACTTCGCAAGTCCAATCGGGCCTGACTGTCCGTCTCGTCTCACCTTCGACGAACAATGCACCGACCTCGATTCCAAGACCCGTATACTCGCTCAGCCAGCGCAAGCATGACTTTTCAAGCTGCCTCCCATCGCCACCTCACTTTCGTACAACGCCGAGCACCCGCTATGCGGTCTTGATAGCTGGGCAACATAAATGTACTATTCCAGTGATTGGATCAATTCCGGAGGGTAACAAACACGCCAAAGCAGCACAGTCTGGAAAGCGGCCTCATGTGCGCGACAAGCAGCTTAATCGGCGTTCGCAAATAGCAAAAATGCCTGTCCCGGCTTACGACGCCCAGAGAGCAGAGATGGATAGTACTTCCGCCGCTCGACACCACAGGAGTTGCCAGCCCGCTAAGGGTCCTGGGGTCTCTGTCATGGAAACTCGACGTTCTCTTAGTGATGCAGAGAGTGAGACGGAGGGGCTCAAATGGCATCGAACTCGGCCGCAGGGCTTCGCAGTAAAAAAACACAATCTGCTGCAGCTCAATCCAAACACTGTACGGAAGTCTCAGATTAGGGGAGGCAAAATTCATGCTTGCGAGCCCGTGAAGCAAATATCGGAGGTTGTAAGGAAGCAAACCTGTAGCTCTAGAAGGCTTCCGGGGAGAACAGATATTGTGAATCAGAAGGATAAGGATGGTTATCAGGCCTCGATGATTAAAGAGGGGGCAAGGAGGTCCACGGTAAAAGGAGGCGATCTTCAGCGAGATTGCTCTCTACACTTCAAAGACATTGAGAATACCTCGGACGAAGATCTGGAGCCTTTTCCACCTTTCAACTCAATCGACACGGCCGCCCTCATAGCTAAGGAATCTCCAAACTACGCTGAACATCATAAAGTCCAGCAGCCCGCGGACTCGAGACAATACAGAAACGATAGGCAACACCTTGAAGAGTGTGAGTTACAAGGCAACTCATACGAACGAACTGGCGATTTTGCAGTCGATCCAGGGCAAGAACCAGCACAGCTTGATGCTCCCAACCAGGATCCAGCCATCTACCCGTTTTCGTCTATACCTTCTCTCAGGCCACAAGACTACGAGGACTGGACAGTTCTGCGCACTTGCGTGGAACAGCGGTGTATCACGGCATATCAAAGTTGTCAACCCGCTGCATTTAATGTCGCACACTCGCCGGTGTCTGCTTCGGGCGACTCCATCAACGCGAACGTGCTGCATCAACCAAGGGAAGCTTCGCTGAGGCAGAATGAAGGCTTTGCTGCGTTGGCGTCGGAAGAGCGTGGTCTTGGCCATCACTCAGGCCTGGAGATATCACGGCCGCCGGGCAAAGCAGCGTCTATGGCACCGAAAATGCAGCAAGGTTGCTTTTCTCACAAAGTATTTGAAGACTGTGAACGCGTGCAACGTGATGTGAGCTCGCGCAATGGCAGTAAGCAGTCTCCGCGACCGTCTCAGCAACAGAGTCGGTCTTGCCAAGCCGTCGGCTGCTTTCGCTCCATGCTGCGTTGCTTGCGACCGCACCGGAGCAACGAAGGACGTCAGTTGAGGAACCGATGACAGCAATCGAGCCCAGCGCAAGTCTTTCGTGAACAGCAGTGGGAAGCGAGCCTGCCCCCCACCTACCTACCCCTGACATCTCTGGGCGGCCGAAGATTTCAGCTCGCACGGTTACTTCTGGCGGAAGCGTACAGATGATCCAACAGAGGACGCTAAAAGCTGGCACTCCTTGTGTTAAATCACTTCCCCAGACAAACGTGTTATCATGCAAGGACCTACTTCCGTATCGCTCGCATGGTTACGCATTTGTTTCGTACCGCAGCCACTTCAATCAGCGGGTCGACAGAGGCATTTGCCCTCCGGTCAATACGGCCAGGCTCTTGTGTTGAGCTCAAGTGGCATCTCTATCCAGTGTGCATCTGCATCAGGAGGACTGAACTTGTCCCGCAAGCCGCGCATTTTGAGGACGACAGTCAATATGCCACTAGGATACATTGCGAAATCTCTGTTGGACGGAATCCCATATCTGAGTATGCAAACTCTGTAGACATAGCTCGCGTTGTCGCAGGCAGCATTACTGGTGAAACTTACCGAAGGTTGAGCGGAGGAAATCCCAGTCCTGCTCCATAGCGCGACCACACATTCATTGTGCCCTCATCATATCAAACGCGATGAGCTTTGTTTGCAAGGACAACCTGAGCTTCACGAGAATGGCTCCCGGCCAAGTACGTGAACTACCAAAGAATGACCTTCGACATACGCCTCTTGTGTGCAAGTATGGGAGGTGTCGGAGATGTGTCTTACGGTGATGTCAGACAGTAATGGCGATCTGACCGGAAGGCGTGACGCGAAATCCGTGGAGGTCATATGGCACCTCCCTGGCTCACGTGTTGTGATCCATCTACGTACCAATGCAGTCACTTGTTACACCCCACACTCCCGTCGCTGTAGCCCTCGTAAGAGGCACGCGAGACAGGCTGACCAAGTCGCAACGGTCAAGCTTCACATCTTGTCTCGGTGCATCAGACGTGACGAAATGACGCCCTTGCACATGCACCCGAATGCCGACAAGGGATATAACAATCCTCTTCTGCCGCCCTTTTGCTTTGCGTCGATTGTCGCCCGGGAACCGCAATGTTCACTAGCGATGAAGGACAACTTGTATTACAAGTCCACCGACATTGCCATCAACTCGCTGAGTCTGGGAGACCTACGCTGGGCAACGTGCCCGAATTAGGCAAGCGTACAACGCAGTGCACACGAGATTGCTAGCCTTGGGTCGGTTCATGGGCGACGGGTGTGCCGGATCGGGGAAACGCGAGCTCCCCATTTTCCTGGCTGGGCTGCTGATGTTGGTGCTGCTTGTCGTCGTTGATCTTCGGCACGGGCCGCTCCCTCTGACTTTTCCTCCCCCTTCTTCTCGCTTCTCTTCTTGGCCCCATGCGCTGTGCTCACTCAAGCTAGCGTTGACCGTGGCCGGGCGACGGGGCTGACGGGGGCCGCTCGCCGCAGACGCATTTTGACAAAGATTCTACCGGACGTTCGAATGCCTTGCATAATCTCAATGTTGCGAAACTTGGCGCGGCAGCCATGAGGGGTCAGCGTAAGAAACCTATGTCCGTGAGACGCTATCCGGCAAAAGTTTAAGTTCGATTTTACTCGAGTGGGCATGAGCATTGATGGTGCAAAAAGGGTATGTCCTCGAACATCGCAAACCTTCGTAAACATAGCACATCTGCCAGCTCAGTACCTCGCATCCCGGGCCCGCCTTTCCGAGCCGTACAAGACTAAATAGTAAATTAGATTACTAAATAGCTACTCTAAAATAGCTATTATCTTAATATGATTCTAAAAGAGGGAGGATTATATTTTTAAAAAGACTAGATAATTAAAGTAGTTAATACTTAGCAATATAGTTAGAGTTTTTATCTTAGAAGTAGATAGCCTAAGTATATAATTTCTATCTTATCTTTTAGGGTTACAATATAGCAAAGGCAAAAGCGCTACCCTCTTTACGCTGCCGGCACGCACCTATTACCGGCGCCACCCGATCCGTACGCAGGCATTCTTGCGTCTCGTCAACGCGCTGGTATATGATGTCTTGAAGTCTCGCGGAGCGCCTAGGAAGAACCGATAGTCGACGCCCGCGCAAATCTTCAGAACCGATTTCCGCACAAGATCTAGCTCGCCGGACCTCCTCCGCGCTACGCAGCGTCCGACCAACCCAGTTTTTCTAAAAGAAAAACGAACGCACGTTCTGCTTGATACGTATTCATGGCGGAATTTTCACGGTCCCCTGTCAGGCCATGCTCTCATTTGACGACGGACAGGCTGTGCAGAGCCAGCCATTAAAGATGACATCGTCTCTCGACCAACGGTTTAGGGCATCTGAATCCAGTCGTTGCGCACCTGAAGATTGCATGCAATCCCTCGAGGGGATCATGAACGCACCTAATCCGAATGCAGGGACAAAATCTATCTTTGCATTTGCTTTGTTGCGAAATGACAGCGTCTGCCATTTTCTTATAACACATTACTACTTTGGGCGCACTTTAGAGCCCGATGCGGTTCTGAAAAATACAATTTTAAGCCATCTTGATTAACCTCCAGATCTTGTTCTACATGGCTCTTTGAGATGTGAGCAAACCTACCAGTACAAACGAACGGAGCTGTCGAAGTGAAGACCTGCGTGATTTGATTATCTCGCAAGATCAGAGCGTAAGTTGCTCGGTGCCTACCTCGCCGTCCCTTGGTTTAGGTACTAATACGCTTTCAAGAGATGATAGCGATGGCCGACCCTGCACTCGACGCGGGAGGGCGTGCGCATCATAGTGTCATTCCGGAAGAGAGAGAAGGGGCAAACTTCCGGATTATCGACGCGAAAAGCCGTACTGGCGTAAATCTGCCCTCTGAGCAGGCACTCGAGAAGGACGAACGACGCTTAGTCTTCGAGCGTGTGACAGCGAGAATCGACGCCCTCATAGCAGAAGTACTCTCATGGGAGGCAGACCGGATGAAAGAGCCAGCTGAACATTCCGAATTGGCTCGCAAGAATCTGGAAAGCCGTAGAGACTGATTAAGCGCCGTCGAGGAAAGCCTGGAGTCGGAGATAGCTAAAGTAAAAGAGGTTTTGCGACGTAGAGAGCGGCATAATGATAATGGATCCTTATCGATCTCTCATCGATACATCACTCCTAGCGCTCTTTCCTAGCTACGGATGGCTCGTAGAAGAGTCAGACTCAGGTTAAGAGGACCGTAGATCGATATCGCTATTCTCTCTATCAAGACACTATCAGCGTGTTGTCTGTAATAATCATCGTTTACTAAAGATTTGTATTAACAACATCCATCCTAGGCTTGCTAAGCTACTTGAAATCAAACTTATCTATGGGTGAGAAGCCTTGCAACAAACCCACTCCAAGAGGCGTCATTCTCTAGTGTGTATCTCGACCAGAAACTGCCGCTCATTCGTGACTTATATGGAACTGGTTGCTACAGTGGAGAGGCCTCTCACGTTCGCTTGCATGGCTAGAATCTGATCAACTCATTGTTCGTCAACGAGAGAGTGGTCAAGAGGAAGGCTTTCGTACGTAGGTCACATGAATAGAAGATCTGGCAGCCGTGCTTGCGCTCTAAAATGATGGGTTGTCGACGACTTCATTGTATACACTGCGACACTATGCTTGGGGAGCGTCGCAGACTGGCGCGAACCCTTCTCACCTACGGGCTGGCATTTGAAGGTTTGCCAAGCTCTGTTCCAGCGCTTCCGCCACATGAAAGACGCATAACTGCCTATCGTAGATGGGAACGTCGCTTCAGCCTGTAAGTGCTCCGCTCCAGGCATTTAGCACCTTTAGCAAGGCTTATGTCGATCGATCTCGATCGATGGCTACCCAACTGCATATATTGAAATGGCAATCTGCTTAGCCTACTAATGTCAACGCTACCTTATGGAGGCCGACTGGGATTCATCAACTTCTTCCATTTGCTATGTTAAAACCACCACGTAGGATAACCTCAAGATCGCCAAAGGTGGCAGGAGTGCCACGCAGTAGCGTCGCATTGTATACCCCAGGCTACGGTCTTGCAATGGATGCAGCTTTCTAAGGTTGATATTCAGGGAGGATGATACGCATCTGATGACCTTTACGCCTCCTCCCGGAGCGGCCTTGCCTCCGATGCCTCCCCGTATTGCAGAACTTCAAGACGATGGCTCTTCTTCAGCGACAGAAGACGCCGTGCGTAGGTATGAAAAGCTTGTCGGGTACTACAACCGGCTTGTGCTAATGGAGCATAGCTACAGGAACCCATACTCATAGGTACCAAGACGCACGAGTTATACACTCGTGCCTCCAACCGAGCGGTATTTCTCTTTGTCGTCTATGGCTGACCACCAGCTGTCCACCGTACCTAGAGACAAGGTTCAGATTGGCAGGCTGAAAGCCAATGCAGAAACTTCAAGGATCTATCAACGGCATTTGACCCCGCCCAAGAAGGATCATCGAGGGCACCAGATCATCAACAAACGAGCTATCAGTTTGCGCCCCACCAGACGCTGCAGAAGACAATCAGATGCCTACGCGGTAGGCATTCGCTACAGAGAAACTTCGGCAACATTGGCCCCCACCAATTTGCGCAGAAGCTCGAACAACGCTAGCCGAGAAGGCACATCGAAAGAGCCTCCGGTCATAGATCGACAGATGCCTGATTTCGAGGGCGGCTACCGCGTAATGCCACCGCCTTCTTCTCAAGGTCCGAGGCCCTGGCCCCTCGCGAATCACTCTGATCATCACACCAATAGCCGTTCACAGATCGCGCCGCTAGGTTGCTTCGTTCTGTCGGAGGACTACGATGTATTCAACGTAAGACAGGTTCCAGACGAACAGTCCGTCATCAGTCCAAACGCAGTATGGGTCGAAGAAGCGTTCTTATACGTAATCTCCTAAGCGGTTGCGGTAGTCAAGTCTAGAGATAAGAACTATCTATAAAGGATAAATAAGTTAGTAAGGGACTTATTAAGTCCGCCTACGGAGTAATACTTACCTTTACGGGTAACTATATCTATTTATAATTATTAAGTCTATAGAGCTTAAAGTCTCGATATATTTATCCTTCTATATCTTAAAGCTAATAGAAGATCCTTTTACGTAGATAATAGGAATAGCCTTTAGTCGTATATATAGTATATAGAATCGTAAGTATTTTGTATAGTCTATCTTAAAGTCTATATTTACTAAACTATACCTTAGAGGTTCGATTAAATTAAGGTACTCTATACTAATAGCTATTAAGAATACTTCTAACTAATAGAATATTAGTATCTAATATATCGAGATCTATAACTTTAACGTTAAAAGAGAGTATTCTCTAGGTAGTTAAAAACGTAATAGAGTTATTGATATAGTATTATTAGTATATATATTTAAGAATATTTATATATCTCTTAATAGTTTTAATAAGCTAATAATACTTATTCTATATTCTTTCTTCCTCTATACTTCTTTTTCTTCTATACTTCTTCTATTCTACCTTATATAGTTTATAAAGCCTCTACTTAGTTATCGCTCGAAAGCTTCTTAATAAGTAAACCTATAGAGGCTTAAAGGTAGCTAGTAAGGAGTTATAAGAATTTAAGTAGCCTATAAGCTATATTAGCTATACTAAGAGCTAAAGAGGTATTAGCTTTATATCTAATTAGCGCTTAGAACCCTTTATAAAAGTATTCTAATATACTAAGACTAGAGAACTCCTACGAGCTACTAGCTAAGTTCTTATCGATATTATATTTCTTATCTTTTATAGTTAATATAGCTCGTTATCGTTATCTAGTTAGGCCGTATATTAGTAGTATTAAGTCTTTAAAGGTATAGTTAGCTTATCGTTAAAGATAAGACGGTTTTAACTATACTATAGCTCTATAGGGCTTCTAATTAGATATACTTACTTATAATATTATTAAGACCTATCTCGACCTTAGTTAGAATCTAAACGATACTATAAAGCGTACTAGTATAGTTCGATAGACCGTATCTATCCTCTATACTAATTATAAGGTATTTAATATACTATTTCTACTACCTACTATAGCTATAGGCTATCTATACGCTCTTACTACTTTATAAGAGGACTATATCGAAGCCTACTTCGAAGAGTACCCCTCTACGTATTTAAATAAGGTATACTTAGCTATTTAGGACTCCTTTAGTATCTCTATAGTACCGTTAACTATATAGAGAATATTATAGCGGCGTAATTAGTCTCGTAAGAAGGCTTAGATCTTTACTACTATACGAGACGACTAAGTTTAAGCCTAATAGCGTACTAATTATATAGATTAGCCGATTAATAAGCTCTACTTCTTAGACGAGTCTACTAGTAATAAAAGGATAGGTAATAGGAAGTATAGCTAGCCTTATATTAGCTTATAGTACGTAAAGCTATAGACGCTATAAAGAGGCGAAAGATAGTTAATTCTTCTAGCTCTAACGATAAGAGGATACTTACGAGGCTCTCTAATTATTTAAAGAGCCGTAATTAAGGAGATATTTAAGTAGTAGCTATTAAATTAAGTTATATCGTAGTTCGAGCCTAGGTTTATTATTATTATAGATAATATATCTATCTACTATAGTCTTTACTAGAAGGTATTAAAGGCGTTAGTAAATAGAAATATCTCTATTAGAATATTACTACTATACTTACTAGACTATAATCTAATAGAGAATACCTTTAATATACTAAAGGCCTAAATATAGTAGAATAGTAAGTAGATAGCTTTCTTCTTACTAGGTAATTTCTATAGGTTCTTAGAGCTAGTAATAAGTAAGGTAGTAGGTATAGACTATATAGAGTACTTCTATTACTATTACTATAGTATATAAAGGAAGGAAGGTTATCGTTATAGTTAGAGGAAGAAGTTATAAGGTATAAAGTATAGTTAAGTAGAAAGTCTTAGAATAGAAGAGGGCTAAAAGAAGTTAGAGAAGGCCCTCTCTTAGGGCGTATTATATAATAACTAATAAACTAAATTATACTAGATTAAATAGTATTATACTATAGACTATAACTAAACTCCGCTATATTTCTAAATATCTTTAGGTTATATATATTATAAACTTACTCTATAAGTATAGAACGTAACTAATTAAGTATATCTAAGGTAAACTAATTAGATTCGTAAGATTAGTTTCGATTAGTTAGGTTAGATCGGTTAAGTTAGTTAGGACCGGATTAGTCGACTTAGAACTAACCGAACTAATAGATATTAGTATATAGGAATACGTAAAAGTCTTAGATATTCTCGTATTTAACTTATATTATAATCTTACTAAAAGGTCTATAGCTATTTATACCTATTAAGTTATCTTACCTATAATACCTATTACTAACTACTCTTTAAAGAAGTACTTACGTAATACTACCTTATAGGATCGTAATAATATAGTTATTATACTATCTACCTATAAAGCTATACTATCTCTATTATTCTCTACTTAGCGCTAGAAAGTTATAGAAAGATATAACGTTAAGGGTCTTCTAGTATCGTTAATAAGGAAGTAGTATTCGTATATATAGAGAATAATTAGGCTTAGTACTAGTATACTACTAAAAATTAATAATACCTCTATATAAATTAAAAAAGTTCTCTACTAAGCTAAATACTACCTCCTTAACTACTACTTTTATAGTTTACTAGCTACTTTCTAATATACTTTATAAACTTTATATATTAGCTCTTTAATAACCTATACCCTAACTAGTCTACTATTAATACTAATCTTATATTATTAATATTATACCTTTAGCTATATAGCGCTACCTTAATATCCTTAATATTAGCCTTATACTCCTTCTACTACTACTATAATAGTAACTACTTAAAGAACGCGTCAAATTTACTATATAGTAAGAACTCTATAGGTTATAAAGATAGTAGCTCTACTAGTAGTATACTATAACGATAAGGCTTAGAAGGCTACTATCCTATAGGCCTATTAAAGATATTAATAACTAGTCCTTCTTCTTCTTTAATATCGTCTAGCTCTTTCTTATAGCTATAGCTCTTACTATCTTATTATAACTATATAAGAGTTAGGTACTACTATATATCGTATACTAGACGCTCTATAGTTATCTCGCTATAGTTAAAAACCTAAATCTATTTCTTAATAGTAGGTATAGTAAGAAAATAGTAATAGTACGCTATATTACTTAGAGTCTAGTAGTATTTACTACTACCTTTACTACTATTATAGTTACTATAACTATATAGCTTATACTTCTACTTTAGGATTAACTTAGCCGCCGTATTACCGCTAAGAGCCTTCTTTATAGCGATTACTATAAGAGCGTTACTTATTAGTATTTTTTATCTAGTCGCTAAAGCTACTATTAGAGCTAGTATCTCTCTAACTTCCTTCTCTAGCTAGACTAGTATAATCTTCTAAACGACTATAATATAGTCTATATAGATAGCCTTATAGAGGTCCTTATACTAGCTATAAGCGTTATCTATAATAAGAGTAAGATCCTCGTTATTAGTCTAGTCTCTAATAACCTAGTCCCTTTATATAAGTCCCTAATACCTAGTAGTAGTAGTAACCTTTCTACGCTTATAATCTAGGTACCTTTTAATAAGGAAGTTATTTAGTAGCGCCTATAGGTTATAGCTACCTTCTACCTTTTATAGGCGAGTTATAAGAACGTTCTTCTTTAGGCTAGTAAGCTATACTATCTACTAACTATTATACTTAAAGTAGGCCTAGTTTTAAGGTAGCGAGCGTAGTAGCGGTACGTCTATTAGGTCTTCTAGTAACTTATTATCTTCTTCTACGTTACTAACTTTATCCTTATTAATAGGCTCGTCTTCTATAGGCTTATTACTAGTTCTCTCCTCCTACTCTTTCTTCTATAGCTCCTCCTACTTAACCTCGTTTATAAGATTAATAATACGCCGGTGACGACGTTACGAAGACTATAACTATAAAGATACCTTATATTTACGTAGCTACGTAGAAGGTAGTAATAGCGACTATTAAGAGGCTATAACTTTCGTAGAGAAAGTATAGATATACGTTAAATTAGCTATAAGAAGTAACTATACCTTTTAGAGGTACTATACTAATAATATAATACCTAATTAGGTAACTATAACGAGGTATATCGACTATAGAAGGTAGAAATATAGTATATAAGGAGTTTTAGGTAAGAACCCTACAAGCGCGTCTCTCTTAGTATATTAGAATACTTTTATGAAGGTTTCTATTAATTAGGCTTCTTGTTAAAGATTTACCGGTTTATAGGGTAGCGACGTTATGCTAGGTATATTGGATCACTATATGCTGTAGCCGAGAGTAGTATGTATAGAGCTAACGTATCTATTTGGAGAGGGAAGACTTGTAAGAGCTCGGAGGGAGCTGTGTCAAGACTCTATTAAGAATTGCACTGCCATCATTCAGCTGTGTTCCGCGCCGGAGCCGGAGTGCAAACTAGACGCACGTCTTGATAGGAAACCGACTCTATGCAAATGCTAATATACACTGGGAACAAAGTCGACTCCGCTTGCTGAAGCGTATCCCCTTGTCTGCTTTTTGCCAGAAGCATCGGCGCGAGAATAGGTGAGGGCGGGACCGTGATGGCTCGACCGCGCTGGAGGGTACACACTTGAAAGTATCTCATTGGTATCGTGGCCCCTTTGTAGATACTGCTGCCCGAACCTGCTGCATGCTTCGCTTGAGTTGCCGCTCGCGCGAGGATGCGTGCGACCGACTTCCACACCATCTAGTTCGGCAACCTCGCACGAGGGGCTTTGAAGGTGTGGCCGGTTTCTAGATAGCACTCGTTGTAATCTGGACCCCACGCGCCGCATCTTACTGGCAGACGAATGCCGTCGAGGTACCGGAGCGGCCTCCTGCACCTTTTGTGATAGATCATCTGTAGTAGTGAAAATACCCTCAGCTTTGTTCGGCCCAGGTAGCATGGGAGGAAGCTGGTCTGGTGCAGTCTCACGTTGTTGTTGAAATGTTTGTTCGAATAGAGCAAGGCGATGGGCCAGCCATTCCATACGGTCGCTGAGCTCTTGGACACGCGCGGACAAGTCGTGTGCGGAGACTGAGCGACGCCATGGCTCGTTTGCAGGCGGCTTTCCTGTCAAGCAAATGGAGGGGGCCTTTGGAGGCAGGGCTGGCATTGAGCCGGGAGATTCTTGCAGAGGGTTGCTGTCTTGCGTGCGATGCGGAGTGGATGGCCTTCTGTACCGGTTGCCGCGAACCCCGGCATGCACAGAGTGCTGCATCGCAAGGTCAAGATTGTGCAAAGCCAGAGTGTAGCAGCGTGACACCGACTAAAAACCAGTACAAACGAAAGAGACTCGGCGGGCGCTGTTGGGACGATCTCCGGCACATCGCCGTAGGGCGGAAGCCCAAACAGCACTTTGCGCGGCATGAATATCGCAAAAGATAATGAGAATGCGGCGCAAAAGCCACAACGTACAGGATGATGCGCCGAGAATCCCGGAGATTCTGCTCCTTTGAGTAACAACGGGTAGGATTGCGCCTTGGAAGACACCATGGGGCTGACCGAAACCTTCGTGCGATTGTCACAAAGGGTGCCTCCTCTAGCCGCCTTCGTATTAAGCAATTCTAGGAGTCCTAGTACAATTCCTGCGAGCTCTTAACAAAGCCGCTTGGTAGCTTGAAGGTCTAGCGTAAGTGAAAGATTAGGCAGTGTCGTGTGAAAGCAAGAAAGACAAAATGGCGGGATGTCTTACGGACGTACGGTAATTGCGCGACGCATTGCGCTGTGCAGGGCCTAGATGGACGCATTATAGGTCGACCACATACCAGCCACAAAAAAATCAGGAAGAACTCTCTAGCCACAGAATGTCGAGGCATCAGAGTATAAAGACGTGAATGTGGTGAAAGCCATTACTCGCACATCAAGCCTCTACAACGCTCTACTCATAAACACATATCGAACCACCACGACCACTACACAAAACATCCTTCGAACTTCGAAACACCATGAAGAACGCCCTATTCATCCTTCTTGCCGCTATGGTATACTGCTCACTCGGCGCCCACGGCTATTCCATCAAGGGCGGCCCTTGCGGTCGACCGAGCCGCTCTTGCAAGGCGTCGTGCCGAACACGTTCAGGGAACGGGACCATTCCAGTGGCGCCGCTTAGGCACGCAACATATCTCGCACCTAACTCGACGACGATCCCTGCCAGTATCACCAGTCATGTCCTGACTAGTGCTCCAATACCCTCTATCTCCAACACCAACGCTACCTCCGCCGTCACCGTCGTGTCTTCGTCTACCCCGGTCGGCGTCTCTTCGACTTTGGGCGTTTTATTAAGCAGTAACACCAACAGCCTCTCTTCCTCGACCCCGACACATCTAGCATCGACGAGTAGAGGCTATCATACCAATCCTTTACCCACACACATGGCCTACATGGTGGTTTTGCTAGCTTTATGGCGATATGTTTGAGGAGCCGGAAGTCTCACGAGCGCTCAGGGAGACAGGAGTTTTCATAGGGGATAGGCACCGACTGCACATAGTCTCGTCTGTATACATGCACCAATCAATCAAAGAATCTGTGTGAAACTGCGTCGAAAGAGTTTCTTCCCAACTGCGAAAGAACGTGCAGGCGCGTTCTAACGTCTCACACTTCCATCAAAATCTAGGCCAGTGTAAAGGATCTGATAGGCTGACCGGAAACGAACGAGAACAGAAAGTCGTCAGACTGTAAGTGCGACGAAGGATAGGATGTCGTCTAGGAAGGGGATAGTACGGTTATACTCAAGTACCATCACCACCCACTGTTGGCTATGCGCGCCCAACGCAATCTTGCCCATAGTTGATTCTTGTCTTTATGTGCAAACTCTGCACTGTTCCAGCTAGTCGTCAGAAAACTCAAGGTCTTTAATCCATGCTCATAATCCCGTTAGACCGCCACAGCCCAGGACGCGGCGAATGGAGGCATCTCACCACAGATACGTCGCACCTGTGTTGGTACCTCTTGCAGAACTTCAGCTAGCGAGCCTGCAAGATCAGGGCTTCAAGTCAACGCGGATGGACACCGAATTTCTCGCAAGTCGTTGAGGCTGCAGCGGCGTGACAGGGAGTTTTACTGAAAGAGGAGCAAACAGTCTAGACCCAAAGATGGTTTATTCTTGACGTGAAGCACGTGTATCAAAGTTGACGGCACCGCTCAGGTGAAGAAACGAAATTCCAATAACCTCCCTCTGCCGCTGCCCAGCTTATCATCTCCTTCGTGCGATTTGCTGCTAGCGACCATGCATCGTGCTGGCCTACAACTGGACGAGCGGCTGGCAAGAACCGCCAAGGATAGAGCCCTGTATGTGGTAAGTGAGACAGTCAAGAGGTATAGGGCGACAATGCTTACCGAGCTGTTAACCTGGCAGCACGCCGACTGTCCAGCACAGTTCTGGCCGACTGGCAACCTGTTAGCTGCGAAATACCAATCTGGCAACTACGGTGTGGCACTTACGGATGTTCAGCTCGCAAGAGCCACCGAGGAGCCCACCGAGCACTCCACTGGAGTCAGTCTTGCAGCAGGCCTGCTTCTGGTCGACCTTGCAGATTTGGCCGCTGTTTTTCCCACCATGAGCAGAGACGAGGGCCACGGAGGCGATAATGGTGAAGATGCTGGAGAACTGCATGTTGTTTGGTGGAGATTTGCTTGGAGCGAGGAATTTGGAAGCGTTCGGTTTCGTATTTGATAGCGATTGTGTGATGAACTGAGAAACAGCTTGTCGGGACGATGTGGCAATACTTATACCTCTTCTCGAATAGCAAACGTGCCCCTGAGTAGCTCGCCGTCGCCTCCTACGTTCGAAGCAGAGATGAAGCTCGCTTCCGGGTCCATGGGCGTGCATACGGCAATACAGACAGTCTTCGATGTGTGCTGCCTGGCTTGGGTAAACACGGTCTGGGGACGTTCCTAGTCCGTTGCTGCCGTCACCAACATCTCACCGCTAATCAATCGATGCATCGCTAGGGAGAAACTCTATAGAGGCACTGCGTCGACAATTGCGTCGGACGGATCACTGGACCATCTTGTGCGGTGAGGAAACAGCAAATTTCTCTGCAGACCGCCTCGACCGCATTGCAATCCGGGTGGACAGATAATTTTCCCTTTACTGCAGGGGCCGTTCGACCCGCACGGTGGCTGCAGTTTTAGGCATGCGCTAATCGGCGTACGCTTGAGGTTATTTCCTTATTAGTCGGCGTTGCGGGGAAATGTCCGTTGTAACCATGGATGATAAGATTACCTAACCCTGCGGACCCAGAATACAACAATCGCTATCCGGGCACCGCAACGCCGATTGACCGCAAAAACAAAAGTTCCCTTGCGAACAAGGAGGTGCAAAGCGCATGCACAGTCACGGTCGACGCGGCCCAGAGCCTCAAGGGTCGGAATCAGACGCCGGGCTCTGATCCATGCTCTGGTCAAACTTACCCAGATTTCCCAATCTTGTCCTATACAGCAACTCGCAAGTCTTTGCGCTGCGTGGTCCGGATGATGTCCGCTGGCGCAGTATCTGCGTTCTGTCTCGCAAAGCGCAACCCATACATGGTATGGGTCGAAGCCCGGGTTAAGCACGTCCCTTCGCCACTATTGCTATCGCGCCCAGTAGGGGAGACGAGAGAAGGCGTTGGTATAAGTAACGTCGTCTGCCCTTCCAAAACAACTTAGTATCATCAGCAAACTCGCAAATTCCAAAAAAATCCAACTATATACACTCGTTAATCTCGTCACCAACAACCCTCAACCAATCAATATGCAATTCACCACGGCTATCGCTATCCTCGCCTCCGCGGCCATTGTCTCCGCGGCGCCCATGGCCGGCGAGCAGCCACCAGCGACTGGCAACAATAGCGGCCAGATCTGCAAGGTCGACCAGAAGCAAGCGTGCTGCAATACATCTTCCTCCGGTGTCCTTGGAGGCCTTCTCGGAGGTTCTTGCGAACTTAACATCCGTACGATAGTTTGACTCGACGTCTGTATTACTTGCTGACCCATTATAATAGTCGGTCAAAATTGCGCTGGCCAGACCGCGTGCTGCCAAGTCGACAACTCGGTTAGAACCTCAAAGCCCTGTTCGACTTTTTCGATCTGTACTAATGAGCGTAAAGGGCTCGATCCTAGGTGGTTCATGCCAGCCTGCTCTGCAATTGTAGAGCGCGTGTGCTTGCCAGGACGCACTTGGGCCACAGAGGAGCCGAGGCCTTTAGCAGAGATGAGATAAGGATGTCGGGTTGTTTTATTTCTAGTCACTCCTTACGCATAGTTCATAATAATTCGCCCCCGTGTCGTGTCCGCACTCTCCTACGCACCGCCCTAAGTAGCCTTATAGAGACGAAGGCATGGACGTATATTGTCACTCCACGGTATATGTACACTCCAATCGCTACTGTGTGTCTAGTCAGAACTGCTCCATTAGCAGCGCGAACATATAAATAGCTCCACTAGTCTCTACCGGCCGTACCGTTTGCGGCTTTTAGTAGCTTACTACGCAGCATGTTAAGGCGAAGCGTAGATCCATATGCGGAGACAAATCCATTGACAGAGGTCTTTCAAGTTCATTTATCTAGTCCCTCTTAGCTCTTAGTATTCAGCAGATACGACGACACGACTGTGGTTTTATACACCCTACGAGGCGCGGTCTACATTTGACGCTAAGTAAAGACCTTGGCTTTGAATGGAATCATGGACGGATTGCGCACACACACCCCTTACAATCATTAATCTAGTTTTCTCCTTTTCTTGTGAGGCATGTCCGGGCATGACTCGTCGCCGTTGTCACGTTTCCTCTTTCCTATGCATTGACGAATGACTGGACGAGCGTCGCACTCTTGTGCCTCATCTTCAATCTCGGTCGGAGTATTGGACCTTGATAAAGCTACAAGACTGTTAGTATAGCGCCACCTTGCAATATAAGATCCATACAAGGAAGTCTAAGCAGCTCAGTCCATAGCCGCCAAGAAGACATTAGGCCAATCGATACACGTTCTGAAGCCGTTGTGTACGTTGCTTCGACCATGTCGTTAAATGGGCGTAATCACTTAGACTCACAACGATCGCGACGACGTTGGAGTCTCGGCGCTGCTTCATAGGGTTGGTCAGTTTGATAGATGTTTTCCGAAGCGGACATTCCGCTATTTACAACCACTTACTAACGAACGAGGCGACTGCGGGTTTGAGCCCCTCCTAAGGCTAGAGTGAGGCGTTTGGGTACCAAAGATCTGCGCTTCACCTTACGTCCCCTTAGTGGAAAGGATCCTATCTAGCTGTGCTTTGTAATAATCTGCGAGGAGAAACACCACAGTTCCTTCAACGAAGCAAGGTTGATCAGGTGGCCAAACAGAGGAGACGGGTTGAGATTGGACCTTAAACCAAGTTCTGTAGGTGCTATTTGCAGCCAAAACCAGTAAACGCATGTCTCCGCCATTAGAGCAAATGCCAAGGACTTCTCGCCTTGCGCTAGACGGCAAGACAAGAATAAGAATGAAAGTTAAAAGTTTAGAGCGGATTGTATCTTATACGCTGGAAATTCACATGTGCAATTGCGCGGCCGCCTCAAGGAGAACTGCAACATTTGCGACATCTTGCACGGAGCTCGATTTATTTCTTGCGCTTGAGGCGCGCAACTGGGCATACGTCTGTTTTTGGAAATCTAAGTATCCAAGACGACACTGCGAGACAACGCACAGGTCGGAGTCCCGCGGATTTTGCAAGAAAGAACGCTTTTATCTTGCCCATGGATTGACATTCTGCTTCATATCCCAATTGTCTCCCGCTCCGCTCCCCTACCGCTTGCATCTCTGTCACGATGCCTTCTCCCTGGCAGCAGAGCCTACGCCTGTTGACGACCCCGCAGGCTAATACACGGCGGAAGAAAACGAAAGCTGCGTAAGTTGCAGAAGTATCTGCATCTTACCTAATCAGCGGATTGACCTACTGGGCAGGCTCAGTCCTTCTCCGACTCCATCGGCTAACCAGCTAGGTTTGTCTGTGATGTATCGTGATTCCACAATAGATCAGCTAACGCAAGCAAGATCCCACCCCAGCTGCGACGGCTTCAAGGTCAGCCAATGTCTGCAATCAGGACATGTGCGATTTTCCGTTCTGACGCACCGCAGCCCATCTGGGCCGTCGACAGATGTTTCACCAATCTCCGCCCTCGACACCCTATCCGTGTGCAATAGCACGTACTTGGGGAGAGCTCTCGCAATATCAGATTCGCCGATTTCGCCTCTAGACGACATCCCTCTACCAACAGTACCGAAGGTGGTCGCGGCAGAGATATCCGCTACATATCCGTCGACGAGAGAAGGATTGCTCGACCGGCTCGTTGACGACCAGAACCCTCCATCTCCCGGCCATCTGTCGGCCTACGGACCTGCACACAAGCGACTACTCCCCCTGCGAAGCTCCAACATTGTCGCGTGCCCTGCGCACACGGCGCAGCCGAGACTTGGTCTCGTTGACCGATGAATCCTTCGATCGACAACAAGACACCGCTTGTCTTAATCCAGCACAACATCAAGCGAGACAAGAAAGATATCATTCAGAGGCCGAAAATTATCCAGCCGGTCGTCGCTTAAGGAGCGCTGTATCTAGCCCTTCTTTAAGGACGAGTAGCCATGACAACGTCTCGCAAGGTCGGCTTCGCGGCGACCGAGTGCCTTGGACCGACTTTACCAACGCGGAAGCCGCACTACGCACCAGAGACATCATCGAAATCCTCGACACGGTCCTGTGGCTAGCCAAAAGGCACGATGGCGCCTGCCTGAAAGATATAGCGGACTACGCCGCCGCTTTCCACATACAGGCTCGATGCGACTATCCGTATACATGAGCATTGTCGATGCTTGTGCGTTTTGCCCGATAGAGAGGCCGTCAAGGGAAAACGGATCTGACTAGATTGCAGCCAAATTTGGCCAATTCAGAAGTCTCTCCAGTTCTGCTCTATCGCGAGGCGTAAACAGCGGGCAATCACTTGACAGCGTTCACCTACATGTCTTTTTCGCACAAGAGAGGGAAATACCGGAGCCCCATTGGACTATCTGGGGCCATGCCGCAGTAGTCTACTTTGGCAATGGAATGTTTCATATGTTGCTCTTTGCTCATCTTGACCAACGATCTGTGAAGGAATGTACGAGTCTGAGTGTGTTGACCGGTCAACTGTCCATCTCAAGCAGCGGGCCTCAGTGCGTGATGACTTTACTCAGTGTCTGTCTTGGTATTACGGCATGAATCTCGTTACAATTTTCGAAAAATTCCCTTTGCCTGATGTGGTTTGTGCGGTCATTCAACATATCAACTCCACACGCGTTGGATGTAACAACAAGCAGCCGAAAGCAGCCATAGTACATGCAAACAGCGTTCGATCAGATCCGTGAGCTGCGAAGGTTCGGGAACTTGCCGTTTCTGAAGTAATTGGGTTGCGCAGTTGTCAGGCCACAAGAGCCCCTCTGCCACCAACCTTGGATAGTGCGCAATGGTCGACCAAGGTTTGCACTCTCCTTGTCGGTGCAAAGACTTCGGTAGCCATGTCGAGTAGAAGCGCGACAGTATGAAAGCCACCGGTGCCTGCAGTCGCTGTCAGTACCGCCTCCGCCGATATCTTACACCCTCAGTCAATGGTGACATCGTCCACCTCTAAGGTTCCACCGGAGCTGAATGGACTCCGACTACACCCTCCAGACCTGGAAGGTCCAAGTCTTACGACGCGAAGATGCCGCTCCCACAAGCCCGGAACAGATATAAACGGCCATCTCCTCGACCTTACTTCCTCTCCTGCGGGTCCCTCTTTGGCGCCTATTCAGCGCGAGCAGCGGAACCAGAGAGATCGCTTGCTGCCTCGCTCTTCTGCAGCTTGCTGGCGTGGTCTTGTTCATCCTACAGCGACGGAAACAGGCGCCTCTCTGGAGCCCGCACACAGCTCTGTGGAACCATCTGATACGCTGGCAACCGACACTCAAAGACCAATATGTCGTCACATGCCTGCCTTTAGGCCCCTTGTGCAATTTCCAAGTCTATCGCATGAGCGTGCAGAAGAGGTGTCTCAGCCGACCCCGCCCAAGTTTTACGAGATAGGGACTTGTGGTCAAAACCCGAAGGAGCAGTATGGTATTCCTTTGCAATGCGAGACGCATCAGCACAACCGAGCGCGCTCCGAAGTCTCGGAAAGAGGCAGGAACGACGGGAACAGGGCGCCGCAATCTGCAAGGCCGCCCCAAAACCAGAGTCCTCAGCATCTGGTGCGCCATCAGCATCGGAAAGAGCAGGAACGGCTTGCCTGCGATGTTTGTCAAGTCTCCGAACTCCTCTTTGTACCGGAGGGGGACGGCTGTAGCATGATAGAACCAACAGCACAGGAACAACATCCTGGCGGACCTGCGGAAGTGCCAAAAGGGATGAAGATCAGGCGACTGCGCGCACGACAAAGCCTCCGCAGTCTAGCCAAATTGGTGAAGGAAGTCCCTTCGAAGAATGACGAGGAAGTGCAAGAGCATGGAACGTCGAGAGAAGTCGCTCCAAGTGCAAACCAGGCAAACATAGGCCGGCGTCGGGCCAGAAGAGAATAGGACGAGTCTTGACGAGAGGCGGTATTGCGGCCTATCTGCCACCGCTCTCTCAAAAGTAGGCAGCGGTATATAGTGTGTAGGGCATTTGTGTCTGAGCGAACAGGTGTTGTATAATAGTGCTGTATCTATTAGGATCACGTCTAGGCGATCAGTTGTAAAACCTAATTAAACAAGTCGTCTTAGATTGCCTAGTAATAACTATAATCCTATACTCTCTTACCCGCTATATAACTTCTTATACTACCTATAATTATTTATTAATCTTATAACTTATTATAAAACTCGTTATTCTTTAATCTTATAATAATAACTATAATCCTATACTTTCTTACCTACTATATAATTTCTAATAATACCTATAACTATTTATCGATCTTATAACTTGTTATATATATTATTATTACTTCGATGTCGTAATAATACTATTAACTAGTAGGCTCCTTATATCTACTGGAATATAAAAATATATATAAAAAAAAGTATATTTAAGAAGTATAACCCTAACCCAAAGTTAAGGTATAGAATAGACTTCCGTAAGGGCGTCCAGCTGTTTGCCGAGCAAAACGTTGGTTATTGCTCCGTTCGTCAGGCGTGGTTGGTTGGCTTTTCGCACAAGGCTCGAACAAGCGCACAGGTGCTTGTCTGCATGTCGACGGTGACCACTGAACCTAAGCGGATCACGGGTGGTCGCTTCAAGATCGGTGGCCCTCTGCCGAGCAAGTTGCTGTACTCCCGCTCGGTCTGCTTGGTGTGATGTGGGAGACGCTCGCGGTAGCCACCCTAAGACCTGGAGTACCTTGCGCCCGCTCCCAAGCAATACTCTGCCCTCGTTGACACTGTCGACCCGCTAGGAGGTCGAGAGGCTTCCACCCGAGCAAGATATGCAACCGAGCATTTGGCATGCGCCGGCAGTCAAAGCTCGCGCGGCGGTACCAAGGAGTTGCGATCGCTTACAGACATCCCAAGCCGGTACTCCGCTCCGCGTAAGACCGTGGAGCCCGCCCTGAGCATCGTAGGCCTTCTACCGAGCTAGATGCAGCACCTCCTCCCGCTCTGGCCCGCGCAAAGGACAGGTAGCTCGCCTGATCGTAGTATAGTGCTTCCAGCTCTTGTGATGCCCCTGCTATTCATGTCCGGACCAAAGTACCCGCCTATGCAAGCCTTGGAAACGAGGCTGCAACAGCGAGCTTGCCCGACACATCAGCTGCACAGCCGATCTCTTTCCCAACTAGGCAGTTGCGGACTTGACACTCCAGCGCCAGTCATCGGAGGAGTTGTAGTACTTGTGGGCGGTATGGCGAAGTCTGCTGGCGCTGGGGGTTCGATTGGTGGAGCTGCTGGGTGTTTAGGGAGGCATGCGAGCAATGCCGCCCTTGCTGGCACCGCTCGCGCGGCAGGTCAAAGTCTCGGAGGCGAGCATGGCTCGATGCTACGCCTTTGCTGGAAGGAGACCCGACACTACGCTCGCTGGCGAGTCGAACGATACTCTGGAGAAGGGATCTGAACAAACTTCCATCCCCGCCGAGCATTCCACCCCAGAGTACCTATAAGCGGCCATATCGGCCCTGTATGTTGCATCCAGAACCTTCCGACGTCCACTGTTGGTTTCCTCCAACTCCTTAAGAGCACGACACCTTGACAATGTGTTCGCTGGTCATCGCCGGGCCCGGCCGAGAAGCGCAAGCCACCTGGACCACGCGCATATGCACCCTACGCTTCCCTGCAAAACCATATTCGAATACTTGGAGAATATCATACTTATAAGCAGCAGAACACCAGCTACGTCGTCAGCTACAGTCGAGGGTTGCCTTACGAGGTCGTAGGATGCTGAAAATGACACTCGATGGCGCGGTTCGACGATCACATGCCAATGATCGACATACAACACGCACTGTTGTCTCCCGAATTGCACCATGCGCCAGACACCACGATACGAGCCAGACACCCTCCGACAACCCGCCGAGTAACCTGCCTCCATCAATTACCAAGCCATCCGTGCGATTGCCATTCACGGCACATAGCATTGGAAACTCCAACACCACCCACACCGCTTTCCCTCACCTCTTCGCCGCCCGACCTCTACTGCGCCCGCTTGGCTCAAAGATACGAGACACTACTTTCTACCAAAGGTAGCTTTATAGACGTATTGAGACTAGGAATTACCAGTAAGAGCAAGATCATATACGAGAACCTCCTCCGTAGAGCGTAGGATGTTCCTCGTAATTCGCTATTTCGAGACAATCTTTTTAATATAATATTTTATAAGGAAAGCTTATTATATTAAGTAAAAATAAAAAAATATAAAAATAAAAGCTAAAGAGGATATACTTTTGATACCGGTACGAGTTAAAGGATTATAAAGGCAGAGTAACGGAGAAAGAATTTCTAAGTGGGATAGCGAGGGGTATAACGCCAAGCGCCGAGCGGGTGCTGCCGCTTCTACGCTAAGCCCCCGGAGGCAGTTCCCGGTACGAAATTTATTTCTTCTTATTTTCCTACTAGTTCAAGGGAGTATTAAGACAACGAAAACGTCGACGATAGGGTATCCTACGGCGGATTCAACTATGTTACTCTCGTATCGTCTGCTTTTCGCAATCGAATGATATTAGCGGATTTCTGAAATTCCAGGAGTGCCACTTGTTTTGTCAGATTCCCTAACGCCACTAGATTGACTCCACTGCGCTTGCATGACACCTGGCGATCTGACCATTCACGACCTAATCGAGCTGCACCTCATCTTGCAGACGATTCTTCAAATCATACCGGTCCAGCTCCATGACCTGAGATAGAAGAATCAGCACATATCTCAAAGTCGGAAGAAACACGAGAGACTCTCGCGCACTCCATCCACCCGGCAGAGTACATACCTTACTCCAAGCACTCGCAAAATCCTTCGCAAATTTCTCCGATGCATCAGCTGAACCATAGACCTCGGAAACGGCACGCAGCTCAGGGTGTGATCCGAGGATCAGATCGGAGCGCGTGGCGGTGTATAGCGGCTGGCCGGAAGCGCGATCATTTCCTTGGAAGAACTCCTGATTAGTATTCGCGATCGGTTGCCACGTGGTGGAAATGTTGAGAAGGTTGACGAAGAAGTCGTTGGTCAGTTGGCCTGGGCGGGAAGTCAAGATGCCATGGCTGGATCCGTCGTAGTTTGCGTTTAGAGCGCGCATACCACCAACGAGAACTGTCATCTCGGGAGTAGAGAGGGTCAGCAAACCAGCCTTGTCGACAAGGATCTCTTCCGTGGTAGAGCGGCCTATCCCGACTCCGTAGTTCACAAAGCCGTCGGCGATAGGTTTGAGATACTTGAAAGTCGAGATATCGGTGAGCGCTTGGGTGGTGTCGTTGCGGCCAGGCGTGAAGCGTACTGCGAGGTTGATTCCAGCAGCTTTGGCTGCGGCCTCGACCGCGGCAGTCCCACCGAGCACAACAAGATCAGCCAGGGAGACTTGCTTAGCGCTGTTGGCTTTGTTGAACTTGCTCTGAACAGACTTGAGGCCGTTGAGGACAATTTGCAGGCGAGCAGGGTTGTTGGAAGCCCATCTCTTTTGAGGCTCGAGTTGGATTCGCCCACCGTTTGCTCCTCCACGCTTGTCGGAGATTCGGAACGAGGCCGCTGCTCCCCTAAAAGGTTGTTGGGTATAATAAGCAGATGTGTCAGCCCGTACAGTACCCAACAAAACTTACCAAGCGGTGGTGACCAGATTCGAGATGTTCAATCCCTGGGTGTTCAAGCTATAACGAGGTCAGTTCATTTGCTCTTCTCCTGCCCTCTTCTTCTTTCCCATACATTTCAGACTTTAGGGACGTAGTGTCGTTCGCATCTATCATTTGATATTTGGCTTCGGGAACAGGGTCTTGCCACAATCTAGGATGAGAGAGTCAGTGTGCAATTCCTATATGTGCGATAGTGGCATCAAATGATGTTGTGATGCATCAAGGTTGGGAGAAGTTGAAACTCACTTGAGAGGCCCTTTGGGAATATCAGGCCCCAAATAGCGCGTGATCGGTCCCATATCGCGGTGCAAGAGTTTGTCTTCAGAGGTCAGCTTATGGCTAAGGGAGAGCAGGATTTAAAACTTACACCACGCCAAGCCGAATTTCTCCGTAAACAAGTTGAAGTCCTTGTAGAAAGTCTCAGAGATGTTTCTGTAGATGGGATCCTCCTTCAGAGCAATATCGGACGTCATCATTCTCGGGCGGTGCCACACGTTGGGCTTGAATGGGTCGGGGATACTGGCATTGCATCCCAAGCACTCCCATTGATGGCCACCCGCAGGGCTGTTGGTGTGGCTGAAGTTTCTTGTGAGAAGGGAGTGCAGGTAGTGGTTCGCCCACTTTGTCGGAGTCTCGGACCAAATGACTTCGAGACCGGAGGTGTACGTGTTGTCAGCATAGCCGCTCTTGTAGTGGTTCTTCCAGCCTAACTGCTGTTCGGTGATTGGCGCAGCGTTTGGTTCAGGCCCGATGTATTTGCCAGCGACAGCACCGTGTGTCTTCCCGAAAGCGTGACCACCAGCAATGAGAGCGACAGTTTCTTCATCGTTCATTGCCATGCGAGTGAAAGTCTTGCGAATATCCAGAGCAGAGGCTTTGGGGTCCGGGATACCGCTCGGGCCCTCAGGATCAACGTAGATCAGACCCATGTTAGTGTCCGCAAGCGGAGCCTCGAGCGTGTCGGCACGCGCATAGATGTCTGTACTGCCGTTGTAGCGGACGCTGTTGGAGCCAGGCTCGGTCGGGAACATCGCAGTCTCGGCACCCCAAAAGATCCCTTCATCGGCCTGCCAAGTGTCGACACGGCCAGCAGCGAAGCCATGCGGTGGGAAGCCCATATTATTCAGGGCTGTGTGTCCTGCGAGAACAAAGAGATCCGCCCAAGAGATCTTGCTGCCGTACTTCTGTTTGATTGGCCCTGAGAATGTTAATTCAACAAAACGTAAGATTTGGAACTCGGACTTACAAAGAAGACGCCGAGCCTTGTCAAGGTTTTGGTTGTCGGGCCATGAGTTAAGAGGCGCAAATCGCTGTTGGCCCTCGCCAGCACCCCCCCTTCCATCCACAGCGCGATAGGTACCGGCGTTGTGCCAGGAAAGGCGGATCCAGAAGCCGCCATAGTTGCCAAAATCAGCAGGCCACCAGTCCTGGGAGTTAGTCTGCATTTCGGTGATGTCTTTTTTCAACTGCTCAACTGTTCTTCTTAGCATTCGCAGTAGCCTTTCCCATGCGACTCGACTTACAGTCAAGCTTGGCGAACTCATTTGCGTAGATGACATCCGCTCCCAGTGGGTTGGACTCCTTCCCATTCTGCCGCAAAACATTCAGACTCAGCTCGCAAGGCCACCAATCCCAAGAACGGGAGCCTCCGCCTGCAAACTTGCTCAACCGCTTGCTCAAACAACGCCCGAAGTCGGATCCTGTGTGGAATCGCGGTTCGAGACGGTGCTCCGGGTCGAGCAAAGAGCGCGGCTTGAGGCCATCACCGACGCCGCTGTACGGGCATGCTGCTCCATTAGCAAGAGCGATGACACTCGTGGCGAAAACCAGAGCCTTTTTGATCGAGATCCAGCCAGCCATTGCACTGTACAGCCGTGGGGGTGAGAAACGTTGGAGGAGACTTCTATAAGCGGAGGTGAATGGAGGGCCGTTGAAATAAGACAACACAAACGACACCACATCTACCTCATTCGCGAGCTGCTTAGTCTTTAACTCCGGCCTTGACAAACAATCGTGGATGTGCCCTAAAATCGCTCATGCCGAAGTAACCGATCGAGCCGCATGCTGGGCGGCGAAAAGCTTCTGGGATGGAGAATGAAAGGTTGGCCAGCCAATCTGGGCTGTTGGAGTCTCGTGTATGTTCCTTGAGTCGGCTGGTGTCACCAGTATCACTTCAACTTCGCCCTCGAGCACAGCCCACATGGTCGGTTCCACTTGCATCCATCGCATCGGGTTGCGGATGGCTGCCAAACCGTGCGATGATCGCCTTCTCGAATTGGTACATAGTTTAGGGTTCACGTCTGCACCTGCCATGAGCCCCAACGAGCTTTCTTACCTGCCTATTTTTGTCTAGGTAGGTCCATAAAGTCAATCTGTGATAGAGATGTTTTCAAAGCCTCATGACATCACACGGGCTGAGAGGTGCGATCACTCTGCGGCATTCCCTTTGAGTCGCAAAACATCTGAAACGCTTTTGGCAGGCACCCATTGCATCTTGGAAGCCAAGCACTTCTCCGCCGAGGCTTAAAGAAAGCTTGTCTCCCTACGAGCCGTGCTGATATCACGATGTTAGTGCAGTGTAAGACTTTGGTTGCTCGCTCATCCATACCTCTTTCTGCATCTCAACTGAATGCAACTATCGCCCCGTACCATCGTGACTATCGAGACGCGCGTCCAAGTATCGGGGAGCCGCGTGTGCGTCGCTTTTGTCCTTCCTGACTAGTAAGCTTACTGTACTTTTGGGGGTGGTTAAAATGCACGCCAAGATGGAAAGATCTTCAGATCGATGGCTGCACAAAGCTTCCGCTGACGGCCACGAGCTCTGACGCGTCTTGTTGATCGAAGAGAGCAGGGTTCCACAAAGCGAATCGATGGTTGTACGATCTATATAATCAGTTGGATTGTGTTGGAGATGCAGTTCCTTCCTCAGGCACCCGTACAGTGTTGCCTGGTGCTGCCTGGTGTTGTCTGCAGTGGTGCGCCAACGGGACGCAGTACATATAGTCAGTCCTTACAGCAGTTGACAGATACAATGAACAATAACGTTCGTTTGCAGCATCCGCCCGGGCTCGCTTCCCAGCCCGTCCTTCAACACCTTCCTCTCAATGCGGAACATTCGTGTCAAACACGCCACGCGTCAGCCTGCGCTTGAGAGCCTCTCCGGAGGATGGAAAGCACGTCGTCGTTTACGCAGGTCAGTGGGTCATGCGATTGTGTTGCGGCTGTGTTGCGGCTGAATCTCACACCCTACTAAACCCTAATACAATATTTGCCGAGACTTATACGCTAGAGTGGAATAGGAATTTCGAACGCAAGCTACACTACCTTTGTCTACTAGCTATCGAGATTCTATTATAGTAGATACGGAGACACCGCTACAAGGTTTAATAATATTCCTAGCTAATATTACTAATCTTTTAATATACTTAAGTCTTATAGGTAACGTTATATTAATAGTACTATTCTATTAGTATTATAATTAGGTAAAGCTTCTCTACTAGAGATACTTAGACTAGGTAGTATAGGCCTTAACGGAGAATTAAGTAACGTTAAGGGTAAATTATTAAAGTATAGGTAGAAAAGATTAGAACGCTAAAGGCTATAGTAGCGGATAGTATACGCTAGCTAAGCTATAGCGAAGCCGTTATAAACTATAAGATAGTATATAGTACGAAGAAAAAGAAGATATAGGCTAACTTACTTAGAACTTTAGTAACGAAAAGTAGCGTATTATATATTTAAGACGAGCGACTTATTTCTATTAATATTAAGGAGGTATAAAGGCGTAAAGAATAATTTTATAGTAATAAAGGAGAACCTATAGAGTAATCTTATAGCGTTCGATAGACTTAAATACGATAACTATATATAGTAGCGGTAGTCCTAACGAAAGTAGTAGACGCGATTATATCTACTTAAGGTACTTATATATTATACCTCTAATTATATACTTAACTACTCCTAAACCCTCCTCGTTAGTATATCTACTAGTAGCTATTATACTACCTAACTTTCGTCGTCTTACGCTAATAAGATATTACGGATCCTATAAGGTAGTATTACGTAAGGGCTTCTTTAAAGAGTATTAGAATAGGTATTTAAGTAAGATAACTTAAATATAGTAAGAAGGGTTATTTAACCTTTTAGTAAGATTATAATATAAGTTAAATATAGGAATATCCTAAGACTTTTCTATATTCCTATATACTTAATAATTATAAGTTACTCTATAGTACTCTACTACTTTATAAAATAGAGTAGGTATAGAGTATAGAGTAGAAGATGTACTTTATTATCTTAGCCGTAGCTATAAAGTAGAGTAACTCTAACTATACGCTAAGTCTATATATTCTATAGTATACTTATAATATAAGATCTCGGTACTTATAATACTATATCTCTACCTTAATTTTAAAGACGACCTATACGTTAAAAAGCTAGCGCTAACTAACCTAAATATACTTTAGTTTCTAGTTAAAGATATCCTATTTAAGAAGGATACTCGTAAAAGAAAAGAAAGATAGTAGCTATTAAAGATAGATTTAAGCGAACTCCCTTTTATATTACCTTATATTAGAATATATTAGAATAGGCTCTTTATATTAATAGTATTAAATAATAGAGACTTAGAGCTCCTTAAGTTCTTACTTCTTAAGTAGTAATCTTATTAGCTTAGACTATATTAGTCTAATTACTTAGCGGTCCTTATTAGTTAGTATTAGATTAGCCTTCTAACTAGCGTAAATCTAGTAGATTAAGTAAATAAGATCTAGTAGTACGCTAGCTTACTATAATAGGTAGGCTAAAGCGCGCTAAGTAAATACTAAAAAGCGCGTATATAGTATATCTTACTACTTAGTAGATACTTCTACTATTTTAAAGCCTCTATTAGTATAGTTTAGTAAATATAACCTCTTTAATATAGCTTAAACTATCCTTTAAGTAGCTATAACTAATAATATTACCTTCTACCGCTATAATCTATACTAAACTAAATTAAAGGAGCTATAGAGGTTTAAGATTAAAGGAAAGGAATATACCTATAAGAACGAGACTACTATAGTAGTAGAAGAGTAAATAAGGAGCTTTAAGGTATAGGATTAGAGTAAATTACTACTTAAAGTATCTAATAGTACGTTAGTATACTATTATTACGAGTATAAAGTAAAGAAGAAGAGATAGCCGCTATATATAATAGTAAACGGTATTACTAGCGCTAGTAAGTATATAAGGATTACTTATAGTTTTAATCTAGCTACTAACCTTCTAATAGGTACTACTTTAGATACTAGTAACCGCTTTAAGCTAGTAAATACGAAGAGTTACGACCTCTTTAAGCTACTACTACTAAAGTAGTTTATCTTCTACTAGTTAGCCTTATTTATACGAGAAAATAGCTACTTTAGAGCGTTAATAAGCTATATATAAAGGACTTAGCTTACTATTACTAAAGGTAGCCTTAACGCTACGAGGCTAGATAATTACTAAGTATAATATATAGAAAGGACTCTTAGTAGTAGAGCTATTAAAATCTATTAGTAAACTCTATATAACCTTTAATATATAGACCGCTTATAATTAGCGAGGATATATCGCTATCTAGGCTTACTAGATTACTCTAAAGGGCTAATAGCGATAATTACTAGCCTTCTACCGTATCTACTAGTTATATATTAGCGAGGCGTAAGCTAAGATATTACTTTAGGTACTAAAGGAGTATAATATTAATTAGCGACTAGGTTACTACGTATCTAATAATACTAGCTTAAATAATACTACCTACGAGTTATTAATAAAGATAATTAATCTATTTATTCCTACTATTACTATCGCTACCTATCGACTACGCTACTTTAGTTATATCGTTAACCTTACTACGTAGAGCCTACTTACTACTACTAGTAAAGAAGTAAGGCTAGCTACTCGTAAGCTAAAGAGTATTAGTAATAATAAGGAAGGTAGCGAGGCTATACGTACTTAATAGATATACTCTAGACTACTTAGTAAGCTCTAAAGGCTTATTAAGTACGTATTAGCTAGGAGATAGCGGCGTAAGAAGTTTATAGTAATACTAGGTAGTAAAAAGGTAATAGAATACGACTACCTTAGTATAAGTTAATATCGATAGAGTAAGGCTAAAATAAGTATAGCGCTAGTAAATAAATCTATAGTTTAATTAGCTCTTAGATATTAGTACTAGACTAAGTCGAGCTAATAGCTAATAAGATTATAGATTTATTCGCTAGCGTAATCTTTATTTCGCCGTACTTTACTTCTAAGCGTAACTTCGTCCTTTAACTAATAGTATACCTTCTTTTATAGCTTATCTAAGATAACTTAACGTAATAGAATAGTATATTTCTCGCCCTTCTACGTACTCTAAATATAAAAGAGCCTCTTTTTAAGTTTAGGCCTACCTACTAGCCGCTATCGTACGTTAGTTAGAAGTTAAAAGATAAGATACTTACGCCTTCCGACTAGTACTACTTTAAACGAATATATAGCTACTTAAAAGCCTTTTTTTACTATAACTATAACTATATAAAGCTATTAGCTAACTTTAGAGAAGTAGTTTACGAGCCTTTACGGCCTTATAAACGAGATCTAGCTATAGGAGATAGAGGCTCGTAATAAAATTAGTAATTTTAGCCTTAAGACTATACTTTACGTAGCTTAGCTAAAGGTTAAGAAGTATTATAAGCTTATAGACTCTATACTAGTCTATTACGCTACTATTATCCTTAATCTAACGCTAAAAACGTAGTAGTTTAGAAACTACTAGATAAACAACGACTAAGTAAAGTAGATTTAGCCTATAATTAATAAAGTATATAATATATAGTATAAATATCGATAATAACGACCTTATAAGTCCTTTACTATACGCTCTAATAAGCTTAAAGACTTATTTATACGTATACGTAGCGCTAAGAGGCTTAAGACTTCTACTAGACGCCCTTCTATTACTTTGTTAAATTACTTTAAGTCGTATATTACTAAAGATCTAGTCTTAGTATCTAAGAATAAGAAGGAGTACTTTAACGTTATTAGGTATTAGTTAGAGCAGTAATAAGGTAAACTAGAGCTTTCTTAATTTACCTTAGACGTACTATCTATTCCGTTAATAAGTAATAATAATAAGCGCTTATTTAGTACTATAAAAGATATAATAACCGACCGCCGTAACCGCTTAAATAAGGATATTATTAAGGCCTACTAGTACCTTAAAAGTTAGCTTAAAGTAGCTAAAAGTAACCCTATTAAGTAGGCCTTTAATAAAGATACGCTACTTAATAACTCTAGCGAGCTAGAGCTACTATAGTAGCTAGATATCTATTATATACTACTTATACTTACTTCTATAGAAAATTCGCCTCTACCTTCCTATTACGGCCTTTAAAGTCTACTAATACTACTAGAGTAAGGCTATCTAGACCCTTAATCTACTAGATTAAGGTCTAATCCAATACGGTCTAGACTAACAAGATCACTATACACAATCAAGTAAGGTTGGGAAAGAATAAAATTGAAACAAAGTGAAAGCGGGAAGCGCAAGTGCGAAAGCTTGAAACTCCTAAAGTGAAGTTGGCTAAGCATTCAGCATACTTACTTACTCTAATCACATGGCATCTGCATACCAGCGTATCGTGCGAACCATGCCAGTATACCTTGAAAGCAACTGCTTCCGCTGCGCACGAGAGGCCAACAAGAGTGCAGCCCATCAAACGCATCACATCGCCATCAACCCTCCCTCTCTCTCCCTCCCCCATTTCCCAAACCCCTCCCCTCT